>Ga0307517_10007960_pt1 | contig 15308 bp, 16 predicted proteins | sample 23_EM_MG_FD_194515 | JGI IMG/M metagenome (GOLD analysis project Ga0307517, IMG submission 194515) | Populus trichocarpa ectomycorrhiza microbial communities from riparian zone in the Pacific Northwest, United States - 23_EM | ecosystem: Host-associated > Plants > Roots > Unclassified | place...
CTACTCCTAGGCAGAAGCCATCAGGGGAGAGCAGCGGCGGTAGACACTCTCACGATGATTTCTCATGGTGTTGAGATTTCAATCGCTGGAGGTGGAGCGGACGAGAAAGATGAGCGAGAGAGGGGTCAGAGGGGTCTTTATATAGATTTCACCGACGCTGCACATTTCGCCAGTGGTGAGCCCTAGGGGACGTACAAGTAGGGAATGCGACTTAGGGTGTACCGCGACGTTGTGATGTAGATCTGGATCTGTTTGGCTTGGATACTGTATCGTAGAATAGATAACAAAGGCACTTTGCCAATGACGGCAGATAAAGATATAGATCGTAGGTTGTCGAAAGATCATGGAAGGTACTGAGTCTTGATTGTGCCGGGTGATTTGCAGCACCCCCTGCGATAGTGCTTTAAGCCTCACAAGTATGCATTGGCCAAGAGACATCGCGTACAGTGGCATCTCTTGGTGTCAGGGTCAGCCAAGACCCTAGCTCCCGGCCTGAACCTGAATACAACACCACAAGCTATCATACTTCGCCATGTGCGAACCCAGACGAAGGAACTCATCGAAGCAAGATCTAAATGCTATTCCAAATCTCTTAAGTAGTACTCTATGCAAGCTATCAAACACAAATTGAAATCACTAATATATATCTTAGTAGACTTAGCATACAAACAACGCGCCGTCAGAGCGACCACACTCCGATCCACCACACTCTGCGGACAATGTCAAACGCAATCTCTTAACTGGGCTGCCGTCTTCGTCACCTTTTGCGTCATTGAACTGTGCCTGACGCTTCCGGTCCTCCGTTGCTTTCAACCACTCGCGAACATTTGAAGCTTGACGCAATTTCGGATTCAAATGCTCCCAATCTTCCAAAGTGGATGAAGCTCCCCGCTTCCGTACCTTGACATCCTAGGTCTCACCTCAGCGGCTCCCCAGGTCCCATCCATGGTGGGTATTCATTTTGGATGGCGATTCAATAGCCAGGGGTATACGAAAATAGGGGAATTCGGTGGGATCTGCAACGGGGAATGGTGATGTTCCGATGATTGCTTTACATCCCTCGCTGGTGTCGGAGACATCAGATCATGAACTGTTAGATACCGGGAGAAAAAGAAGAGAGTCATTTGCCTTGTTACCTGCAGCATTGGCTGGGCCGGGGTCAGGTCTCACTTCCTTTGGTGGGGCTTGAATGCCAGTACGTGCCTCTGCTTGCCGTGCCCAATCGGCGATGGCAGTTTGAGAAAGATAGTTGTGCCTTCTCAAGAGCGGAGTGGGTACCCTGTCCGCAGTATATCGGCAATGACAATAGACCAACAGATCCAATGGATCCTGGAGAACCGGATTCGACAGCAGCCAGGCCCTTACGTCTTCATCATTCTCGATGAAGATGTAATTTATATACGATAACGGGAACCCGTGATGAAGACACAGCTCTTTGCGGCCTTCACCAGTTGCGGTAAGTATGTAGCGAATGGCTTTGTGTGTCACAGTTCTCGAAATAATCGCTGACAGTCTGCGTATGTTATAGGCATTTAACACAGCAAAACCTACCCCATTGATATGAGGATTGCGCAAATGGAGAAGGTGATAATTTGGTTGTTGTGTGTCGATATCGGCCGAATTGCGGACCCAAACAATACGAACAGCACGTGGACGTCCAAGCAGAGCACTCCAATCTATATATCCCAAGTCAGAAAGTTAAACAAAACACATCCGAATTGTGGGGAAATAACTCTCTAATTTGGGACAGTTCTGACACTGCGCGAGGTACTCGTTGTGCCATGCCAAGGAATTCAAACCCCGGATCCTCCACGAGCAGTGCCGCAGCTCCTGGGATATCCGCCGGAGGAGCATCTTGCATCCCTAGTCGGGTACCTCGAATGCCCATTGGGGGAATGGCTTGGATTCGCGCAGGAATAAGTACCTGGATGGCAGGAGTCTTCCGAGATTGGGGATTCGCTGCACCGGGAGGATTGTTCGGAGCTTGGAGATTCGCTGCGCCTGCAGGATAATTCGGAGCTTGGAGATCTGCTGCACCGGCAGGATTGTTTGCAGCTTGGACATTCGCCAGAGTATGTTGGACCCGCACTGGCGTACCAGGGATAAACATTGGGAGAGCCAGATGATTTATTGCAGAACTATGCGCCAGTGGGTGCCGATAGTTCGGCCCCTAGCGCGGAAGATTCCGAGCTTGGAGATTCGCCGGGCCTGGGGGTGGAGGATTATTCTGCGCTTGGAGATTCGCTGGGCCTCTGGGTGGGGGGTTGTTCTGCGCTTGAGGATTCGCTGTGCCAGAAGGATTGTTCTGAGCTTGGGGGATCGCTTGGGCCTGGGGGTGGGGCATTGTTCTGACCTTGGGGATTGGCTCGGCCGGGAGGATTGTTCTGAGCTTGGGGGATCACTGGGCCTGGGGGTGGGGGATTGTTCTGCACTTGGGGATTCGCCGGGGGAGCATATTGCATCCCCTGTAGCATACCGAGAATCCTCATTGGGGGAGCCACTGGAATTGGCGCAGGAATAATTACCGGGCCGGGACCATTGTTCTGAGCTTGGGGGATTGCTGGGCCTGGGGGTGGGGGATTGTTCTGCGCTTCGTGATTCGCCGGGGGAGCAGGTACGTTTTGGGCTGGCCCAGGAGCATTGGCCTGCGGAGCATTTTGGAAAACTGGGCCAGTGTTCGGTACAGCTGTTGCAATACTCCACTGGCACTGAGGTGGTGCGTTGAGAGGTAGTGATATTGGGTTCAGAATAACTTGCGCAGGGGGGACGCCCGGGCCGGGTGGAGGCACGTGGTTATTGGTCTCAATGGTCTTGGTCAACCTCGTCCCACAGTCCTTAACCAATTGAAGAACTGCCTCATCGATCTCCTGCATACTAGCAATGTTATTGGCTGCTGACGCAGTGGCGTGTTCATCGGACCCGGGTTTCAATCTCCTCATGCCTGCGACGATTTGCTGGAATTAGGCGTCTGGGAAGTGCCAATTATCTGAAATATAGCCCCTTGCCAACATCTGATCTTTGAAAGCATCCCGCCAACAAACGTATATGGGGGGTGCTTGTTTTAGTGTGATGGGGGATGCCCATGCTCAACTTATGATCGTTAATCAAGCCACGATCGGGGTGTCGATGAGAATACTCCCCAAGGAGAGTAAAAGGCGGAAGTTGATAGGTCTGACCCGCGGGCGGCGCCTGCTGCGCACCTCCGGCCGGCATGAGCGCGTCCCTTACCATCTTGTTATTCTGCGCCATAACCGTGAATTCCTTGTGTATATAGATGGCAGTATTTAGGGATACTTGTGATGTAATAACGGTGGCTGTTGTGGAGATTCTGAGTGTGAGATGAAACTTGGTATGAACCCCATTTAGTATCGTGATCAATTCACTTTATATATCAAACTCCTAGATCCTCTAGGTGATTTGAAAGAAGGATGAATTTGTTTCCTGATTTGATAAGAACACGCGAATCCGACGCTCTATGACACGGCTCTTCCATTCTCTGATTCAACTTGAATAAATGAAACATGATAAACGCATTGGTTCGGGAACATAATATTTGTTGTCTCAGTTGTTGAAAGAAACCACAGCGGATACCTCGTGACCCCTGCGCTAACTCTATCAACGACTAGATCATGATTATCGCATGCGCGCCCCTTGGCCCTATATGCGATCAATACGCGTTGGTGTCAACACTCGACATAGATGCACCCTCGAATCTAGACGGAGCCTGAGGGATCAACGGAGCAACGTCCAACTTGAACCATGCCTAGCTAATGTCCATTCTGCCGCAGAAAATACACCCGGTCTGGTACATATGAAAGGCACCTGCGAACTGCGCACGCAGGTCTGGACATTGTCCTTGCGTCAACTGTACAATATATCAATATGGAATGAAGCGTATCGCACAACACAGACGTCAGCGAGCGCCAGGATTCCGACTGTGAATCCGATCCAGGCCCTGCTGGATCGGAGCCTGACAAACTTTGTCGAGACATTGCATACGCGTCTGATACTGAAGTATTCGATGACGCTACGTCACCCTCCGCCGGCAAACAGATTCATTATGAAGGCGCCAGGCAAATAATCAGGGAAGTCGACCGTTTTGAGCATGTATACACCAACCTGTGCGACGACCCATGGGCACCATTGAATAGCGAACAAGGTTGCGAACTGGCATCCTGGGTCATTGAGGGAAAAGTATACAAATCAAGAATCAATCAATACTTTTCGAGTGGCCTAGGAGATGCTGAATCAGTCGGGTATAGCTCCATGCACACGCTGGGGAACCATTTCCGGTTACTGGATCCGTAGAGTCAATATCTGCAATGGGTCAAAGGACAGGTTGAGGATGGCCAAAGAACTTTGCCATTTTTTTACCGCAACGTACTAGGTTGTGTTTGATATCCCCTTCGCCAGATCACATACAGAGACAACTTGGTCTACCCGCCACGGCATGAATATGACTCCACCGCGCAGAGAATATATGCAGAAAGGCATACGGCGGATTGGTGGTGGGACGTCCAGGTATAGCAACCCATCGGCTTCTGCTGGGACGTTTGCTGACCGATTATAGGAGACGCTTCCACCTGGTGCTACTGTTGTTCCAAAAATTGGGATGTTGGATCAGACGAACCTCACCAACTTCTCGGGTGACAAGAAAGCATGGCCTGTCTATATTACGATCGGAAATCTTCCATCGGCCAGGCGCAACAGCCCAGGTTCAATGGCTGTTCTGCTTCTCGCCTTATTGCCCATTCCTCCCAAACTCTCAAAGTCCTCCAAAGCCAACCAACGTCAGAGGAAAATCAATGCTGAGACCCTCCAAGATGTATTTGAACTCATCTTTGCGCCCCTACAGGACGTGGCGCATACAGGCATCACCATTGACTGTGCCAATGGCAAGGTTCTACAGTGCTCTCCAATTCTCTCCATGTTGATCGCCGACCATATGGAAAACGTGGCACTATACGGGTTAAAGACAAACACATGTCTTAAATGCGAGGTGCCTACCAACGAATTAGGAACAAAGGCAAGAAGTCAACGAACCAGAGATTACGCAAGATACCAACGATACAAACCTGAAAATCAGAACTCAGGCTCGGAGTTCGACAACGACCACATCATGTGTGACAATCTTGGTATCGGCCAAAATATTTTTCACCGCCTCGACCGGGTTTTGGCATCTGCTCTGTACAAGCTAGAGATGCTCCATACCATTTATCGCGGGCTATTCAAGCACATGATGGACTGGATCGAAGGCTTTCTCAATAACCATGGGCGACTGCAGGTTTTCGACGATGTTTGGAAGGGATTACCGCCATACCGGGGATTCTTGGTCCCCAAAAAAGCCTCCCGTGAGGTTACGCAGTGGCAAGGGGAAGAGATGAGGAATCTGGTGCGCTGTATTTTGGGAGTTCTCGCCGTGGCACTCCGCCAGCCTGGAGGTGCACAAGTAATCCCTTTCAAACATGCTCTCGGATGCGTCAGGGCACTGGTCGACTTCAATATGATGGCGCAATACCGAAGCCACACGTCTGACACCATAGCCTACATGGAAGATTATCTGGACCCGTTTCATAAGCTAAAAGATATCTTTTTAGAATTTCGAGTAACAAAACGCACTCAGGACAAGGTTGACAAGCAAGGAAAGGAGATTCGACGTCAGAGAGCCCTGGTGATTAAGCGAGTGGCCCCATCCCTATGGCGCCGGATGCGCAACGCCAATCGTCAAGAAGAAAACGACCTCTGTCTGGACTTGGTCCATGGCGAATCGCATTTCAACTTTATCAAGATGCATCTACTAAGCCACCTTTGTGACGATAGAAGCCAGTTTGGCAACATTCTGATGTATTCCACGGAGATCGGGGAGCGCGCTCACCAGACGCAAATCACAGATGGATTGCAGCAATCGAACAAAAATGATGCAGCGCGTCAGATGGTCCATAGCTACTGTCGTCAACATGCCATCAGAATGCGACTGTTGAACCTTGAATCTCTAAAATGTCGCGATGCTGATCTCTCAGGTGATGTCTTGCATCATGTAGACAGGACGGCCAGCACCGTGACCGCAGCAGCGCCGGTTGTCCGCAGGAGGGTCCTCAAGGGACGTCGGGAAGACGTGTCCAACGGCGTGGATTTTAGCTGCATCTCGGGAGTCTCACGCGAGATTATATATCATGAATTGATCTGATATAGCAGACATAACCTGCCCGCAGCACACCATCTTTCTGTGAACCATCCGATGCTTAGATCACTCCCCGTTGAGCTACTCACACAACCTGAAATCCCGGTCCTTGCGTTCCAAGAAACCAATGTTTACAAGATCCACCGTGCACGATCCACCCGTGATCTACACTTTGGAAACCAGAGCAGTCGCAATGATTGAGTATGGGTACAAGCGGGTATGGAAGAAATGTATGGTGCCCAAAGGGGTCGTCTGCCGCCGAAGCTACTTGCCCTCTTAAAATCAGGGACTATAGATCCGACGATACAGTGGGTCGGGTCGCCTGGGTTCAGATGCTGACCCCAGTCAACTCTGAGCATCTATCGGATCAACATGGCCTTGTTACAGTAGAGATGAGGGAGGACGCACAACGGTTTACAATAGTAGATATAGGGACAATCCTCGGTCTAGTGCATCTGATCCAGGAGGAGGACCGGTGCTGGCTTATAAATAGCCGGATTGATTCAAGAACATTGAATGAGGGTTATTAAAGATTCTGGATGAGAGAATCAGGACTTGGCTAGGCAGGAGAATCATACATGATCTTGGTACTGTATATAGAAGATATAGAAGACCCATTAAACCCACATCATGAGTTCGTCAGACCAGCGAGGCGTGATAAGTGATACGTGAGATGTGAGACGTGAAGAAAAAAGTGCTGCTGCCCCAGACGCCAGCAGACCGATGTCTGAGAAAGCAGCGAATTAATTCAGGTTGAGAGTACTCGAGCGGGGATGAGGGGCGGGATATGTCAGGACGCAGAGAAGAAGCGACGCGCAGCGAGGACGTTCAGGAGAAAGAGGCGACGAGAGGGACAATCTGGGGTTGTCTGGACTTTGGGAGAACGCCACATTGCGTCAGGACGTAAGAAACGTTGCCACATTGCGTCAGGACGTAAGGAACGTTGCGATGCAAGTCAGGACCCACAGGACGCATGGGACGCAGAATATCTGGTGCTTGCGTCAGGACGCAACGCCGGCAGATCAGACTCAAGATCCGCTTTTGCAGATGTGTTTAAGACTTCCTTAATCCCATGGCCATCATGTGTCTGTAGTGCAGTTCTCGTGGAAGTGCCTTTCTAAAAATGTCCGCAGTCATGTGTTCTGTAGGTATGTACTGCAATCAAATAAGATTTTTCTGATACGCTTGCCGAATGAAGTGATAACGAATATCAATATCTTGCGTCCATTGATGAATAGTGTTCGTTACGGGGCCTTCGGGGCCCCGAAAGGGCCCTGCCCCCGCCCCAATTCCCCGCCCCGCCCCGGTCAATAGCCTGTGATGGGGCTTTTCTCTTTCAACCCCTGCCCCTGCCCCCGTCCAGGCCACCACCCCGTTCAATACCCCAAACAGCCCCCCGTCAATCGATTTTCTCCACCCGTGGCCCAGCCTTTTCCTATATTCCCCTCCCAAACATTGCTCTTTTGATAGATGATTGAGTAATTGTGTGAGGATATACAAAAAACAACATACCTCAAAGTATATACAGGCATTTATTTGCAGGGAATGATTCATACAATATGAACCAGAATAATTGACAACAGCGATTGGACGTCCGAGTTGCCTAGTCTAGTAACGTATATTGTCTCAGCAGGCCATACGCCTAATTCATAACCTCAATTCATATACTCTATTCACAGGTTCAAATCATATGCCCAATTCATAAGCCGTATTCATCCTCTGGTGCCATATGCCCAAATCATACGCCCAAGCCATACGCTAAAATCAAACCCCCAAACCAAACCCCCAAGCCATACACTCAAATCATATGCCCAAACCATACACCCAAACCAAACGCTCAAATCATACGCCCAAACCCTACACCCAAACCATATGCCTAAATCATACGCTCAAATCTTACGCCCAAGCCATACGCCCAAACTATACGGCCAAGCCATACGCCCAAGCCTTATGCCTAAATCATAACCACAGTCGTAGTATGGAGTTGTTGGATAGTAGCCTATAGGGCATCGGGTTATGGAGCCTTGCGGATATCGAGAGTTGGAGCTATGCCATTAGGAGACTCGGACAGAAGGGTATCAGGCATGTGGCTTTATGGTTCGGACAGTCATTCATCTTGCAGAGGCTTTGTTCATTTCACATCCTATGCCAGTAGGCATAGGGTATTGTTTTATGGTTTCGTTCACACTCTATGCAGTTAGTATGCATGGGGTGAGGGAGTAACCCCGTCATGGGTTAATGGTACAGTGGAGACAAGAGTTATGAGTGGCTATCATAGCTGAGTGACTGTCACTTTCGGCAATTACTGTCATATCCGATTGAGGATGCGCATATCTAGTGTTAGTGCATTGTATGGTACACCATAGGTGGCCACAACGGATATTTATATAGTTCGCCCATTTCTCCCTGTCTCTAGGAGAATGGGACATCGACGAATCATCTTCACATTTTCCCTACAAAGTGCATATAGTGATTGCATTCTTGCTCGTTCTTTCCATTGTGCTTTCCTAAGGCTCAAACAGGAGTTACTGTGTTCAGAGTTCACATAGAGAAATGGTGAGGGTAAAGAAAGAGTGTAATTGTAACAATAAGAGTTCTATAAAGGTAATTAGCTAAGTTAGATGTGACTCAGAGGTTTGAGTTAGTCGAATGATTTGTGTAAAAGTGAGAAAAGACTGCCCCGTCCCCCCCACCACATGGGGACAACACCATGGAGTAATAGAAAACAAGAATAATGAAAGTCATAATAGTTGAAAAAAGATGTGAATTAAGAGAAAGAAAAAGACAATCCCCGAATATGATTACGTGGTAGCGCTCACACCAGCACCAGCGCCTGCCCTCCCACCACCAGCCCCGGAGCGCGTCGGCATCCTATAGCCACCACTACTCCAACCACTCCCACCAGGGCCCGCAGAACGCCTACGAGCCCCACTATAACCACTCCAACCCCTATCACGAGTCGGCTGAATCGGCGTCCGCGGGGTACGACTACTAACCTCAGGCCCAGACGGCCCTGTTCCCGCGGGCTGTGCAGGTGTGCCTCCGACGACCCCGGTCACCACCGTACTACTACTGCCAGCACCCCCCCAGTACCCACATGCCCGGTATCATGGTCTCCCTGGGCATCTCTAGCATCACCTTCCTCACTACCACCTCCATCTCCCATACCAGAACCCACACCCCTAACCGTATTTCCTTGTCTAACAACTCCCCCAGCACCCCCCGTAGTATCACTACCACCAGTCCGGCTAGTGCTCCCAGGGCCACCAAACAAGTGATGGCGTACAGGTGGACGAGTGTTATCGGTATCGTCATTGTCGCTGTCACTAGCGTCATTGGCAGGGGGTGAGTGATGGGAAGAAGCTCCCTGGCGACAGGGAGGTGCACCACGCTGAGGGGGTGCACCGCCAGGAGGAGCAGGAGGGGGAGCGTGCCCGGGAGGAGGAACACCCGCCGGACAAGGAGCACCACCGGGACGAGGTGCACCCCCGGGAGGATGCGGAGAAGGAGGTGCACCCCTGGGAGCACCGCCGTCCTCATTTAGATGACGTCTCATCTCTTCCCGAGTGGCACTATCTGGCCTGCCAGCCATAATGTTCATGACATCCTCAACTAATCTCAGGTCCTGGACCATGAGGGTATTGCGACCAGCATGTGCCACACCCAGGGCTCCAGCTATGAACAAAAAATTAGTAAATCAGATAATTATACTAGGAGAGGAACTCAACTTACCAGTCATTGTCATCACCAGGAGCTCTTCGCTGTCACCTGGAGGTATTCAACAGCTAATCTCTGCGAACAGAATTGTTGCTCGAGTGCCAAATCTGGCACAATCTCCTGGCAAAGACGATAGCATGGGGCCTGAGGCATTAGGTACCTGCCATCGCGGCAATACTTAATAATCTCTGCCATTGCCACTGTCCCAGTTGGATACCGAGCGGGCTGCTGGACCCCACCAACAACCCTCCCAGCTCTGTTCCAACCAAGATGCCGAGTTGGGGGCCCCCAATTTCCACCACCCTTGCGGCCCAGGATACCATCATTTGCAAGACGTTTGGGAGGCATTGAGCAGTAGTTACTTTTTTGGTGTTTGCTTGTTTGTGGTGTTGACGGACAGGTGTGTAAGGAAGAAGGTTCACAGGAAAGGAGGGACGGGTTTTTGCTCAGATGTTAGACGCAAAATGATCTTTGGTGTGTCGGTGACTGCAGTCTGCTTCCTTGGGCGTATGTGTATTTGTACGTATGTGTATTTGTGCGTATATACATTTGTGCGTATGAGTATTTGTGCGTATGTGTATTTGTGCGTATGTGTATGGACCCTATACCTTGCCTGATAGCTGAGTCAGATATTAGGGCTTGCTAAGAGGAAGCAGTGTGTTGGAGGAGAGGTGGGTAAAGAGTTATTTTATACCAAGGAAATAAAAATTGCTTATTTCATAAGGAGTGTCTTTCAAGCCTCCTCGTTATATCTTTCCGGGAGTCCCCTGTAGTTTAGGCGTATATTGAATCATGATGTCTAGATGAGTAAACGACAGTTAAGGTTGATAGGGCATGGGTATATACATACACTTGAATTGTACGATGGTTAAAGTCGCCTGAGACTGCAACCCCCAGTCTACTATAACACGCAATGTACAATCCCTTCCATGTAGAAATGCCTGGAAAATGTTGTACTAGATGTTGTACTTGTTCCAAGATGTTATATCTTCCCTGTTTATGTATCAAGTGTACAATTGTAGTCACAAAATGAACCTGGAGAGTACGCGCCTCCCATCTTCGCTCCGAACTCAAACACACAGCTCTCGTTGCTATGATTTCCTTTCTCTGATAGTATGATGAACGCAATTAGCAGAAGGCTTGAATCTGCGGGGTCATTCATATTATACTTAGAAGTTGGGGGGTAGGGCTTTTGGTTAGGGTCACATAGTACAGAGGAGGTCTCGACGCGTGACTCCAGGTAGACCGTGACGATGTTTTCAAGAGGTGAACCAACTTTTTCTTTTCTATTTAAAAGAGGCCAAATTAACTCCTCTTCTCTCTCACCAGACTCTTACCTTCTCCATCCACGCTCTCGCCATCAACACAATCCTCCGGTCGCTCCGCCCTTTGCGCTGCAATCCTGCTTCTCTTTTTCATACAGAAGCCAACTCAGCAGTTACAACAAAAAAAAAGACAAAAGAAAAGAAAAGAAAGACCCGTGGCTCTTGCCCCACCAACCCGGATATGCCCCTCTACTAGGACCACCCTCTCTACTTCCACTACTTTCTCCCCTACATCATAGAGCACGCCGGCAAAAGGTCACCTCATAAATTACTTATTGCCCGATCCCAAATAGTAAGTTAATCACCATCTTCACACTGGTCTTTTCTGCGTTGCTCTTTTATCACCCCTCAAATCATGCGCCGAGTTCATACGAATAAATGATACTCACAAAATCATACCCACAAAGAAATCATACGCACAAAATCATACTCACAAATTATATGTACTAACATTGATGAATAGAATACCTTTTTCCACGAGCAATGCCATCTGCTTATAGTGGAGTCCGCTTCCGGCCGGCGCTTTGGGGCACTCAGTAAATCCTGAGACCATCCGCAGGAATGAACATAGCGCGAGCCTTACCCCCTTGGAAACCGCTTGCGAAGATGCAAGGGCGAACCCAGACAATCGCCTAAAACAATGCCGTGACTTTCCGCGCAGATATGATGAGTACCAGGCGCTTGACGACGAGACCAAAGCCCAAGTGGATCAGGAGATGATTGTCGAGGAGATCGAGGTTCGGAGCAGGAACATGTGGCAATCCTGGCGGATTGGCGGTGATACTATCCAAACCAGTTTCGCGACGATGGTTTGCCACTTGTGAACCCTCCAACCCCTATCGAAGTCGATTCTCCACCGAATTCACCGGCATCACCTGTATTTCCTTCATCAAAGATGAGGCCTGCAGCGCGAATGAAGAGTCTGCTCGAGCGTGTGGTGAAGCGACACAGAACCTCGTCAACTGGGTCTGCGCTGGTACTGCCTCCAGGGCTTTCTGTATCTCAGGATGCTCCTCCCTGGTGCACCCGCCAGCTAGCGATTCAAAACCGCAGTAATTCACTCACAATGCGTGTGGCCCCGGTATCTCCTACAGGGTCCCCTGTTGGACGCCCTGTGGCTTTGGCGAGGGCAGCTACATTCAATACAGGGAGCACAAGGGAGCCGATCTCACATCGAACAAGGTTTAGGATAGGACTAGGTAGCCTGAGGCGAAACCCCAGGGCTAATAATCCACAGTCAAGTAAGTAATTTTAGAATTTGCCTAATTAACTTGAGATGTGCTTAGTAATATTCAGTGTTGTTTAGCGCGGACAGGCCCCTCGATGCCGATCAGCGGAGAGGACAGTACTTCTGAGTACAGATTGACAGGGAAGGAGATGGAAGGAGATTTGGACATGACGGTTCGAGAGGATGAGCTCGACGAAAAGGGTAGACCTTTGATTGACTGGATGAAGCCTGTTGGGTGGCTTTTGCTAAATGCGGAGATCTACAAAGAGTGGGAGGAGGATGAAGAGGATGAAGATGTCGATTGTATCGACGTATATGGGTCTCGTGATGAGGGTGGCAATGGCTCAGAGGATTCCGATGCGGTCTATGGGAGAGAGTAGATTGACCAGGACAACGATGAGGATGTGGAGGGCGAGCAGGACGTAGAGGGCTGTGAGGAGGGTGATGATGATGTCCATATGACCGACGAAGGGGAAACCTCAGCTCAGGTTTGGGACGCAGGATGTGAGACATAGGTCGCCCTGAGTCTGCGTCTTCCTCTCGTGGTCTGGACAGCGATGTGGCAGAACACCATTTCCGTGCTAGCACCCAAGAGATTGGCGAGAGGCTGCTTGGCTGGGCTATGACACCTAAGGATTTCTTCACAAGCCTGGAAGACGAACAGGACAGCATCGAAAATATTGTCACCAAGCGAAAGGGCTTTCTTGCTGAGAATGCCCGTCTTATCATTGATCTCGAGGCAGCCGCTTGGTAAGACGCAGAAGAACAGAGAATTGACATTGAGGAGATGGATAGAATTGACCGCGAGATGGATAGGCAGGCCCTCCTCAATATGGCTAGCCAGCACTTTCCTCATCGCGTGAAACAGGAGCTGGAGGATTAACTATTTCTACTTCTATCTATTTTCTTTTCTTGTTATCTCCTAGTTCTCTTGCTGACCTCTCATGCAGGGTCTGCCTTCCTTACTCACCTTCATACGGTTCCCCTTACCTTGCCTTACCTGCACTCCCACTTCTGTATTTATCCACCACAATATTTCATGTTTGGTTTCATCCTTAACCCGTTTTTTTTCTCCCATATCATAAGTCCGGGGGCTGTTTTCCTTGCATTTGATTCTTATGCAGCACGTTACGTCTTGTCTTGTTCTCTACTGACTCTGAATTTCCCGAGACCCACGCTCCTTTAGAGTTTAATTTCTTCTGTTATCAAACCCGGGGCCTATATGGATTCCGCTCTTTTCTTTTATTTCATGATTGAGTGGGTGACCTTACTCTTTGCAGAATAATGTAATGGGATAGCAGTTTGGAAGTTAGAACATTCTCACATAACGATAAGCTTGAGCACAGATTGAGATTGTCTATTTAGTCGTTTGCTTCTGGTTTCTTCGGCGAAATCCATACGCCCAAAGACCTACGCCCAAAACCACGGACCCAAAGTGATGCGCCCAAAGCCCTGCGCTCTAAAACCATACACTTAAAGCATATGCCGAAAGCTTACGCCCAAAGCTTATGCCCCAAGCATACGCCCAAAACATACGCCCAAAACACACGCCCAAAACACACGCCCAAAACACACGCCCAAAGGATACACGCGAAGCATATGCCCAAAACACGCGCTCAAAGAATACGCCCAAAGCATACGCTCAAAGCTTACGCCCAAAATACCCGCCCAGGGCAGTGATGTAAAGACACTCTCTGCGAATGATTAATTATAATTTAGGTTCAAATATATGAGGGAATAGCCACGCATATTCCTCTAGAGAAGTTAAGCTGCGCAGTTTTCAGGATAGGCTTCTATCTCAGAATCAGAATCAGAATCCTCAATGGTACAATGAACAAGACCCATGACAACTCTGCTACCTGTACTTCCACTACGCATCATTTGCATTGAATGCACAGTTGTACGGATAGAAATTCCTGCTCCTAGAGCATCAAGGATCATGTTGTACTCTGTATCGTCACAGTCCAAGAGCCCTGACAGCATCTCCTTACGCTGTAGCTCCACATTTTCCGACTTATCTTCATGTAGCTTGGTTCCCAACCAATTCATCTGGCCCAAGACGAGGGTGTGCATCCCAGCCTTTGCATAATCCATCATGTCTACCTGTAACGGGGGCACTCTATAGGAAGACGGATCCTAAGATTGCAACTGCATCGAAGACTCAAAGTAGAAGTAAGGATCCAAATAAAGATAAAGATAATTCAAAGTAGAATCAACTGGTAAAAGTTAGTATCGTTAAGCCTGAAAGCTTCACTCAATAAGTACTCTGGAGGCTTGTTGGTTATCAGAATAGGGTGTCTCTCGCTTTAGTTAAGTAGAATAATGTAAAGCCACAGGACACCCGTCAACCATTCTGCCCTTTGGTCAGCACCCTGCTCAGCTCAGGGCTTTCCACCTCACACGCCTGGAGTGAGTTAACACTGGGAGGCAGTCAGACCGCTCGGATATTAACTATCACCAGAAATAGGAAGTGCTTCCGGTGAGGTCTCTCCAACTACATCTGGGTGAGCGAAACCTCATTCTTATCGGTAGCATATCAGGGGCTGACCGACATGCCCACCGTAGAGATAATATCCATTGGGACTCACTGGCCCAGCGGTGGTTTCGTCTATTCAAGCTACGCAGTCCATCGGCAAATCTACTGGGCTATACAAGCTTCTAAACCTGACTGCCTGCTCCTATAATAAGAAATCCATCAGCAAAAACGGATCTTGCGTCTGATCCGCCGGTGTTGCGTCCTGACGCAAGCGCCGGATATTCTGCGTCCCGTGCGTCCTGTGCGTCCTGACTTGCGTCGCAACGTTCCTTACGTCCTGACGCAACGTCGCAACGTTTCTTACGTCCTGACGCAACGTCG
>Ga0307517_10007961_pt1 | contig 15307 bp, 5 predicted proteins | sample 23_EM_MG_FD_194515 | JGI IMG/M metagenome (GOLD analysis project Ga0307517, IMG submission 194515) | Populus trichocarpa ectomycorrhiza microbial communities from riparian zone in the Pacific Northwest, United States - 23_EM | ecosystem: Host-associated > Plants > Roots > Unclassified | place...
TACATTCGAGTTTCCTAGTAACCCTGAATCAAATACTAGGTGGTGACTCCCAAGAACAAGCAAACAAATGAAAAACGCCATCAAACACCGCGCGGGGGACACGAGACAACCTCTATGATAAAGGTAATTATTTTCTATGGTTACTTCTACATGATATATATTTGCAACTCTATTTTGTACAAGATAATTTTGTGTGACTGAGGTATATAAATACCTTAGGTCACCAAGTAAGAACACACGAGCCACGATAGAATAACACACGTAACAATCACACCATACACTTTCCTATGTTATTGTTTTCTTTAAAGGTTTTTCTTACTTCGTTAGTGGTGCTGGCTATGAAAAACAAAAATATGGAAAACAAAATAAAGGCTAGTTCATTCTCTTTTCATACATCACACTTTTCTATGTTACTGTTTTCTTTGAAGTTTTTTCTTACTTCGTTAGTGGTGTTGGTTATGGAAAACAAATAAAGGCTAGTTCATTCTCTTTTCATACATCACTATCACTAAAAGTTCTTTCTATAACCAATGACTTAAAAATTCCAAGACACAAGAGAGTAACTGACCTCCCCACTGTAGGTACATCAATCTCTTCAAATCGTCTATAAATAAAAGTTCTCGCTCAAGTTACTCTAGCCACATCAGAACAATTTTGAACTTTATCACACTCCCTTAATGAATGACACAACAACTTGCTTTATTGCATGCACCACCGAATACACGTAGACAACTTTAATTTCTTGAAGGAATAAAACAAAATAATATGAAGAAAAGTAGGTAAGAGAACAATCGTACTCCAACCTTATATAAGAGTCCCTCCTATCATAAAGAGTGTTCTCAAACTAGACGCACTAAACATGAACTCTAAAGATCTTAAAATAGAATTTTACCAAGTCCTAGCCATATGAGTATGATGCAAACCCAGAGGCCAAAAACCCTAGAACCCATATATATAAAAGAATAAATCCAAGAAAACTAAAATCAGATTTGGTTAATAAAAGCTCGACATAATGATTACTTGAGTTAAGACATCAAAATTATTAGAATGAAATCCCTACCCAACAATAAGGTAAGAAATAAATTTAGAAAAATTACCTTAAGACTCATATATTTTAATCATTATTTTCACTTTTTTTCAATTCTTTAAGAAATTATAATTTACATCCTAGTGTTTATATATTTACAACACTTTACATTTTTTTAAAAAAAGGTCAACAAAAAAAGTTGAATTATTTACATGGTAACTATTATATCCTAATTAATGACTAAAGAGCCTTGCAGTACTAAAAATATAAAATTACAAAATTTCTATAAAGTAAAAAAAAAAAACTAACTTTTGAAACTCATTTCTCTACTATCCCAGCCACCATCTCTTCTCCTTTTTTTTTTTTTTTATTGTCGACCACCATTGTCTAGCCACCATGACTACCTCACACCCACCATCTCCCTCATCTACAATGAAATATCCAATGGATTAAAGGTAGTGGTTCATCTAAATTCATATGTGAAAATAAATTAGGAAGAGGTAATGCACCATTCTCTATCCTTCACCATTTAACGGACCAACCAGAAGACTACCTGAATCTTTTTTTTTCTCTACCTTTATTTTAGGAAAACAAATATTTGTAATCAGGGCTTGTATATTACATGATGTTGCCCTCTTTTGTCCCAATGCTAATATATCAATTTAGAAATACAATTCTAATACAAGATCCTTGTTTTTGTTTTGTCTTAACTTGATGTCTCATCTCATTACCTTGAGCTTGACAACCATAAGATTTTTTTTCCCATCTGGTAGTAATATAAGGAAGTATGAAGTCAGAGCCATGTCTTTCTTTTTCTTAATTTGTTCTTAACTTATCCTATAAACCCATCATGGATAGTAGTTGGCATGACTAATGTTGCTTATTGTCCATGAATGATTCATTCATAATGTTAAAGGATAAAAACATTTATGAAAAGAAAATAAGATCGTGAGAATTTTTTTGCTTTCCTTTTTTATCTTGAGTTTATTTGGTTAAAGTTTTTATATTGACATTATATTTGGGGTTTCATTTTCATTTTTTTTGACAAAAAAGTATGTAATGTAAATGATGAAATTGAAGGGACATGACGTGATATTAAATGGACTACTTTTGTCCCTTCCTATACCTTTTCCTCTGCCAAAAATTAAAAATTAGAGATCCATCTTCTACAACACTCTCATTATTGTGTGTGTATCTCTCCTCACACCCTCCGCAGTAACCTTTGGTTCATCTCGAGGACCAGTCATATCTCCTTCCATAAAGGGAGCATAAAAGAAATCCATATCACCACAAAACTTCGTCTCATCAAACTTTGACATCATTCACAAATCAAAACTCCCCTAATCTTTGGAAAAATCACAAATGAAACTCGAGATATAAACACAAAAATAAATATGTACATGTATAAAGTATTAAATCTACTAAAAGTTGAAAGATTTTGATTGAATTTGTGTTTATATCTCTGTTAATTGAAAGTTGAAAGATTGATATATTTGTTAAGAGGCTATTGAATTTTTATTCGAGTTTTATTGGTTGTGTTAGAGATAATTTTGTTTCATTCATCTCCATAGGATTTTTTAGTATATTATATATAAGGGTAGATTCATTTTTTTTTTCTAAATTTTAAAACTATGTTGACTAAAGATATAAATTGTAATTTTTGAAAGAATAGAGGCAAAGTAAAAAAAAAAAAACTAAATTATAGAAAATTCAAGGTAATTTTCCAATAAATTTATTGTCTTTCTCGTTTAAAAACATTTGGTTTCGTCATTTCCACACACCTCACCATTTGCGTTAGGCTTTAAAAATAAATATGAAAATAATTAGAGAAAACTATATTATTGAATGAAAAAAAGAAAAAAATGATGTTGTCATCAACTAAGAAAAAACAAAAAAAACAACATGACATTTCTCATTAAATAAAACAAAAGAAATAGACAAAAATCTAGAAACAAAGAGGAACCATAATGATCATTAATTACAAAAACACTAGTAGGGTTCAGTCTTTCTCTAATAAAAAAAACCAATGAACTAGTTATTAAAGGTAATAAGATCTTTTCTCGGGGGTCTATTAGTCATTACCAAATTGATAGAGATAAATCGATCTCATAACATTTTTAAAGCACGATGAAATGATTAAATTATCCTTAAAAGCAAATCTTCTTTAAATTTGGGTCCAAAGGATTTTTTGTACTTTCATTTTTTAAAACACAATCAGATAACTAAATTATCCTTAAAAGAAAATTTTCTTTAACTCGCGCCCATAGGCTATTTTCGTATTTCATCTTGTTTTTTTTTTTTTGTTAAAATCAAGTTGAATAAGCATCAAATTAGTAATTTAATAAATATAAATATTATTTTTAACAGGTGCATTTCACATGTCAACATATGGGTTTTGGCTACACCATTCGAGCGACGTATGAAAAGGCAATCGACCACCACAAGGTGGCTTTCGAGGTAGTGTTAGAATCATTTTGACGACCCCTCCATCCCTAGGTGATACTTGTGGCTTACTAACCACTAGTTTAGCGCTGATGACCTTTTTTTTTCTTTCTTCTCCTCAATTTCCATGTCTGACCCTCTAAATTTTCAAAGCAGCCATTCAATTTGTTTTTCCTTCAGATTTGGTCCATGTTCTTTTAATTATTATTTGAAATAAGTTTAAAATTTTTATTTTTTTCCAATTTTATCCTCTGATTTTTCATATGTCAGATTTAGTCTCCATTCAATTGATAGCTATTTAATTTATATGAGATAATTTTTTTATGATTTTATCCTCAAGTTTTTGTTTCCTATTGATTTGATTCTCGTTTTTTTGATTGTTTTTTTTTACTTTGTTTTTTTTAAATTGATATTTGTTTTCTTGGTTTCATCATTTAACATTAAATTAGTTGGAAATTAGTTTTTTAATTGAGTTCAAGTCTAGGATTTCACAGGTTACAAGTTTGGGAGATTAAAATAGGTTTATGAGATTCTTCTGGGTTTAATTTTTTTTTTCCTTTTCTTTTCTAAGCTTATGTTTTTTTTTAGTTTCATCCTTCAACATTTATTTAATTAGAGATTAAGCTCTGTTATTTTTTTTATTTGTTTTTTATAGAATTTTTCATTGATTTTGAAAATGAGTCGGGTTAGCTCGGGTCTTTTTATTTATCATTCTTTGTTAATTTTAGTTTTTGAATTAAATTAAATTAACTGATTAAATATAAACATGAGATGTTCGCTTCATGATATTTTATTTGGTTTGTTTTTTGGGTCGTTTCTTTAACATCGCATGTGGCCTCTTTTGGTGTCATCGTACAACCTTTTGTAATGGCGTTAGAACTATCTTGACGAGCTCTTTTTGGTGGTGGAGCCATGTCCACGTCGGAGCGATGATGAGTGTTCAACAAGCTTTTCTTTCTTATTCTACCGAGTATGATGCTAAAGCTTATTTTTTTTATAGTTAATTATTACTATTTTTTATTTATTTTATTATTTATTAATATTTTTGTATTATATTATTAAATTAATCAAGTTTATTGAACTTAATCAAATTAACTAATCAGCTTGCCAAAATCACTATATCCTTGTTGTATTTTCAATTTTCAATCGTGTCAAACCACTTTTCCATTGTATAGATCATGAAAAAATTGTTATTTAAATTTTAATAGTTTTTTTAACCTTTTTAATCATTTCCATCAAGGAAATTTATCTGTTTTTAGTTTCAGCACGTTGTTGCTGGTTAATCAATTTTTATTCAATTATTCAATTAAATATGAATATGTTTTCATTTTAAAAATCATCAGGTATTATTATATTATATAAATTTAAATCAAATTAAAAATTCTAAAATAAATTAGACTTAACTAATAAAATAAATAATTTAACTATTATTAGGTTACATTAACAAATAAAATAAATTATAAATAACTATTATTAGATTACATTAACTAAAAAAAATAAAGTATTAATAAAGAGTAGCCCTTCATTTTACGCTTTATTAAAATAAAGCATAAAAAATCATTGGATTAGGTTTAATAATTTATTATACTTGATTTTATTAGTAAAACCTAATTTATTAATAGAAGAATTAATTTGACCAAATTTTTACAGTAGAGAGAGAGAGAGAGAGAGAGAGAGGGGTATGGGATGAAAACATGTGATAAATTTTAGAATGGATTCGTCCGTGTTCAGGTTTAATTAGTGAAAGACTAGTCAATTGGCGATCTTAATCAAATTAAAAGACTTTCTTGCCTGACTTGAATGAAAGGGTTAAAAAAGTCTTTCACTTGAACCGAAATAGGGTGGACTGTGGAGGGTGAATATGACTAAATGCTAAAAGGTACAAGGGCACGATTTTTTTTTTTATGCTTTTTTAAAATATATTTATTTTAAACAAAATATTAACTTAATGGTTTGTTTTAGTATTTTTTGAATTATCTTAATTCACATTATTTAAAATAAAAAAATTTTAAAAATTATTTTAATAAAAATTACTTTTAAAAAAAATACCTAGTACCCACGGCGTAAGTTATTTTTTAACTTCTGAAATCCTAATTCAAATGACCATGATTTAACTCATTCCCGAATTCTTCAAAATTCAATTTTAACTGACATTCGTATTACTTTATAATTTTTTATAGTGTGTTTTGGACAAATCATATTATTTTAAAATTTTAATTTTTTTTAATATTATTAAATTATTTTAATGTATTTTTATTAAAAATAAAATAATTTTATTTTAATATATTTTTATATAAAAAATACATTTAAACCATCACCGTCTCCATTACAATTCCAAACCCACCTTAAAAGTCGAAACCAACGGCCCATTAGAAAAGTATGTACCAACAAATCTCATCATAACAGGTACCCAGGCAACCAAAACCCGCAATAGCAAAAACAAATCAGACAGGAGAGCGAGAACGAGAGAGATAGAAAGCATGGAGAGGGAGAGAGAACAACAGGTATACTTGGCGAGACTTGCAGAGCAAGCTGAGAGATATGATGGTATGTGCTTTGTTCAATCGAGATCCACAAGCTGCGACTCTTTATTTCTCTCTTGCTTTCATTTTCCTTTTATCTTGTTAATTTATCACGCTTAATTCCTGCTGCTGCTCTATGTTCTCATTTTTCCCTATGATTTAGTGGATGCTTACAAGGGTGGATTTGTGTTTTAATACGCTGATTTAGTGGCTGTATTGACTGATACGCTTGCTTGTTAGAACCCTAATTACTACATTATTATAGTTGCTTAGAAATAAGAATGACCATAAAGGATTTTCTGGACTTTTAATAGAATTAAATCTGTTAATTGTTTTTTAGCATTTCGATTTGGTAGTACTGTGTTCCCATGATGGCTCACTCTTTTCGGTATGTAGGTTGTGTATGGGTTAAAAAAAGAGAGAGGGGAATAACATTTTTTTTTTTTTTTGATATTCGAGGATTTGAATAACGCTAAGCTTTTCTAAGCAACCCATTGATGAATGAGTACGCACTCTTCTGTTGTGCTAAATTGAGAGAGGAGTGTAATAATTGAAGATTTTTTTATGGATGATTGTTGTGGTTCACATAGCAATTAAAATGAGGCAACCGTGTTCTTTTCCCATTCTTAATATTTGATACAGAAGGTTTCTAATTTTGATTCTATTAGTTTTATTTCACTTCCATTTGGCCTAATTTATTCAGTTGAATTGCTGTTGTTCCTTTCCTTTTCTTTTTTCTTAAAAATAAAATGTAGGTAAATTATATTGAATATGAAAACATGACATTAAAAACCAATTGCTGCAGAGATGGTAGAAGCAATGAAGAAAGTTGCGAAGTTGGATGTGGAATTGACAGTGGAGGAGAGGAATCTGGTGTCCGTGGGTTACAAGAACGTCATTGGCGCTAGAAGGGCATCGTGGAGAATACTTTCTTCCATTGAACAGAAGGAGGAGGCCAAGGGGAATGAACAGAATGTGAAAAGGATAAAGGAGTACATGCAGAGTGTTGAAGATGAGCTTGCAAAGATCTGCAATGATATATTATCAGTCATTGATCAGCATCTCATCCCATCCTCTTCAACTGGGGAATCTACTGTCTTTTACTATAAGATGTAAGATTTATTGCACTATCCTTACTGTTGAGTTATTTTGAAAGGTGGGGCAAATAATCTCAGGATGGCTAACAAAATAAGGTTGTTGATGCCTTATAAACTCCTGAATGATAGACAAAAGGCTCTTCAGATTAGGTTTATTTCTTATGGATCCATGCAACCAAATTCTTATATATAGAGCAAGAATAGGTAAACGACAAGAATTCTCTTGTTTATGAATTTATATGTGTTGAATTCATTTTATTCATTCCACAGGTTATATAACCTTCTTTTCTATTAACTATCATATCTGTGTTTGTATAGTAGCTTGCAATGCTCAAACTTCCTTTAATTGATTCTATTGCTTATGTTGGATCTTTTCTTTTTTTTCTTTTTGTGTTTTCTTTCGAGGCAGGAAGGGAGACTATTATCGTTATTTGGCTGAGTTTAAAGGTGCTGATGAACGTAAAGAAGCTGCGGATCAGTCCCTCAAGGCTTATGAGGTAGTATTTGTTAATCATCTTTTTCTCCCAGAGTTTCTTTTATTCTCTCTTCTTTGTCACTTTAACTTTTTAATTATGAAGCTGATATATAATTTAATCAAAGTACTAATGTCGTTCTTTTGTGCTGCAGGCAGCAACCTCTACTGCGATCTCAGATTTGCTTCCAACTCATCCAATTAGACTTGGCCTGGCTCTAAACTTCTCCGTTTTCTACTATGAGATTTTGAACTCCCCCGAAAGGTTAACATGCATCTCTTTCTCGCTTAACATGCTGAAACACATTCAATATTTTTTGTTGTTGTAAATACATCATGCACACACCCATTTTGTGTTGAACTTGAGGACTTCAGATAGTGCTTTTGCTGTAAGCTCTGAATAATGCATCTTATTTTTAAACTACATCTGTATCATGCAGGGCCTGCCGCCTGGCTAAACAAGCATTTGATGATGCTATAGCAGAACTTGATAGCCTCAATGAGGACTCCTACAAGGACAGTACCCTTATCATGCAGCTACTTAGGGACAATCTCACTTTATGGACCTCAGATCTGCCAGAGGAAGGAGGTGATATTCGAAGTTGTAACTTGATAATGGAAGTAATATGAGTTTAATAACTGGACTATGAAGTCAAGAACTTCGATTGTAAATGGCCATTGACTAATGAAGGTGCTATTTAATTTGGCAGGTGAGCAATCTGCAGCTGATGAACCTAAGGCAGTGGTAAGCAAAACTGAGCTTTTATAATCTGTGTGTGGGTGTTATTCGAACTTGCACACCTGCACATTCATACAGGCATGCCTGCATACCTTTGATAAATACATACACAGAGCATGTAAAGCACTCATCATTTGATTGGATTGCCTTTTGGCATGTTGATGTTTTCCCGGAGCTTGTTATTAATGTTTCTTATTTTCTCCATTTACTCTAATGAGAATTAATTTTGCAGAATTAGCCGGGATTGTGGAGAGCAATTCTTTAAGATTGGGTTAGTTGAAGAAGGGAGGAACATGCCAGAATGACTCTCAGTAGTAGTACAGGGAATGGTGGACCATTGGCATGTATCTATTTGCTGAACAAATGTTTTAAGACCCTTCGTTGTGTCTTCTTTTTCTCTTAGAACACTCTACTTGGATGATTGTGGTCTGCGTTAAAAATCTATAGCTTTAACGCCCCTTAAATTGCCATTGCAAATCAACAGATTCTTTTTCTCGCATTTGGTTGTGGCATTTTTACCATTCAGATTTGTACATCTCTCGCTCACTTTTTTCCTGCTTGCTCACTGGTAGTGCATCAGATTGTTGGAATCAGTTCATTTCCTGGTTTGTCATTCATTTCGCTATGGATAAACTGATTGATGCAGGGGATCTAATGCATCTGAAACCTTCTGAAGTGTGACGTTGTGATGGCCTGTAAATGATTAGTTTTCTGTTGAGACTTGGTTCTGTGGAAGTGTATTGTAAGATTCATATGTTTTCACTCAAAGCATGAAATGAACCTTCGAGCACATGCATTGATATTGTGAAGTCGGGCAAATGAAGAGAGATTATTAAAGTACACACGAGAATGCGTGATGAGATAATTAAATGGCCGATTCATGTGTGGGAATCAAGACTAAACATATTTAAGCTCGTAAAAGTGGGCAGTTGATGATGGCATTCAAACCGTTGCCGTAGCCAAAGCTGCCTCGACGTAATGAAGAGCTCCAAGAAATTCTTGTAATCCTCTTTTATTTTTGATTTCCCTGCCACTCTTTTATTAGAACTCAATTGACTCTTTTGCCTCTAACCATTGAGTGGCTAATTCACTTTGAACCAAACACGTTCTTTAAGGATTGTGTGGTTTGTTCTTAAAATTCAGAGATGAACAGGTACGCATGGTTGACAGTTTGGTGGGAATAGCTAACATTTGGAAGTTATTGATTTGGCCGTGAGACTGGTAGATGCTACAGAATTAGATCAAGCGATGAATATTCACATGGAATTCATTTGGACCACAAGTCCGGTGATGGTTGTCGAAGATATTACTAGCGCTGTGAAAGCTAGAATCTTGTATCATTCTGATCGGTTGTTTGTTTACTTGGAAATTATCTTAAAATATCATATTTAAAGCTAAAATTGTAAGATTTAATTCTATTTCATGACAGACAATCAAAGCTGGTAATAATAATAATTAATTCTAGTAATTAATAGAATTAATTCTTTATTAGTTTTGCTCCAAATACTCCGTAAAAGAGGGCTGGAGAATGCTTCTAGTTGATTTTTCTAGACAATTTCGGACAGAAATTCTACAGAATTTTGTGACTTTTCTTGCACTCTTTATTAGTTGACCTTTTTTCCAGCTAATTCCCTTCAATTATAAAACTCTTGTTTTTCCTCTTTACTTTCCTCCTAGCCCAGAACTTAGATCGGTCATCGCAGAGATATTCGGGTGAATATTCTTTTGAGTATATTAGACCTCGCTTAAAAATAATCATGAGTTTATTAAAATTAGTCTTTTTTCACAAAGTAATGAACATTAAAACTTTAAAAATAAATAATTAATCTTAGCTTTATGCTTTTAGTTTAAATATAATTTTAATATATGTTTAATCATGCATGCTGAAAGTTAATTTCAGTTTCTTATGCATGATTTAATATTTATCTAGTATATATGCTAGTCTTTTATTATGATTACAAGTTTTAAATAGTCTTATAATATTATATGCTTATAAACTAAACATTTTTTACTCACTTATGTAATTATCTAATATATTTTGGACCGCAACTACACATCAAGTTTATGTGCATTAAAACTATTTGATTAGCTGGTGCAGAGCTCTGCTAGTGAGTTCCATTTCAGTGGGCTATTAATGGGCTTCTGTAATGGATGACTTTTTTTCTCTATGAAAAAACATATTAATAAGAACAAGAACAAGAACCCTCCTAGAGAAAAACAAATCGAATACACCAGACAATATTAGGAGTCTTGGAGAGCAGCAGTGCCATTGAAAAATAATCCAATGGGTAACTCCAAAACAATATAATTGCTTGTTTGAGCTCCCTTTCTTTTCCCTAAAAATGAAATTTAAGATAATTATCCTATTATTTTGAAAAATTATGTTTACTCGATTTAAAAAATAAATATAAAGTTTTCTTATGATAGAAAACTCTCGAGAAATGTACCAGAGAAATGGGTGCCAGAGAAAAATACAATGCCCCCGCAAGAGCAAATAATAATCTGACAAACCCCAAGACTTTGGATCGAAGAGTTTATGTATGCCTCTAGAACAAAGCCGTCAAGAAATTGATCCCTTGCAGCTGAAAGGAGAGGCAAATCTTATTACTCGAAACCTTTTCTTTTTTTAAAAAAACAAATCAATAACACCAACAACCCTACCATTACTATTGCAAAAATCAAGAGGGGAGGAGGGAGAGCAGAGGGATGGAAATTGCAGAAGTGGAAGCTCCATATGGACTAGTGGCTTCTTTCATCAATGGCGTGGGTGCGTATATATATATAGCGAGGATGGCTGCTAGAATGACTAAACCCTAATATTGCCTCCACTTGCCGGCTGGGTCTGGGCTAAGCTGTAGGGTTTTTCTAGAATTCTATAGCGAAGTTGGGCTCTGGCCCATACACTGATAAGAGACCAAGCATTCTTCTTTTTTTAGAGCAGCGAGGGAATGGCAGCGTCAAAGGTGGTTGCTGTCATGAATTAATTGTATTAATGTCATTTTTAATTGTATACTATAAAGTATAAATACTAACACTAAAAGTATATACTAGCTTACGGTACTATACACCATAAAGTGAAAACGTCAAAAAAACCTTCGAATAAATAATTGGCAAATAACTTTAAATTTTATATCCACACACTGCAGTCAAAACCGCGTCACTGCACTATTCAAACTTCCTTAAGAAAAAAAAATAAATAAATTCCACTAACATCGACTTAAGAAGCCTGATTAAGACCTGGGAGCCAAGACAGATCCGAAAGCAAATAGTGCAGACCCCAAAAGAAACTAAAAAACCAGGCAGGTTAAGCTTAAGCTTTAGCAGCAGTTTGGCCTAAAACATGAGCGGACATCAATATTGAACTTCGGATGGAAGATCTGCCGTATCAGACTCAAAAAATTATGAACCTCTGAAGAGCTCACAACAAAGGCAGACGCAGGGATGGTCTTGGTAGATAAAGTTCACTGAATTGATCCGTGAAGTTCTTCCAATCGCAATCAAAACCACTTTCTTCATCAAAACAAAGATAAAATGGTCTTCTAGGCAGCTTAGAACACAATATACATCAGATGTTCTAATCCACTTCCATAAAGAAATCAAACAATATCAAACACCACAACATCAATAAAATAATTTTACAATGGGGGATCCTTTCTAATCTTCTCTTCCCTTCAGCAAATTGCAAACTACTGGAGATCCTGAGTACTACCCCAACCAAGTATGTATTTTCACCAATTGGCAACCCCTGTAAAGAAATTCTTCTTATAATACGTAATACTGGCACCTGGATAACAATGATCTTGCAAAGGGTTCTACCCCCTAAATCTAACAACAACACATGATATGTCATCTTTACTTTCTCTTTTTAATGCCTCTGTTGTCAGCTGCTTAGCTGCTTTCATGGGGTCTTTAATCCTCCTTGCAATATCAACAGCCTCTTGATTTGACATAACCTGTGTATATTCACATGGAAAAAGATAGATTTTATGGACTTCTTTCTAATGCAAGCACATTGCAGATTCTTTAGCCAGCCCAGGTGGTTAGCACTGACTCGACACGGAAAACAAAGTTAGTATGAAATGACTCACCTTCCAAAGACCATCACTAGCGAGTACAAGAACTTCTGTGTTGTTATCTATGTCGATTTCTTGTATGTCAGGATCAGAACGCAGATGTGATTTAAGGCTCTTGTCCCCAAAAGCACGAGAAACTGCCAGCTGCCCATTAACTCTAGGGACATCTCCTGGAAAGAAGTTCAAAAGGAAGTGAGATCGACAGTATTGTTATTGGTATAGAACAGAGTGTTTGCTTGGCTGAGAAAACATTTGCAAAGAGAGGGAAATACTTCATATTCTGATGACATTTTCTGTTCCCATAGAAATGGAAATCCTTAGCTAATCACTTAATGTCATAGGTATCAAAGTGCCTTAAGAGACTTTGGTCATGGAAGCCTAAGAAGGGTAGGAAATTACAGGAAAAAGAAAAAAGAAAAAAAGAGGATCTCATAATAGAAGGAAGCGTTCAGTGCTCTTAAATGCAGAATGGATTTGAACACCCAAAAGCAAAACAATTTGAACAATATGCATGAAAGCTTCAACACCACCCACCTGCAGAACACCACATAACGAGCAAACTAAAATTCTTATGAAAAGATTCTTTGAATGATGAACAAATATGTATGCATTCACTCATCCAAAATGAATCCAGGCGATGATCAGGGGGGAAGTGCCACAGATCCTCTCTTCTAGAGAATACTTATTTTTTATTTTCAAAGATTGCTCTGATGCAGATCAAAGTTAACTGGAAGCCACTGAACTCTAAATTGTCTATTACTGTCTGAAAGCTGCATAAATTTAATTTAAGTAGACCATTCATTGTTATGACATCTTATTTGGGTTCGGAAGATATTGGTTCACTTGCTTGAGAATTTCAAAAGGCTGACAAATGAGCATATTCAGAAACTCAAAATTAGTCTTATTCTTTCAAATTCTAGCTTCACATGAATAAATCATAAGCCTTAAAACTATGTGTTAAAAAATTAGAAGCAGCTCCCCACTAAAAAGATTAGAATAACAGCCAATAATTTCCTCAGAAAGCCATTGGTGTATATTAAATTCAGAAGAGCAGATATTCAAACAGAGAGATTACTAATAATGGCTACTGTGAAAAAGACCTGGCATGTTTGAGACAAAGCCGCCTTTGTTCTCTATGCTGCCTCGTTCAGTGTTGGGTTCATGATCTGTGGTCATTTGCCTTGCCTGGCCTCCTCTTGAAAGAACTGCTCTTGAATCTCCAACATTAGCTACCCATAGTCTTTTACTATTTATCAAGATAGCAGTCACAGCTGTAGATCCTCCTCGCCCCAAGTCAGAACTATTAGAGAGAATTGCCTGGTCAGTCCTCTCATAGGCTTTTGAGATAGATCGGTTGGGATCAACCCAAAACTCTTCCTAGAAGGATCAAATAATAAAGTGTTAGAAAGCATTCTGAAGTTATTTAAGCAGACCAAAATGTTTGGCCATCAATAAAATGTTTGGAAGCAATGCTAAACCTCCTTCAGGATATTGGAAAACAAATGTTTCTGTAAGTATGCAGGCACAGTGTCTCCCAAGTGGCCATCATAAATAGCAAAAAGCCCTAATTCATGCTCTTGAATCTGCACAAACTTGGCAACATGATAATCCTCCATTGGATGATTAGCTTTCCCTTTTACTAGGCTGAAACCATACTTGATCAAACCCTCATGATTCTTTCCCTTACCGGAGGTAGACGATGAACGCCCACCCACAAGCTACATGTAACAATAATCACAGTCTAAGTCACATGATTAGAAGACGAAGAGAAATACGAAAGCAAGCAAAATTGAGTTTTAATTCACTAAAGTACTCAGATTAGGAGGCAGGCAAGAATGGGACTAAATGAAGCAATACATGAGAAATATAATTCTACACTACAAGCAATTGACGTATAGAAAGTTGCTCAATAACATTAATGAAAAACAATAGCGAAACTTGCAACTGTGTTTTCTTCTTGGGTTACATAGAAGACCTTAATACTGTAAACTCATCAGTAAATCTAATCTTTTAGAACGGTTTAGCGAGTAGCTACACCTACTATGTAAATTCTAGATCCCCGAAGAACTCACAAAACAAGTAGGTAAACATTGACACTTGACAGAACGGAAACCAAAAGTATATCTGTGTAACCAAAAATTTTCAGCCATGGGTTATCCAATGTATATCCACAATTAAATCCCAAACTGATACGAAAACTGAAAAATTCCCCCCTAGAAATAGCCTATCACACGTATAGCTCCATGTTCCACCACCCATTCTTACAACCTAATCATGAAACAAGGTTATGCGTCGAATAGAAATAAGAATAGAACAATTAAAGAATCACAAACACATACCAAAATAATAAAAACTAGGAAAAAAAATAATCTTTTTACCTGAGAGTAGGAAGGAAAAAAACAGCATAACCAATCCATAGAAACAGAACTATGTAGAGAACCTCCAACTTGTTCAGTTAAATTCCCACCATCCACTTTCAATATTCAAGATTCCAAACCAAACCCACCTCCCAAATCCAGTATCTGCACCATCAAAATCCAAACTTGATCATAAAAATGAAACTAAAATGTAAAACCTATAAACACAAACCTAAAACCCCTTCCAAGAAACAAGTCAAAACAAACGAATTACCTCTAAACTATCCCCAATTAAAAGCTCGGAATGGGTGTAGCTTGTGGTTCCTGTTTGGTGAGGAAAGTCTGGTTTTTTTTGCTGTTCCTTGTTTGTACTACTTACTAGTTTGCACACCCAATTGAATGGAAAAATGATGCTAAAAACAAAGAAAAGGCGAGATGAGAGAACAATCGAAACTCCTTTTCTAAGGACAAAAAAATAAAAGGAAATTACTAGTATAATTATATATAAAAAAAGATTGTGAGAGAAGGAGAGAATCTAAGGATGCCTATATGATGATTTTCTAACCGCTCTAAGAGAG
>Ga0307517_10007962_pt1 | contig 15305 bp, 8 predicted proteins | sample 23_EM_MG_FD_194515 | JGI IMG/M metagenome (GOLD analysis project Ga0307517, IMG submission 194515) | Populus trichocarpa ectomycorrhiza microbial communities from riparian zone in the Pacific Northwest, United States - 23_EM | ecosystem: Host-associated > Plants > Roots > Unclassified | place...
AAACTTCTCAAAAGTGAACTAAACCAATAATTTCAGATACTTTTACACACTAACTCTCAAGGGTTTTGACCTTGTAGCTCAATACCATCATAACTTTGGAAAAATTCCAAGAAAACGGACATTGCTAGCATTAAAAAATCAGCTATTAACAACACTATTGATATATAAAGATACCTTCTTGTTCCTCATTTTCAACCAAAATTGCTTAAAATTTAATCAATTAAAAAGGGAAAACATTCACTCAAACATAAACAAAACAAGCATGGACTATTAAAAGAAGTTGAAACGTACATGGAAACAATGTGGCACACAACCCCAAATGAGCAATTGCAAACAACATTATTATCAAACATTGGCCTTTGAGATGAAGGTGGTGTTACCCAGCTTGTCTCATTGATGCAAGGATCCACGTTATTATTCCAGTCTTTTTTCCCCACTTGCGTTGCTATTTCTAGCAAAGCATCCACTGCAAAAAAAAAAAAAAAAATACAGCTTCAAATCTTGGGGTGGTAAAAAATTGAAAGGTATCTTTACAAACTTAAACATGCACATGGTACCTTCATCTGGAGCAAGAAGTCCGGCTTCTGCCTCCAGCTTGATCGCTCCAATGCAAAACATTAGTATCATCAGCATATGTAAGATGAATGCCATCCTCAAAATATCAGAACCGTAGCAACGATGTTCTGTCTCTGTAAGTAATGAACTTTGAACTCTCTCCTTGATGACCTTTAACTTTCATAGGCTGTGCTAAGAGGACATTTAAGAGTTGCGTGGGAGTAGTGGTTATTTTTGGTCAATGTTATCCGAGTCTTCTTGAAATTTTTTTTATTTTAAAATAATATTTTTTTTATTTTTCAGAATTATTTTTACATCAAAATAATTTTAGAATATTAAAAAAAATATTAATTTAAAATAAAACAAATAAAATTTTTTTAATTTTTTTTTAAATCTTTTAAAACGAAAAAAACAAACATTTGCATACTCAGAAAATGAAAATGACTTGAGTAATAACTAGTTAGTGGCTCGCATTGATTTATTCTATTAAAACCTAGCATTATGTAATTCTAATACTATATTTTGAATAATTTAGGGAAAAAATTATAATATAATTGTAATCAAGTTCTTAGAAATTTCACAAACAGATTCTATTTCTTCATCTTAAAAAAAATTAAACAAAAGACGAGGAAATTTACTTGCTAGTTTTGGAGTCAAAGTCTCCTCTTAGAGGTTGTTTGGCAGTGTGGTTGCGGGTGCTTTTCAAATAACTTTTCGTGCTAAAATACATGCCAATGATGTTTTTTTATTTTTTAAAAATTATTTTTGACATCAGCACATCAAAACGATTTAAAACATACGAACCATATTAAATTTTAGTAAAAAAATTTAAATTTTTTAAAAACACGGGTTGAACCGCGTTCCCAAATACTTTCTTATACATGCTAGGTTAGGCAAGGTTTGGGCAACAAATTTCTATTCAGCTGATAGGATCATTTAGAGGCTGCCCTGGCCATGTCATGCTTAGCCTATAATAAATAGTCATAACAGACATCACTACTACTTTTGCTACTCTTTAGTGACAAGAAAGGGAATGTCTTTTTGCGTTCGTTCATTATTGTTCTGTCTTGAACCGTTCTTCTCTCTGTACTTTTACTGTAACAATCTATTAAAGCAGTGTAAAACGTTGAAAACATGGGTATCGTGAAGTTTCGCGCATGCTATTATTTATTAACTTTAGTGTGAAAAACTTATTCTATTACTAACATGGGAGTGATACTGTTGTCTTGATCCATATATATATAAGGGGATCTTTTGGCAATAGTATTTTAAAATACAGGGTTTGTCTTCTTACTCGGAAGATAAACTCAAATTTTTTATTGAAGATGGGAAATTATTGTTGATTAAATTAATAAATGAAGAAATATCAAATAGATTCTTAGAGTAAAGTTCATTAATGCTTATCAAAGACTTAGCAAGTCAGTCAATATATGATAAAAAATGTACTCAAATCAAACCTAGGAAATATATTTATTTTCTTGTTATTTTTAAATTATTTGCTTGATTTTACTAGTTATTCTCAATTTATTTTAATAAATTTATTTAGCTATTATATAAATAGTTGATGTTTTATTTTTTTAAATAATTGAATTTTTTGTACAATTAAAAATTATAATTTTATATATTAAAAAACTCTAATTCTTTTTAGCTTTCTCGCAAATAATTTCCAATTAAAACAGCCAATGACAGTTTTTCTAATAATATATACAGAGAAAGAACAAGGAATTTGGAGTGGTAAGTTCGTGGTGGTCGCAACAACTATTGAGGTCGCTACAGATAAAAAAAGATTTTGCTTCAACACACCTTTCTATCAGTCTTTTGAAAAGCATTCCCAAACATTATCTAAAGCTTTGTTAATTGCATTCTTTATATAGGATAAAAGGATATGCTTTCTATTCACTTGCAGGCCGAGAAAGCACCACGAAACTAGGAATTTCTAGTGCTAATTTTTAGTCAATGCAAGTCATGAATTAGACTAATCAAATAACACATTCAAATCGAATCAGCGGTTCCTATATGTATATATAGACGACACACTCGTCAATGAATTTTAAATTATAATTTTAAAAATTAAAAAACTTTAATTCTTTAGCTTTCTTGCAAATACTTTGCAAGAAGTCAGTCAATAATAGTTTTTCAATTCATATAAAGTAGAAATTTCCTTTGTAAATTACTAAAACTTTTCGAGTGAAATTAGCAATAGACACTCTCTCCAGCAGTCCCGTAAATGACATGATTTTCTACACGGCAAACTAAGAAATTTCCACAAACCTATTTTCATAGCCGGGCTTCTTTGTTTTCCAAAAAAGATGATTAGGCGTGTCAAAAATTCCTACACTTATAATACTTCCTTTTTTTTAATTACATTAAAACCTAGAATAATATATATTTTGAATAATTTTAAGGAAGAAATTAAATGTAATTGAAATTAAGTTCTTAGAAATCTTACAAAGAGGTTCTATATCTCTTTCTTGTTCTCTAATATTTTTATCCATCTTTTATATTTATTAAAAACATATTTTAGTTATTTTTTTGTTTTCTTTTTTATTAAGAATATTTGACTTCATTTTATTCTTCCAACTTCTTCTCTATACATATCATAATAGGAACCGGTACTATTTATTCAAACTAATTTCTATTTTTTTTGTTATTATCATCTAATTTATTATCACTACGTATATAATAAAAATAAATATTTTTTTAATAATTTATATAATATACCGTCCAACTATTAAAACATGATATATTTTAAAGTAATAATTAAAAAACCTCAATTTAGTCTCAAAATATACGATACCATCATTATGTGTCTTTTATCAATTTTAGCCACATGTTAATCGATATTGAGCTGGAATTTGTAGTTGATGATAGCGTATAATTATAAAAAAAAAATTAATATTTTTTTTTTTAAAGTATGGTTCAACTATCCTCCTAAATAATTATAATATAGTGGTGAGACTGTTGTTGATACTACGCTGAATTAGTTTTTTTTTTTTTTTTAAACACAATCAATGTGGCCTGGGCCTGCCTGGAAGGATCACTGAGTTAAAATAATTCGGTGTTGCCTTGGTGAGTTTGTAGGAAAAAGGATGAGCGGAAAAGATAACTCGATAGCTGGGTCAAGTAAGTTCAAGGACGGGATGACTTGACAGACCTCAAGTATCTCTACCTGTACTCGATGAGTTGATGCCATGACAAAAGCAGAGGAAAAGACGACGGAGAGAGAAGCTGTCATGGTTAGGTTTTATAGGTTTGATTTAAAGTCGAAACCGAAAACAATATTTGCTTATAATTTATGTTCTTCTTTTATTTGCTTCTGCGTTAATCATAACTCGTCACAAAATTTTATATCTCTTTAATTATTCGCAAACGTTAAAGATAACCAATCCACTCTTTAGTTTCTATAGTTAATTCATATCCTATTATTTATGCCATGACAAAAGCAGGGGAAGACGATGGAGAGAGAAGCTGTAATTTCATTTTAATTTTGTATTCCTCTTCAGAACAAATAATTAGTTATAATCTATATTCAACCACTAATTATCTTGCTTTATGTACTCATTACTTCAATTATTTTAGATTGCCAAGGGTGTTTTCCTTATTTTACACTTTAATCCCCTTGGTTTGAATCTTATCTAATTTATAAAAAAATTATGATAAATTGCGCAGCGTCGGTTGGCGATCTTTCATTGTTTACTGATTGATTCGTTGGGAGTCGCCACTTAGTATTTGGTTCAGGGTTACTAGAAAACCCGGATGTACTGGTCTTGTCAGAGATTCACGGGTAAGGGACTGGTTGTGGTTAGGAAAGGTATTAGCACCCCTAACGCACCCTACCTGAGGTAAGCTGCTTTGTGGCTTTGATGTCATAAAGAAGTTTTAAAAATTTTATCTTCTCATCGGATATTAGAAATACAACTTACATGTAAGTTCATAATCCTTAACCGTGAGCAAATCAAAATATTAAATTCTTCTTTATTCTTTGCAATTTTATCATAAAAAAAAACATCCATAAGAAAAAATACAAACAACACATTCACTTTCACTATATTTTTCTTTGTTTTTTACATCCACACTGCAAATTATAAAAATTAAAACTAAACAAAAATTCCATTAAACAATAATAACCCCTAAAACTCCACGAATTGCAGGGAATGCTTTCTGGAACTGCAGGAACAGTGGCGACGCGTCTCCTCCACGTGCCTCTGCTAGTGGCGGCGCGTGGGTTCACGCGCCACCACAATCAACGCCTAGAAACGAGCGGATTTGGCCTGCTTTCTTCTTCTCTTCCTTCCCTCGCCGGTGGTGACAAGCAACGTCACCTGCACAGCAAAGGAAACGCAACAAACAAACGACTTTGTTTGGTTTTAGATCTATTCAAAGCCTTTTGTTCTCTTTTCCTCTCGGTTCGGTTTTTTCTATTTCTCTTGCACTTGCCCCAGTGTGGGGTGTGATCCTAGCTGTCATAACCTAATTTTGGGTTATTCCCCAAAAATCAGTTTCTTTTTCAAATAAAAAAAATAAAGGCTGGCAATATGGAGAAAGCAGATCAAGGAGGACTACAAAAATAGGAAAAAATCAAGTTGTAATTTTTAGAGGAAATTCAAGACCTCATTGTACCCCATTATGCCCAAAAATGGAGAAAAAAAAATACAAATTCAAGGTTAAATTAAATGATTATTGGATGAATTTGCATAAAAATTAAGTTTAGAGACATAATTAAATTTTTAATGGGCTAATTTGATTTAATCATGGGCCAAATTAAATTTTAATTATGTTTAAGAATTAATTTGGGTCCCATTGAAGGATTTAATTAAGTGCAAGGACTTAATTATGCTCTAAATAGGTCAAATTAATTTTATTTGGGATTTAATTGGTGAAAAATTAAGTTTGAGAGCTAATTTAGGCTTAATTGAGAAGATTGGAATTTTAAGAAACCAAATTTAATTTTGACCAAGTTAATTGATTGAAATTAGGGGCCAAATTGCAAGAAAATTAAAGTTTTGGGGTCAATTAGGGGTTAAATTGACAAAATTCGCAGCCAATGACCAATCTGCAAAATGTGCCAAACTATAAGGGTTTAATTGACAAAATACAGGGGTGAAATTGAAGAAATTGAAAGTTTAATGGTGAATTAGAGGTTAAATTGCAAAAATCCGAGACCAATGAATAAATCACAAAACACGCGTAAATCTGGGGTTGAAGTTAAAGTTACGTCGGGACCAAATTGCATTAAATCAAAGGTTTAGGGTCAATTAGGGGTTTCCTTGAAAAACATTGAAAGCTAGAGGACTACATTGAACTTCAGCAAAATTCCTAATTTTAACCCAAAACGGCGCCATTTCTGCTAAAAAAAAAAATTGGACCACACGACGCGTTGTCTGGTCACTGTTCATTGTCTTCCCTGATTTTTGCTCGAAAATGACAGCTCAGGGACCTACTTGTAATGCCTCATATGTCCACGAAAATTGACAAAGCATGCACCAAAATGGTCACCTGAAATCCTTCTATCAACGTGTATCGTCCGTTCAGGCCTATTAACATCAAAACTGCTCCGATGACTGGCATAAAGTAGCCAACTCAAGCAGTCTTGGACTGTCAAATTTGGCAGTTCGAGGTGCACACTTTGAACCAACGGTTGGGATGCTTACCAACCAAACCAGCCCTATAAATAGGGGTGCATTTCGTTGCCTGAGCAAGGAAACAATTGGGTCCAAAGTCGGCCGAAAACCAGCCCCTCTGCCCCCGTTACTGCAGTTTTTATTTCCCTCTCTCTCCCCGCTGTTCCAGCCACCAAATAGAGCCACCACCAGCTTCTTCACCACCATATCCACCACCATCTCCACCACAGGATGCCAGCACAACCACCACGCAGCCATTACAACTCTCTCTCTCTTCTCCTTCCAGCCTTTCTCTCTCCTGCAAACTTCTTCTTCCTTCACAGTAATAACTTCGGTGGCTAAGCTCTCCATCAGCGCCGCCACCAGCCTCTTGTCAGCCACCTAGACAGTGGCTCCTTCTCCCCCACCAGGTTGCCTTCCATTTTTCTCCCACAGTTTGCAACAGTGTTGTTGCATGCAGAACGTGAACAGTAAGTTCACGTTCTGCAAAATAATTAACATTTGGGATGGGCTAGACCCGTTCCAGCCCAAATGTTTAGGTCGGGTCCGGCTCACCCAAAAAGAGAAAAAAATATTCTGGGCAGATATCGGCCCAACATTTCTGGGCCGAGATTGGCCCAACCTTTGTGGGCCAAAGTTGGCCACCTTTTTCCTTGGGCTGAGCCAGGCCTAGTTACCTGGGCTAGGCTGACCCACATATTTTAATAATATTTAAATTAATATATATAATATTATATTATATATTTCTTTAAAAAAAAACAAAAAAATTCCAAAAATTTTCAAAAATCCTTTAAAAAAATTCGTGATTTTCTCAAATATTTTTCTACCAATTTTGCATAATATTGGGTTGTATAATTACACTGTAAAATATAAATCTGGTATTAAAATACCTGGTTTTCTCCGAGATATTTCAAAAAAAATAATTTATTTTTATACATACGGTCAAATCCTAAAAATTTTCCAAGCATGTTTTCATTAAAAAAAAATTGCATGTTTTGAAAACAAAAAAAAATTGATATCATAACTAGTTTATGATCATCCATTAGGGTTTGACCACAATATCAAAAACCTTTTCTCAATATTTTTTTTTTAGGATCCAGATGTAAACTTTAATATTTGTGGGGTGTAAAATTACACGATAAAGTACACCTTTAGATATTAAAGATACAATGTGTAAATAAATGTCATACTAAAATTCAGACTTTAGAACGGTTAGGATTTAACTCAATAAGGTACAGACTTTCTCATAAAGAGAGATCTACCTTTAACTTTAGAAAAGACCAACAAATAGAAACCCAACTTAGAAAAAAAAACAATCAAATAACAATGCAGCTTACTTTAGGTAGGGTGCACTGGGGGTGATGTGTCTTCCGCTTGCACAACCAGTCCCTTACCCAGACTCTCGCAGACCATAGGTTCCTAGTGACCATAATACTAGGTGGCGATTCCTAAATATTAATTATAATTTTATGATTAAATCCAAAAACCCTTCCCAACACAACACCTCATCATCAGGAGGCACAACAAAAAGCCTCCGCTGTCACCAGACAACATTGCGTCGCTCGCACCCCGCGACAGGATGGCGACTCCACTGGGGATTCCCTTGTTTGGTCGGACTAAGCTTTGATTGTTTGATTTTTTTTCTTTTATTTAATTAGATATCTAGATAAAGTTTTTTCTTTTCACTTTGAATTTTTTTATATAAAAATAGTTAAAATAGATGTATATCCAGATTTAAAAAAAAACAAATTATAACTTGCTGCAGAGTACCGATTACAGGTCGAAAATACACCCTTGTCTGTCCATTTTCTCTCTTCGTCAACGGGAAGATTGGTAGGTCAAAAAATAATAATAAATATCATTGGGAAATTGGAGAGGAAGAATCCGAACTAAGAAATAAGAATTTTACGTTGACATATTCATTTGTGTGTGAAATGGAGAAAAGATAGGCTATAAAACCATCGAAGAGACTCACTGGTAGTTTCTTAAAAAGATGGTATATCAACGTTTTATTAGGTATTGTTTAGTTATTTTGCTAAGATAATAGAAACAAAAACAATGAAGCTAAAAATATATTTAGTTGAAGTAAAAGAGATAAAGATATAAAAATAATTTTAAAATAAATTTTTATATTTTTAAAATATGAGGTACAGAGATGTCATGTTTTTAGAAACAATATTTTTTATTTTTTATTTCTAAAATATCTTTATAAAAAACTTTCAATTCTAAAATTGTCAAACTAAGACATGTAAAGATAAAAATAATTATTATCATAATTTTAAAACCTGACTCAAGTGTCAACCAAGGGCAAGGCCCAAGACACAGGTCAAGAGAACCAACCCTAGATGACTTGAGTCAATGTAAAAATAAAATTAGTTATTATCATAATTTTAAAATCCAACATGGGAGTCGACTCAGGGCAAGACTTGAGTCACGGGTTAGGAGGGTCAATTCATGTTGACCTGGGTTAATATAAAGATAAAAGTAGTTATTATCATAGTTTTAAAAACTAACTTGGGGGTTGACTAGGCAAGGCTTGGAGGGTCAACCAGGGTTAACCTAAGTCAATGCATGAATAAAAGTAATTATCATCATAGTTTTAAATTATAACTCGTAGATATGACAATTTAATTCAAACCAAATGGATACAAATTCGGCCTGACCTGAATGTGTGTGTATTTGTTAGATAGTTACCGTACTCAATGGATAATGGGTAGAGTATAGATATTGTCAAACCTGACCCAAAATTCGGTCGAAGAATAACATCTATATTACGACCTGGGCTGTTTGGACCAGGTATGACAGTAGATAAAAACATGAACTCCGGCCTCATACACATTCCCGGTGGCAAGTTATAAACCGAAAGTATGATCGGCCACCAAGAATAAGAAGCAGCAAATGACCCAAATGGGTTGAATCCGTCTGTACACAACCCAAGATGCGCGTTCATTGATTCAGCTGAAAAGTGAGTATGCACACTGTTAAAGTGTTTCCACGCTTTGCCGTTAGAAGGATGCACCATCACTCCATCAACCGCATCATGTGATTGGTGTCATGTCATATGCTCAACAATCCATGGTGACATTAATAACTTCTGCAGTCTATGTGTGATTGGGAAGTATCTAGATTTTTTAAATGCCACTAGAGTCTTTCCCCTGCCAGTTCTGGGTTTGTAACGGGAATGCTCACATATCATACACTCGGTCAGCTCAGCTTTTTCAAAGTAGTATAACATGCAGAAGTTAGGGCACATGTCAATTTTCTGGTATCCTAAACCAAGGGGTTTCATCATGGACTTCGCAGCATAAAAGTTCTCTTTAACCTGTTCCCTTCAGGTAAAATGCTTCTCGCCCATTCAATAATTTTATCATACCCGGCCTCACTCAACTCGTGATCTAACTTGATAGTGAACACCAGTGCTACGACCGATAATTTATTGTGGTTCGTGCAGCCATCCCATAATAGTTCGTCAGAATTTTTCAACAAATCAAAAGACCTAGTTGTATCTGCATTAGGTTCTTCTTTTACGATTGGACATTGACTGACATTACCTTGATTCATTCTCATTGCATCCATAACTATATTCCTGTAAGGATTAGTGTTGTCATTTGCCGCTTCATACACGTTGCTAGCACTAGAAGTTGACCCAACCACCCTTTCTCCCATTCTCTTATTACGAACAAATACTTCTCCGTATGCATACCAACACCGGTAATTCTCCATAAACCGTTTGTGTAGAAGATGCATCATTACAACATCTGGATGCAGATACTTTTTATTTTGACACTTCCTGCATGGACACCTAATACCACCTCCAGTAAAATTTCTGGGAATAGATGTTGCCTCGAGATTATCCAACAAACTAATTACAACTTCTCATAAATATTAAATATTCATTATCAATTATCAACGTCCATACAAATTAATACATATAAATTTATGAAAATTACAACTCCGCAATACCATTGATACAAATTAAAACGGACCCGTTAAACAAGTTATTAATTATTTCAAAACAACACATGTAATTCGATAATTCAATAAAGTTTCAACAATTTACTAACAAATACAATTTTACAAAATCTAAAACAAACCATAACAAGTTCAAAATTATACATTCATATACTACAAGTTTGTTTGAGAAATAACATTAAAACATGTACATATACTAACAAAATACATATACTAAAAAAACAATAAAATTGACATTTGAATGTTAAAATTTTAAAAGATAGAATTACTTACAAAAACTGATAAAATCTGTCGGTAAATCAGAACACGGATGCTGTGACTACAAAACTTCAAGAAATATGACTTGTTGTGCTAAGAAGAGGGAGTTTTTTTTTTTGGGGGGGGAGGGGGCTGGTTGTTTGCAGTAGGGGAGAGTTGGGATGGGGAAGAAGAAGGAGAAATAAGGGAGGAGAGGGTCGGCAGAGTGATCATAAACTAACTTTTGCCGACAGAATACGTCCGTCGATGATTCTGTCGGCCATTCTGACAATAAATAGGCCACGTCACTGTACGGAGATTCCGGTTTGAATCCCTTGGTGATTTTGTCAGCAATTCGAACAATGAATCGGTCACATCACCATATGAAGTTGCCGTTTTGAATCCCTCGGTGATTCCGTCGGTAAAATCACCCGTGAAAACTTCCACGTCAGCGAACCATCTTTTTTTTTTAATTCTAAATATTTCGTCTGTCATTCCGTCGGTAAATACTGACCGAAGAAGTCTGCATGTATATACCAACGGAATTACAGACGGAAAAAATTATGTTGATAATCATGACCGCAAAATACTGACAGAAGTATTCCGTCAGTAATTCTGTTGGTATTAAATAAATTTCTAATAGTGTCATAGGGCAATAATACCCGACTCAGTAGAGAAGGCGCAAGCAATATGGACATCCAAAAGTTTCATGTCGTGAAAGACAAAGCATGTGTTTTAAGTAATCTACAATCGAGTTTATTTCCTTTTTTAATTCAAAGATAAGTATACAATTAGATATACAATCGAGTTATATATATATATATATATATATATATATATATATATATGATAAACTTAAAAAAATATATTAATAAATAATTTTTCAACTTATTATTTATAGTATAGAAAAAAAAATATTTTTCAATTTATTTTATACGATACTGTAAAACATTAAAAAATAATTTAATTTTTATTAAAAAAAACACTTTTCCAAAAAACTATTTTCTACAAATGAACGAGTTCTTAGTATTTTTAGGTAAGCGGCCATGCTTCCAAATTTAACCCGAATTGAAAGAGATTTGCTTTTAATAAACGAAATTGGGTAAAATATACTCTGACCATGGAAAAAAAACGTTGACGTATATAGTCTTCTCAAACATGAAAGGGAAAGGATAAGTTCCAATTAAAGTGACCTGGAAAACAATAAAAGCTTCCCAGCAGAGAGGTTGGTTCTGATGAGATGCTCCATTTATGAACTTTGATGATGCATCTCCAATGAAGTATGATGATTTATTGCCCAAGATTCTTTCATGCCTTACCTTTCTCTTTTATATTTCACCATCACACCTTGCAGACAAATACTTGGATATAAAGTGTAAATTTTGGAATTTGATTCAAACTTCTTTTGGGTTTAGTAATTTGTTGTAACCCAAAAGAAGTTTGGTTATTAGACAGTGAGAATATAATAAACATGTAGCTTTGTATTTTTTATTTTAAAAATGCAAGAATTCACTTCATAATTATTGGCTTGTTGTGGATTGGTGGCAGCGAATTATTTTTGTTGGGAGCAGCATTTGGCCTTGCTACTGTATCTGTATGCTAACAATTTACAACTTCTCACTTAGATATTTTATCAACCATAATACATACATCAATTTCTGTCAGTCTACATATTCACCACGATGAAGCTTGTCTAATCCTCTTTCAATCAAAAGTTCGTCTGCCCAGTTAGAAAGTAGAACTTCTTCCTCTGGTTTTGATACGTTAATTTCCATATTTCTTCTACAAAAGACGATCTTTAAGATCACAACTCCATAACTATAAATATCTTCTTTAAGTGCTAATCTTATTCCATTCAGGTACCATATAACCTATTGCCCCTCTAGCTATCGTCAAGGTTCTTGTTTTATTTTGCTTGCCCAAAATACAAAACTACGTAGAGCAAAAGGAGGATTTGCAGTCCAAACGAGTGTGTTATCAGGTTAGCCGATCAGCCATATTCCTATGGTAAATCAATTCTTGTGGATAGAATGGCCAGAAGGGGATAGCCATGAATGCAAACCGTGTGAACTGAATGCTTGTTTTCTAACAGTAGGAACATGAGTACAGGTCCTACCGTCCTAGACCCACCTTCGACGTCTAAATCAACCCCTAGTATCACTGTCAAACTTTTTTTATTATTATCATGTTTTTTAATCGTTTTAGCATGTTAATATTAAGACATTTTTTTAAAAAAAATATTTTAATATATTTTTAGGTAGAAACCATTTTAAACAACAGTTATTACAGTACCAAATAATATAATTCACCTATGAAGATATTTATTTAATTCTATACAAAGTGAAACTCATTTCAGTTGTAAGATTGTGACTCTGAGAAGACTATTAATGGGCATCCGTACATGTTAGGATCATTATTAATGATCACGATACAGATCCTGGGCTGATGAAGATGAAGGACCATCCCATGTTCTATCTGATGCACGCCCGAGGGACTGAGTTTCGTCGATACTCAGGACTGAAGATTGATCAGAGTTGCCTTGGAAACTCTTAAACCTCAATGAATCGCCAAATGTACTTGGATCCACGACTAATTCCTGAACATCACCCTTTCCTTCAAGCATTCTTACTACGGCAGACATTATAGGTCTATGTGCGGGGGATTGGTTCGTGCATAGCAGTGCTACTTTAATCATCCTAGCTGCTTCTTTCTTCTTGAAGTCAGACCCTAATCTTGGATCAACAAGCTCCATTACGTCTCCATTTTGATGTAAACTCAGCGCCTGAAATAAACCATAAGGCAAAAGTAAACAGACATGTAGCTGTTTTACTGTTTCATGTTCAAGGAGTCCGTTCTTGATTAGATGAGATAATTTTACAGTGCGAAATTTTGAGCAGTGAATTAATGTTAAGATGGTTCGCAGAAGTATTCTGTCTTCTAAGATAGAATATAACCACTCGGTTTTGGCTTTATATAGAGAAGATGTCAGGCATGAAGCAGCCTAACCTAGCCTGCTTTGGAGCATAAGTTGCCTGCGAATAAATGGATATGACACAACTTACCCAATCTAGGAGGCATGCGAAACTTTCATTATGTCGGAATCTCATGTTGCTCATCCCAGCAACAATTTCCAGTGCGACAATACCGAAACTGTAAACATCTGCCTTGTAGGTCAAGCGACCATATAAAGCATATTCTGGTGCCATGTATCCCCTGCACAGAAAAAATAACACCACAACCTTAGCAAAAACAGTAAAAAATGCTAAATTTGGAGCAACTCACTTGTAATAGTACTGACTCTGTCAGCAATTATACCCATATATATCATAATTATTGTATTATAATTGGTCCACAGGAGCAGTCACATATCAGTTTTGTTTAACCGAATGACTTGAAAAAGAATAGCTGCAGCACTTCTAAAACTATGTGAAAAGGCTAGCTGGATAGAAAATGAGATAACAGAAACTCACATTGTTCCAGCAACTCTGGTGGAGATATGGGTGTCGTCCTCCTCGTCAAGCTTTGCCATGCCAAAATCAGATATTTTGACATTCATGTTCCCGTCAAGGAGAACATTGGTAGTTTTTATGTCTCTATGAACAATTTTGAGTGTGGATTCCTCATGCAGGAAAGCTAGACCTTTTGCTATATCAACACAAATCCTCTGCCTTGTAGGCCAGTCTAGATTTAGTTGGCCCTCCTTTTTGCCTGTAATCAGTATGCACAGCCCAACCAATCAAATTTTTTACCTTAATTCTTTCTATATGCCATTCAATGTGCTTCTGTTTCTTAAATCAATTTATAAAAGCTACTACTTCAAGGAAATGAGCATAGCCTACCGTACAAAACATGCGCAAGGCTATTGTTTTCCATGTTTTCAAAAACCAGTAGTAGTTCCTTCCCATTGATGCAACATCCATACAATCTAACAAGATTTGGGTGTTGCAAAGCAGAAATCATGCCTATTTCGTTCACAAATTCACGATTTCCTTGCTTTGATTTTGCTGATAGCTGCTTAACCGCAATTATAGTACCATCTGATAGTACTCCCTGGAATGAGAATCATTTTAGAGAAATGAGGAAATCAATTCATTTAGGTCAATCTTCCATGGTATGGAATGGTAGGAAAAAGAAAGTAATCGATAAGTAGCTAGATGAAAGACGAGGCTGTCATTACTTTGTAGACAACTCCAAAACCACCTTCTCCAAGGTTGTTTGCTGGATCAAAGTCATTTGTTGCAGCTTTGATTTGTTTGAAGGTAAAGATACCAGTTACCAGATCTAGCCCAACAAGTTCTGCCCAAGGAACAAGGAGGATAAGTTGTGCCACACAAATGATTCATAAGAAAAAAAACATGTCACATATGGTGATAAGACCTCAGCCTTCCACATTTTTATGACGATGAGAGACTAAAATGATACAGTTCGGATCTTAGATGTGCCAACTTCTCATCCTTGACAGCTTAACATGAGCCATATTCCAAGTTGAAAAGGACAAGCATGTGACAAAAAACCATCATATCATGAATAAACTGTTAGGAAATTCCAGAAATCAAACACACACAAATTTACGTGATTCGGCAATTTGTCTACTCCACAGAGCTACTGGCCTGTATTAATCAATCAAAGAAACAATACAAACAAAGAGGAGGAGAAAACTATTCTCAACTCAACTCAACTCAACTCTACTCACTCAAGCTCTCTCTATTCTTCTGCTCTTGTTCTCTCTATTCTCTGCACACATCCTCAGCTCTTCAATGTGTCTAATTATAGACAGAGCAGGGGGCAAGAAGTCATGGCCATCATGAACTCCTACTTTGTGCTAGTGGGATGAGTTGTTCCCACCATGTGCTTCCACTTTATGCTAAGTGGGAGATGAGTTGTTCCCACTAGCATAAAGTGGGAGTGGGCATTGTTTGT
>Ga0307517_10007963_pt1 | contig 15305 bp, 10 predicted proteins | sample 23_EM_MG_FD_194515 | JGI IMG/M metagenome (GOLD analysis project Ga0307517, IMG submission 194515) | Populus trichocarpa ectomycorrhiza microbial communities from riparian zone in the Pacific Northwest, United States - 23_EM | ecosystem: Host-associated > Plants > Roots > Unclassified | place...
AAACTCCGGTTCAACTACAGGATGAAACACCCGAAGCCTCTTCTTGTGTGTTTGCTTCAACATGGAGGGCCTCTCGTGGCCTCCCTGCATTGCCTAACTCGACATCTACAATTGAGAATGGGAATGATAATTAAACATTTTTTCTTATATCTCGTGAATTGTTTTGCTCCAATTTGATCATTTTCAGGCCAGCTTCATGAATTGAAACTATATTCTTTATTGGTGTTAGAAAAAATATATTTTCATTTTCTTTTTAATTTGAAAATATAGAAATTTACTTTAAAATTATTTTAAGATATATATATATATATATATTCAAACAAATTTAAACCTTTGGACCAATTCTGAAAGTGCTTAAGCCCAAGAGCCAGGCAGCTATTTATACAAATGTGACTTCTGCCCAAGCAAATATATGAAGGAGCATTATGGTCAAGCCCATTGGCTAAAGAGAGCCCAACTAGCCCACAGGAAAGCAAGTTTGGGTCAAGCCTGACTTGTGCACACCCTAATTGTAATGGAGCGAAGAAGAAAATGTTCCTGTTCAAGCGATCTCTCTTATAATAATAAGAAGAAGAAAAGAATACAAATAATTTTCTTCTAGTATAACACTAATAATTTTTCTCTAAGCTCATAGTTCATGAATTAAATAATTAATTTAGTACCGATAATAATCCAGCATTTTTTATTATGAAAAAAATAGAGAAATAACCATTGTATTAACTTCAAGAGTTGCTATTAAAAATAACCATTATATTCACAATTGCATTAAGAATCTAATAAAAAACAAAACTCTCTATTTATTGTTGTCATTAAAACATTATTTTATTCAATAAATCTAACTTCTGCATGAGTTTTTCTTTTAAATAAAATCTCAGGACATAATTTAGGTAATTTTATGATAATTTAATCGAACTTTTAATTGCTAAAATGCATTTTTAAGATAAAACGTTCAGCTAATTTAAAGATATGCTTTTAAATAGTGTATTCTGAAGATTATTTGAGGAGGGAAATTTTTAATTAACACGCAAGCTATTTTGAAAATACCTTTATTTTCTAATTTAAAAAAAAATAAAAAGAAAGATAAAACAACAAGGGTTGAACTATTTCATCATTTTCGATGGAATAAAACAACCAATGTTGAATTTCAATTTAAACTAAAAAAAAATTACAATAACTCAGCCAAACTAGCAGATTAACTCGTGAATTGACCAAACTCAGGTAAAAAATATTCAACTGGATTGATGATTATTCACGGATTGACCCTTTTCCCAGAAATCCGAATTCTTTTCTATATCAGATTTCAGGTCTAGTGTGACAACTACGACTACGAAAACATTGCAACTACGACACTCTGCTCTGCTCAAACCCATCACCACTCTGTCCTCCACCTCCTTCTCTCTCCATATGCGTGCGCATGTATATAGAACTTTTACACAACTTCAAATAGACACCTTGATTCAAATCAAGAACAACGACGGATCCAGGAAGCCCAGTAAAAGAAAAATTTAAACTTGCAGTTAGAAAAGAGATGCACATTTCTAAACTCTGATTATAATCTAAGTAATTTTATTCAACAATTATATTTCTCATTTAAGAAAATAATTGTGATTTTGTTTCAAGTTCATGTGGTTTTGTACCATAATTGAAAAATGAAAGTAAATACTTCAGCAAAGTTTTAATTTCTTACACTTAAAACAAACATTAATTTCCTAAATTAAAATTTTTAGTTCTTATGATTAATTTCTCTCCACTTCATCCTGGTTATAAAGCTGCGTGAGAAAAGTGTTGCTGCTTGAAATTTTCCTTCAGGAAGAGTATGCCCGTAAGGGCCGTAACCTTGTAATGTGTCATCCTATAAACCAAAATGGAGAAAAAATGCTGACAGAAATCCAACAAATCTTGTATTAGATGGCATACGTTAGCGCTGCAAATCCTCATGACCTTCATTGATTAACCTGATAAACGTCAAGCAAAAATTAATAAAAAAATTGTAAATCAAAGCAAATAAACAATAATGCCACAGTTAGAAGAGACATGGACAAATAACATAAGATTCGTACCATGAGCACGTCGACCTCGATGGAACCTCCTTGTAAAGAACTTATGCAGGGGAGATTTAGGGACAGGTATGAATTTCCCGATGAAGGCAAGAGGCCAGCTGGTTGGAAAGAGGGAAAAGAAACAACCATTTAGGTATGCTAGTTGATGTTATAAGAACACATCCAAGTTTGTCACCAATAACTATAGAACTTTTGGAGAAATGAAGAATAATCGCTAACAAATTAATGTTTGCTATAATTATGAATGATGCTCATGGATATCATTTAGGCTAAATTACTCAAAACTGGCATGGATTTTAGGTCAAACTGAACTGGATAATTCTAATGTTTTGATTTGAGTGCCATGAACTAAACTTATCATTTAATGACTGCAGTTCACTGACCTCATAAATGCGATAGCTACTGAAATCAGCCACATTTTCCAGTTAAGCCTGACTGTGGAAGTAAACTTCCCACCGAACTCGATGATGATGACCTATGAAACAGCAGGAACAAAAGAAAAAAAATGTTTGAGGAGAGTTCAAATATTTCAAAGTGAAGAAGGAAAGAAAACCCCACCTGAAGTAGGAGTGTCACTGCATTTATACCAATGAACAGATGGCTCTTTAAAATTCCTTTGAAAATATTTAGTTCATCAGGCTTCCGGGAATTGACCTCATTGAAGATCTGCAATCCAAACAAATTAGGTAATTATCATGCTTTGTCATGCATGAACGGTTGATGACCGGTTCATATCGACCAAAATGAGATGAGAACAGTGTTAGAGGAGTTAAACTTACTTGACAGAGCACGAATGCATTGAATATCAAGGTATTCTTCACTTTGTTTGCATGCTGAGGGATTTCATGTTCCAAACCTAGTAAACTCTTTCCTCGAAAATTAAGAACAAGCAACACAGTCACTTGATATGCTACCTGAAATTTTACAAATCACAAGTGACGGTTACTGTTATTACATGCTCTGCAATTGATGACCCTAAAAACAAAGATTTATTGGCAGTGAAAATTTGGGTGAGTCTAGTTCTATGCTATCAAAATCTATTTCCATGGCTCAATGGGCAAACAAATCCCATTTGAACTTGTCCACAGCAGGTGACCAATACCTGTCATCATATTATTCAACATCCATCTTCATCTTTTCGTTTGGTTGTGATCATAAACCACATGACTCGAACTACTGTCAAGTCTTGGCTAGAAAAAACACAGGGCTTAGGAACACTTGAAAACTGCAGCATGAACCTGCCTTAGTACAGGCATCAACTTCTTGTTCCTCTTTATCTAATTACCATAATGAGGCCTCGGAACAATAACGAGTGCTATTGAATCTATGTTCTGATGTGACATGCGAGACACCTAATAGTTCCCTTGATTGCAACAAGAATCCCTTTCTTTCTTTCTCAAATCCTCTTTCCTCTCAAGGCCCTATTCTCCAAATTGGATATTGGACATTAGTGTTTTTGGGGGCTGCTCAGGCAGTAAAGAAAGCAACTATTTATATGCAAGTTTATATCTAAAGTAATTTTTCTTATGCAAAACCACAAGTTAAATTTTAATAAATTCAATTTTTTGTGATAATGAATTCAAATGGGTTTTAGATGAAGAATTTATGGGTTCAAACCAGAGGGCAGAGAATAGAGGACTGGAGAAGATAAGGAAACTTCTCCATAAATTATTTTTCTTTTTTCTGTTAGTGCTGCATACTGCATTGACTGTGGAAATAGACCCATCATGTTTTTACAGTGAAAAGACACAGAATAAAACCATTGACAAAGAACATTTACCTGAAACAGCAGGTTCCTCCACAAGATGTTTGTTATTAGAGGTTCTCTGGGGAAAAACAAACGCAGCAGGAAAATTAAGGGAATGTTTTATCAGGGATAAACTGTCAAAAAAGTAAGATCACATCTCCGTAATTAAATTAACATTCATCCACAAGATATCTGCTGCTAATTGCTATAGGTTCTCCGGAGGAAAAATATTAGAACAAAATGAAAAAAAGGGGGAATATTCTATCAGGGATGAACTGTCAAAAAGGTAAGAGCAAATCTCTGTAATTGAAATAGTTTGATAGTAGAGAACAACAACTAGCAACCTGGTCCAAGTCAAGCTTCGGATCCCGGGTTTTTTAGGTCAACCTGCCTAGCCGAGCTAGATTCATTTTCCTCCCACAGAGGAACCACAACTTTACAGATCCTATCTCAACCAAAAACACCACAAGTTTTCTGGAAGATGCTATAATACCCACATAAGTTATCTAATAATATAACAGTTAGCAACTTAGAGCGTGCGAATGCCTGTAATTTCAGCTAATGTAAGCAGGTTAAACTTGCAATGCATGAGAACCTTCAGCCGGGTCTTGTAAACCAAATAAAATTGAGCTAAATATCTCTCCAAATCTAAATGGAACACAGAGGTACACTTTCTGGACTAACCACAATAATCATGCCTAATCTCAGGATAAAAATGTTTTTAACTGAATCCAATCTTCTTGAGAGGAAGACCAAAATCATGCTCTAGTTGCTCAAAAACCAGGACTCATGACTTTCTTAAATGTGGTTACTGCATCAGGTTTCAATTTTAATTCTTCCCAGATAAGAACATGATTGATTGATCCATTAGTATGGAAACTGCTCAAGTTTAATTCTCAAGTTATTCGATATGTTAAAAAGACTACCACCAAGGGATTGACTGTCACAACATCGCTTACCTGCGACCTACTGGGGGCATACGCATCAGGTTATCTGTGGGTGGCTCAGTAACTAATGCCCATGCTCCAAGAGTATCCATGACAAGATTAACCCAGAGAAGCTGTATTAAGATATTAAAGAGAGCCATTAACATGAATGTAATGGATGACAACAGTTATCTTTGTGGTGTGTAAGAGAAGAGACTGGGGAATATACCTGCACTGTGTTTAACTGGACACCACCAGAAGCTGCACCCACTGCGTTTATAATGACAGATGCAACAATAATTGTAAGCTGAAACTGCTTAAATTTTTTAATATTCACATATATCGATCTTCCCCATAGGACAACCTGCATTTAACAGACATTTTAAAACTATAAAAGTTCCACAAATAAAAATGAATATCATATCATGTTACACAGAGGTAAACTTTGTCACAAAATAAGATCCTAAAGGGTGCAACTCTAACAGACTCTATGCTGTTGCTATAAATGATGGTAGAAGTAGATTACCAAAACCAAGGGTGAGATTAGATTTAATGTGCCAAGTCAAGATGGTAATTAGAAGATTAGGATTGGGACAAAGTACTTCAATGAGTCAAACTAACATTGATGAATAGAGCTAACCTTTGGGATTGAAGAGAAGTTGTCATCCAAGAGAACAATATCTGAGGCCTCTTTGGTAACTTGTGTACCTTGACTACCCATTGAAAGACCAATATCTGCCTGTAAGTCATGAGGAAGAAATGGAGGCAATTAAACAATATCAAAACAATACAAGAATCTCGTGTGATACTATTGAAGTAGGTGATTTAGAAATGCAGCAAAACTAGGTTCAATGCCTTATTTGGCTGAAACCAAATTTTGAACCAAACCAATTCAATGGGTCAAAATTGGGTGTGTTTTGTTAAAGAACAACCAAGTCTACAAGCGCTTGACACCAACTGAACAATATCTGAATGCAGCAGGACTCCCAAGAACAATTAGTGAGCTTCACTTCCCAAACTAAAGTAACTCCAGATCATGATAAATATATGTGCATTTTAAGGATATGAAACTGGTTAGATGAAGTTCATCGTGCAGTAGACATGAGTGTTTGTTTTTGAGGTTTGACTTACTTTGGAAAGTTTTTTTTTTTTTTATTTGAAAAAACATTAAATTAATATTTTTTTTTAATGTTTTTTGATCGTTTTATTATGCTCTGTTAATAGTGAAAAAAACCTGAAAAAATATTATTTTGATAAATTTTTAATTAAAAAACACTTTTAAAAAACATCATGCATTACATTATCAAACACATGTAACTTTTTACCCATGGAATTCTTGAGTTCCAACGAAATTCCTCGAAATAAACCTTGACACGAATTAGGAATGTGTAGAACAGAGTTAGATAAGACAGTCAAACCTCATGTAATGCAGGAGCATCATTTGTTCCATCTCCAGTTACAGCAACAACATGTCCCCTCCTTATCAATGCTTGCACAAGCAAAAGCTTGTCATTCGGAGAAGACCTCCCCATCACCTAAAAGATTTTGAATAGCACATGTTTCTAAGAAATTTGGCTCTTTTAAGTATTAGACAATTTGCAAATATACAAAAACAGAAAAAACTAATAACAAATGGAGACAATTAATTCTTACTGAGATCTTCTCTGCGATGTCTTCTCTTTCTGAATCTGAATATTCACGAAACACTCTTCCTTCAATAACATTAGGCTCCACAGCATCTTCTTCTGAACTCAGTATCCCACATTCCAAAGCAATTGCTTTAGCAGTTTGAGGATTGTCACCAGTTACCATGCGAACCTATGTACAAAAGTTCCTTGTTATTATTTCAATGCCTGGCATAATCAAATAAGCATGTATTAATGAAGAAGGGTCTAAGATTCAACACTCCTATTTGTGGAACGGCATCAACTCGATACAAAAATAAAATTGTAACACTAGACTTCATCGAATTGTAACTCAATCATAACTTCATCAACTAGAGAATAGTATTCAGAATGCATAATAATCTATGTAAACACAAAAATAAGAGAAAAGGAATTTCAAAGCTACAGGAAAAAAATGATTTGATAATTATCAAGCACGGATTCAGGTTTCTAATGTCTAAAGTTTGACAAAATAAGAATACCTTGATACCAGCATTTTGGCATGTGCGAACTGCATCTCCGACACCTGGGTGACATGGATTCTGCACACATCACCTATACAAGTTAGCAGGAAAAAATATCCTAATACGGAAATCAAACAAAATTAAAGAATGATACGAAACATGAAAAACAGAAGGAGTTAACAAAAAGTAGTCAAAATACAGAATTATCAAGGAGGGTTTTATAACACATGAATAAGAAAACAAGATAGTCTTGACAATGCTTTACAGGATTTCCCTGGAATGATGTACCTTTAAGCCAATAAGAGCAAGCAAAACAAGATCATCTTCAGGCAATGGCCATTGAGCTAGCTCCTGTTCATCAACCGGAAGTTTGTCCATGTCATATGTTTTATAAGCAAGTGCAATACAACGCAAACTATTGGCTGCCATATCTTCAATAACATTCTTAAAAAGTAACTCCTGCAATCGAGACAAATGCCTAATGAGAGCGATCTCAGATAAAAAATGAAAACATGGGGTATAACCTGTTCATCTGAGGAAGAAAAACAAACCTTGTCTTTATCCATCTGTACTAGGTTACCATTTGCGTCACAGTAACCCACACATGAAGCTAAGATGATTTCAGCAGCCCCCTTCCAATGTATATGCACTTGAGAATCAGGCTGTAAAATGAGACAATTTAGAATCAAACACCAATCACCACAAATGGATATGTAGCAATTCTTTTTAGGAATTTCGAACAAAACTCGTCATGTTCTTTTGATAGTTTAATCATTGAAGTTCACATAATTCTCGAGAAGGGTAAAGAATTCCACAGAAATGGAATGTACATTCCTGTTTGCTATCAAGTCAAGCTAAACAAATTCATAACCTTTTTATTAATCAGTTTAACAAATTTTCTTTGGGTTAGTGAGAACACACACAGAGTGGAGTAATAATGAACCAAGTGATCTGGAGTTTCTGAATTGCACAAAAATACATCCTGCTGCTCTAGTTTTATTCCTCCAGCAGAACTTGTGCAGAAGCATTCTGGTTAATGCTAAATCACATTGCCAAGAGAGAAAATTACTTCATACCAGCTAGCAAAATTCCCTGTTTTACCAGAATGGCATAATGAAAGAACCCCAAAGGCCATTATTCAATTAATATTTGCCATATACAAGCTAAAATATTGATCATATACAAGTTACGAATATCAACTGAATACAGTTTCAGAATCACTAAGATACACCTTTCGAACCCCTATGCATCAATCAACACAATATCGACTATGTCAAGTTCACTATAAATATATGATCCACATCGACACAGCTATGGAAGTTTTCTTTAATAATGGTAATTGGCCTTTGAGACGTTTGACAGGCATTCTTGAGAATAGAAATTACTATGTGCATGTGGCTCATAGACAGGGATAGAGAAACACCAACCAGCAACCAATATCCCCCCACAGTTTCATAACGAACTTTGTAATTTGCGTTTTACTATGGTTGCTTTATAACAAAGTCATCACATTACCAGTTGCAGTGCCACACCGCCTTTTTTCTTCTCAGAGTTGAATAGGAATACACTAATAACTGAAGATTCAGATCGGACGGCATCAAAATCCATCCCCAGCTGCAAACAAGGAAAAACCATAATAATTAACAATTCACCTTATGAAAAACAAGATGAAGTTACAAAAGGAACCTTGAATCCCCACTCAACAATGGCCTTTTCTGTTGGTGATCCGGAAATAACTGGATCTCCTTCACCCTGCCAAGCAGGATTGTCACATCATCATTCTTTATTATGGGATTGCTACATTTTTCTGTAGGAAGAAAAGGAAAAAAAAGAAAAAGTTGAAAACTTGCCTCGGGAATAAAAACACTGGCGGTTGTGTTCCGTGCAATGCCTTCGATGACTAAAGAAGACAACATAGGAGACAACAGCGACTTGCTGTCTGGAGGATCAATTTTTTGTCCAGCAACATATACTTCCATAACAGTCATCTGCGAATAAAAGGAATTTTTTGTGATATAATGGATGAGAGGAAAAACAAGGGCCTAGTCATTTTCATTCCCTGTCCTAACTTATTGAAAAGCTACAGAAAAACCTTTATTCAAGCTGGTTTCTTTCAGCTTACACTAAGCTGACACAAACCTCACATTTGTTTAGAAAAATACCAACATCAACGTAATCGATGCAGTCAAAACACTAACGATAACTTAATTGATATGGTAAGGAGCAGATTCAATCTGAAATTTATCATGGTGGTGCATAACGATTTACCGAATTTGAGGTCAAAGTTCCAGTCTTATCAGTGCAAATAGTTGTCATGGAGCCCATAGTTTCACAGGCAGAAAGCCTGCGCACCTGCAATTCAACTTCTATTAAGCTGAATGGAGTGTCAAGATAAATAATATCATCAAGAATAAATAATACATACCAAGGCATTCTCTGCCAACAATTTTTTCACCAAGAAGGAAAGACTGTCGTAAAAAAAACAAAAATGAATAAAACTTCAGTAATGAAATAACAACTGAGAAGTTAGAAATGGCATCATCGTCCAGGTAAAAGGATAGTTGAGGATTTATCAGCAACAAAAACCAAAAACATTTTCTAGGAAACCTAGGCATTCTCTGCCAACATTTTTTTCACTAAGCAAAGACTGTCATAAAAAAACAAAAAAGAATAAAACTTCAGCAATGAAATAACAATTGAGAAGGTAGAAATGGCATCATCATCCACGTAAAAGGATAGTTGAGGATTTATCAGCACAAAAACCAAAAACATTTTCTAGGAAACCTCATATCCAGTGCAGAGTCACCAGACACCAGGTAATGAAAGAGATCAATTAATATGGATACCTGCTGAAAAGAAAGACAGACTGGTAATTGGCCAAAAGATATTGAGTAATTTTCTGAGAAGAGAAACTCACATTAGGGTAACAGCTAAAGGAAGCCCCTCAGGCACTGCAACTACAGCGGTGGCTACCTACAGCAGTTCCAAGTTAGCTGACAACAGGTATAAAAATAAAGTCTAGATAGAATGTATGATCAAAAGAGAACATACTGAAACAGCAAGAATTTTAGTGGCTCCATTTATTGCATCAGCAGCACTAGTATTGCCCTCTCTAAACTGAACTCTTCCGTCTAGATTTTTAGTATGCCCAGTAAAGAATCTGTTGAGATCATTCACAATGACAGCACACAAATGAGAAGGAAAGAGAGTAGCAGAAATAAAGACATTGCAATAGTTACCTAACTGAAAGGACAACTAAGACAGCAGCAGCTAATGCAAGTCCCACGGAGCCAATGAAAGTTGCAACCCCATTTAAGTACACCTATAAGCATTCATTACATATAAAAATAAAGCTAATGACAGAAAATGGAATTAAAACCAAATCCTGAGGAAACAAACCTGCAAGGGTGTTTCTTCACCAGTGTCTTCTGAAGTACTAGCCATGAGCAACCCCCATTTAGTATTAACCCCAACACTTGATACCTGGGAGGAAAATGACATGTTAGCTAGCAAAGAAGTAATAGACCAATGAGCCATCAATATTTAACATTAAGTGCGGCCTTGATGTATTTAAATATGTTTCACTTAAGAACTAGGTTTTGAAGATCTCTACTGCATGGCAGAAAAGCTGCGCTGGACCTCAACAAGTGAAAGCATGGCCCTTGATAACTTAGGAGCACTAAAAATTGGGACGTCTTAGAAACAAGGTACCGATAACTTGATCATGAAATCAATATACATGGAAAAGGTAAGAGAAAACGGGGAAAACTAAATAAACATTCTTATTCCTCTTATCTCTTCTCTGAATCCATTCTTGGATCAATTTTTTCTTCAAAAACCTCACCTACACTCTACATACATCTTGCGATCTATTCTTTTTATTTTCATTACTAGAAAGGAATGTATCGGAGGCACAAAAATAAAGATATAAATCGCGGCATATACTACAAGTTCTTCTTCTCCCTCTTCTACTCTCTTAATTACAGACCAGAGACAATGTTGAGAACCTAACAATTATTTTCTTAGTTGCTTTCGATGAAATAATGGGATGTGTCTTTCAAGGAAACCGATAAAAGATTATTCTTGGTGCAGAGATAGAAGCAAAATAAGAACACTGGTATATATCTTACAAGCATAGTGCCGCTACCATCCACAACTTTGCATCCAGACATTAAAAATGGCTCCCTAGAATTTTTATGAACCTGCGAAAGCAGTTGCTTGAACACAAAGAATATATTGGTAACATCGGCATGCAGACAAATAGGTCAAGGCTTACAATCTTGCTTTCTCCGGTCATGCTAGATTCATCAATATCAAGGGAGCAGCCAGGTATCAAAATTCCATCAGCAGGTATCTGGAGATATGTTATGGATGTCCGTAAGTTTCATGTGAGAAAATGGAAACAAAATGGAAGGGAAAATCCAATTACCTGATCACCAATTTTAAGGGGTACAACATCACCAACAACAACATCGAATATTGACACTTTAGGTCTTCTGCCATCTCTGATAACCTACGCACATGCCTTTAAAATTAAAAGACAGTAGAGAAAAAGTGTCTATAGTCGAAAACTATTTAGCGGCGCACCTCTACATGAATATTTCTCTTCTCGTCGATTAAAATTCTGAATTGAAGATATTGTCTGTAATCATTTATGGCTGAAGAAAAGGGAGGGGGTGTGTCAGTGTAATACATCCAGTAGAGGAATGGCATGTGGTACATACTACTGATTGTTGTGGATGCTTGGAAAAATAAATTAGAAGAATGCAACACACTCACTAGCTGTAACCACAGCAAAGAGATACAAAGTAATCCAAGATGTATATCACCACCATCAAGCCAAGTTGTCCTTGTAAGAAAGTTTGTACTCTCAACAAAATGAATATAACCTCATGATTGTCAAAATATCTTACATGACCACAAACACTAGTTTATGATTCACTTAAGTTAAGGTTAGGAGCTAAGTAATTTTTAACTTCTTGCTATGCAATGATAGAGATTACATGTTGAAGGTTTTAGATTACTCTCCAAAATTTTACAATATCACCCTAAAGTCTGAATTTTTATTTTTATTTTTTTCAATAACCACCATAGGTTGTTAGCTCCCATAACTGAGACAGGCAGAGGTCTTAAATTGCATGCAAATCAGAATTTTCAGGGGGCAATTTAAAAAAGTTGTAGTCTAGCTAGGAAACCTTATTGGATTTTTGCTGTTCATCCATACCTGTCACAACAACGCCAACAATAACTGCAAAAGCAATGCTGGCTCCATCATACCATCCTTTCTTAATACCCTACACGGTGGGGTGTAAAGAACAATTCATAGATCAGAAGCAGGACGAGAAAACATTAATATGAGACAGAGTGATCCATGTATTTATATATATGAACCTGACAGCATTCATCTACTCTGTTTTCTTTTGTGTGCTTACATATTTAAATGTCAGGGCATTTGTTTATACCTCTGTGCACCTCGCTCATGCATGATATGTTTTTTTAGAAAAAGTCAACCGTCAGTTTCTTTTACCAACAGCAAACAGGATGGGTGCGATGCAATAAATAAAAATATAACCTACTCTGTTTTCTTTTGTGTGCTTACAAAATTAGTTACAGAAACCAATTTATTGGTCCTTTAAAAAGATTGAAACAATTTCTACGGGATCATGCAGTCAAATAATTTTGCTACATTTATTGTCCAAACTCACATCTGTCTTCATGCCCAGCCCAATAGAAACCACCGCAGCTATCATCAACATGATCAAAGTAAGATCTTGACAAGCTTCCCCAAGAAAAATCTGGAGTTATAGCACAAAAAATATGGATCACAGTATTCTCCTTTTTCTTATAGGAGAAAAAAAAATCAAGAACAAGAAAACGAGTATAAGTATATATTTAGTAATTCAATGCAGGTGTATTTTCAATTGAAAATGTATCAAAATAAATTTTTATGATTTTTTTTTATTTTTTATATCAACACATAAAACCATAAAAAAACCCTAAAATACATTAATTTAATTTTTTTAAAGACAAAAAATAATTTAAAAAGCCCTTTAAAAAAAATTAACCACAAAAACACTCTCTAGGACGCAAAGTAAGTTACCCATAAACTCTTCCCTTTTTTCTGAGGATATGTATTTGATCCAAATGCACTCTTCCGTTTCAGTAAATCAGCATGGTCTCCATGAATTCCCTTCTCTAAATTTGTTTTTAATGCATCTGCAACCCCTTTTACCTGATATGATATAAACATGAAAAGTAAGATACCAATAGTAAAATGATATATAAATCAAAGAGAAATACTTGAGGTAGACTTACCCCACCGATTTCCACCAAGGCATTATGATTGTGATCCCTCGTGATTTCAGAAAGTTGCTCCTGGCTAATTCCAAAATCACCAATGGGGGGTGGATATGATACTGTGGTTCCTGAAAACAAGTTTCAGTCAGTTCATGTTGAACTTGGGTTGAGATTAGGCCATCCATGATATGACGAACTCTAAACACAAAAGAAAAAATATTACCATCTAAAAATTTGAATTCCTAAGAATTACTATATACTCAATGAAGAGACAAAAATTCTCTCCACAAAAAGCTTTGAATGAACAGGGGAACAACAAAAGTCTTGGGAGCAGAAATGCACTCCCAGATTCCCTACTGTTCACACAACAGTACGAGCAATTTACATTTTGTCCCCACCACATATTTAATAAAATAGAAGTATTTAGTTAATTATCACTATAATTAATTTTTAATCCTTAAATAAACTTTTTAAAATCATAACCACAAAAACTACACAATATCAAATAAACTTTTTAACATATTTCAAACCATACTACGTAATTAAACACCTGTGCAGCACCCATCACATCAGAGTAAACAGATTAATCACATATATAATAATTAGCATTCAACTAATAAGCCAAAAGAATATCACAAAATCTATTATATGATAGCCCCAAGTAAACTTTAAAATTGCTGCATGCTCGCCTACCATAGAGTAACCTTCTTCTATTAACATGCTAAACGCAATGCATATATATATATATATATATATATATATATATATATATATATATGTCGACAGCTAAAAAGTATATCAAATCATAGCTGTTATTCCAAATTACTCAGCATTCGCAAGAAGCAAAAAAAAATAATATAAAGAAAGGTACCTTGTGCACTCGCACTAGCTTCTTTGAAAAGATATGCAGCCTAAAAAAGAAAATTGGCCCACATAAATCAAATCAAATTAGTACTGAAAATTTTGAAAATCAAGTTGAAAGATGGAAACCAATTACGTACCCGTATTACTTTTGCATGTGCCTCTATCTTCCTTAATATTATCCTCTTCTCTTCTTCCTTTTTCAAGTCCAACGTGTATCGATATCGACGAGAACTATTAAGCACAAGCGCAGCTTGCTACAGAACCCATGTTGTAGATTTCTCATTAGCCAAAAAACCATTAATAAGTAGAAGATGGGTTTTTTTTTTTTTGAATGATGTTAGAGCTTAAATCAGCTTGTAATCCATATTCGACACGTGAATTCGACAGTAATTAGGTTGTTTTAATTGAATGCCGATTTGATAGCATAGTTTTCAAAGAAATTTATTGCAGTTTATGAATTATAATAAAAGTTTGACAGTAATTTAACTTGCCGATTTGATAGCATAGTTTCACATATGAAGTTGTAAGTGTTCATGATGTGTAGGACTCAATGGAAATAGAAAGATAGCAGTGAAAGAAAAAAAACAGTGAGATTTAATCTTGGGTTAATTTCAATTTGCTTCCCAATATTTAAACCTAATCAACTAGGGACATTCAAAACTAATCCTTCAATCAATCAACCTCTTATATTTCAACTTCATCTCAATCACACTAAAAGCAATTAACTCTAGTTTATTTCAAGAAAAGTATTTTTATGAAACCATTTTTCAAACTTTTCATATTTATTTATTATTAGAAAAATTAATTAATAAAAAAACACTATTAAGTCAAAAAAAGATTTAATTTGATTTCTAAAAAAGCATTTTTATTTTTATTTTGGGTGGGATATAAAAGTTTCAAAAAATTCAAAAATTTCATGTTATTTGTTTATTTAATATCAAATTTGATCATCAATTTAATTACTATATATTTTGTTTTGAATTTTTTTATTTTTTTTCAATTTCATCCCTTCAAATTTAATTTAAATTGACTTTTGTATTAATTTTGGTCTTCATTTATTTTATTCTTATTTATTTTTCTCTTATATTTTCTTAATTGATATTTTTTATTCTATTTTTTATTGATTTTTTTATTTGAAATAATTTATAAAATTATATTTTTTTTTAATTTCATACTCTTTTAACCTTTTATTTATCATCTTCAGTCCTTATTTTTTCAATTAACTTGAAAAAATAATTGAAACATTAATAAGTAACACTTGAAATGGTTTTTTAACTTATTTT
>Ga0307517_10007964_pt1 | contig 15304 bp, 19 predicted proteins | sample 23_EM_MG_FD_194515 | JGI IMG/M metagenome (GOLD analysis project Ga0307517, IMG submission 194515) | Populus trichocarpa ectomycorrhiza microbial communities from riparian zone in the Pacific Northwest, United States - 23_EM | ecosystem: Host-associated > Plants > Roots > Unclassified | place...
CGGAATACGTCTAAGTTTACCCGCGGCGGCGGTTGCACTGAGAGCTGGATAAATCCGCGGACGAACGAATAGACGATCAAGGAACTCACATGGGGCAATCTGGAACCATATCGCTAGATATACTCCGAAACAGAACTGTGCGGCAATCAGGGCGGAGAGTGTAACCCCAATCAACTTGCTCTTCCCAGTAACGCAATATATCCTAAGGGGCATTTAATCCCAACACGAATTTGTTTCGATCCAGAGAGAGAATGGTCGAACCTCAATGCAAATGTTACTTGTGCCATGAAAGTAATGGTCGCCGTATAAAGGACCGACACCCATTTGGCCTTCTCGCAACTGTCGAACGGGGTGAGGATCGACAATGGAGATATAACATGCCAGGGGAGCGAAAACGCACAGCTGTAGGACTCGTGAGTGGGGTATTGTGGTGATGCCGCAGATAGGGGGTTACAGAGGGTAAGTCACCAAGCGTGAAGATGCTGTACCAAATGATGTACAACACGGGAGTGTACCTATTCTGCGGCACCATCAGATGGATCACAAATTCAGATACTTGGGATGTCATTACGGCAAGGAACAACACGAATACTGTCGAGTGACTATATGAGTTATTAGATATAGAGACGGGGTGGAGGCAAACTCACTCCATGATTTCCTTCCGGACCAAGCGTACTTGATCTATGCAAAGGTCAGAATCTGACATTCGGTCGGGAAGGATATAAGGGTACCACACCTCATCTCCAAGCGTCAAGAAGTAGTCATAGAACCACATATAGTGTATGGCAACGGAAGACAACTGTGTGGAGGTATACACGGGTTAAGCTTCCCTTCGTCCCCGGACGGATTCGAGATGTAAGGGAGCCACCTTTAACAAAAAACTGGAGAGGTCCATCGAACCACAGACTCGACATCATGAAAGGTAAACAGAAGCACGTATAAATGCTCTCCGGTCTTGAACAACACCGCCAGATCTGCCTCATCCATCTGCGTCGGTCACTCTTCTTGAATGCTACTGAGAACCAGGAAGTTTCCACCTCCCAGTCTGGGTGGGTGCGGTTTGTGGTATTGGTCAGGGTAAGATAATGTGAAAGAATGAAGGAAAAAACGGCGACAGTGCGGGTACATCCGTCACCACTGGTTTTAGTGGGGGGAATGGATTGGAAATGGTGTCAGTCAACAAGGTCTATCTCCCTCGGTGCTTCCAGTGATATCCACCGATCATTCGCCGGACACCCCTCGTCTTGGATAGGTACTGGTCGCGATTCGTGGCAATTGGTTCCTCAGAGAACGGCTGCGCGTGCATGACCGAGCCTGAACTCACTTAGCGTGGACCGCACTAGCAACACGACAAGTCTGGCGGTCACCTGCCGTCGCTCCAGCCAAAGCTGAATTGACCGGATGTTTTAATCGCCGGAGCGGTCGTCCCGTACGGGTACGGGTACGGGTGAGTGTGAATAAAAGTGAAATGATCTAGGCCGACCGCCTCGGATCTATCTTGTTGAGCGTTCATGCGTCATGATCATGAGTGAGAAAATCAAAAGAGAATAACGCCCCGCTGGCGCTGTCGCCTGTACAGTTAGCTCTGGCGGACGCGCGCACAGAACAGGAAAATGCTGGTTCAAACAAAAGGTCAGTACTTCAGTCTCCGTAACTGGTCAAACCCTCGTTCCGCGCTGCTTACATTCAGGACCAGACCATTGCGCAGGGCTGTATCACAATCCACCAGCCATGGGATCCGCTCTCTCTCCTGTAGGGGAGACGGTTGAGAGGCCCACCCCCAAGAGTATGCCGTACCCAGGATCGGATCCAATAAGAGGAGACGCTTGGAGCATGTGGGTTTTCAAGTCCTTCGGTAGGAGATGCGCTCCCGACGTCAGCTTTGTTATAGTGTGGCCCCGCTACCAATACGGGATCTGCGCCGGTCGTGAACGGAGGAGACAAGTGACCTGATCGATGATGAGGGCGATGGTCAGCGCACGTTTCAGGCGGACTCGTTCTACCCTCACACGTTGATATATTGAACCTCGGTCCGGATCATGGGTGATCGGAGTTCCTCGGTGCGGAAGAAACTCTAAATCTCCTCGTCAGTCCAGACGACCATTGTCGGACTTATCCGCACCACCTCCAACCGACCCACGGATCTAGCGACCGGCCTGTCTTCGCTTGTCCAGTCACACCTGCGCATAGAAGGACGCGTGCGTGTACTACAATCGCCCCACGAGAGCCTCAAGAAAGATTGCGTTTCCCTGAATTGGAGGCCACCGATCACTACGAATATTACTCACGAAACCTCATTCCACCTCCCTAGCCATTCACATCCCTAGAGCCGGTCGCTCGCCCCTAATATCTGGACACCGGCTGCCTCGACTCTGTACCGTGACGGAGGTTTCCGTCGACTCCATCGATTCACAAGGCGATGACCACTCTTCCCTAATTATGTGGCCAGCAAGGGAACTAACGACCCCAACTAAGACGGATACCCCGATATTGATTCGGGGGAGTCTTGCTCTCGGGGTTTATGGTATGCAACGGGCAGGGAGCCATCAACATGTGATGCCAACCAATGCTGCTACTGGCCACCGCATTTCTTGTCAAAAAGGGGAAAGTCACATTGTACAGTCCAGACAAGGGTGGTAGTGGGGCGGTCGTTGTTTAGTCCGGTTGTTGAAGCTTCATGAACCTTGACACCCGGTTGAGAACTTCATCTGAGATGAGTGGGAATGTTCAAACTTCATTATCTGTACACATTCGCGGTATGCACCCCAAGTCCCCGGCCAGCAAGCCGATGTACAGGGTGGGGTATACTCGTACTTCAATGTTGCTTGCCTACATCTTTCCAAGATTCTCGCTAACCCTAAATTCACACCCAGTCTTCGCCTTGACTTCATCAAGGGTAACACTATCCGCCAGCTCAATCAACTCCAGCTCCCCCGCCTCCCTGTCCACATTGAACACCGCGAGCTCAGTGATGATCTGCGAAACCGTGTTCGCGCCGGTCAGCGGGAGCGAGCACTTCTTCAGAATCTTTGGGGAACCGTCCTTCGCACAGTGGTCCATCACCGCAATGACTCTTGTCTTATCCGGGTTAGACACGAGGTCCATGGCACCTCCGATACCTGTCAGAGGGTAGATTAGCAAACCATTGATTACGTGTCGCCTAGAATTCCAGACTAACCCTTCACCATCTTTCCTGGGATCATGAAGTTGGCGATGTCACCCGCCTGGGAGACCTCCATCGCGCCGAGAATGGCCACGTTGACGTGTCCACCACGGATCATAGCGAACGAGTCGCTCGAATCGAATATCGTGGCACCCGGAAGGAGAGTAACGGTCTCCTTTCCGGCGTTGATGATGTCTGCATCAATCTGCTTCTCCGTCGGGTATGGACCCATTCCCAAAATGCCATTCTCGCTCTGCAACCACACGCGTACGTTCGAAGGTAGGTATTCTGGAACGAGGGTGGGCATCCCGATGCCCAGGTTTACGTAGAAACCGTCCTTGATCTCCTTCGCGGCTCTTTGGGCAATGCGACGACGTTGGTCAAGGGGAGCACCCTTCTCGGTAGCACCATCGGCAACAGGAGGGGAAGCGAGCGTACGAGATTCAATCTGTTTGGGTGCGGTCGCTTTCACAATTCGGTCGACGTATATTCCCGGGAGGTGAATAGAGTTTGGGGAGAGAGACCCAACTGGGACAATTTTCTCCGCCTTTAAAGCGTATACAGTCAACCGAAAGCCACCGAATCAAGACAAGAACGCACCTCGACGATAGTTAGCTTAGCGTTTTTTGCCATCGGAGCATTGAAGTTGTTCGCAGTGTATCTGGTACCGAGGCGCCAAGTCAGCAACAAGAAGCGGTAGTCAAGGTAGTTGTACGTACCTAAACACGCAATTTCCAACCTCATCCACTTTCCATGCCTTGATGAACGCGACGTCACCCGCAATAGCGGGTTCCAACACGTATCGTCTACCGCCGAACTCCCTAGCCTCCTTCTTGTATCCAGGTGTCTTGACGCCCTTACTCATACCACCCTCATTGTATTGAATCGGAATGGAACCCTCCTCTACAGCAGTAGAAGCTCCAGTAGGCGTGAAGAATGCCGGGATCCCTGCTGCGTGGGCGCGGATGCGCTCGACGAGGGTTCCTTGAGGCACAAGCTCTAGTCCGATCTCACCCTTGAGGTAGAGAGACTCGAAGTATTTGTTGCCTCCGATGTAGGAGGCAATCATCTTGGAAATGGACCCGGCATGTAAGAGCTTGCCTGAGGAAGAATAAGGAAGTGAACATTCAGCCGTCCGGGGATGAGCCGGCACCAGCCGAATCGAACATACCCAATCCATGTTCTCCGGCTCCGGCATTGTTCGAGACGGCAATGAGGTCTTTGACATCCTCCCTCTTCGCAAGGGCCCTGATGAGAGTATCCGGAGTTCCGCAAAGTCCGAATCCTAGAGAAGGGGGGAATGAAACGTGTGACATCCGCGAACGCCTAAAAGCTGAAAAACCACGAACCTCCGCTCAGCAGTGTATCCCCGGATTTGACATCCTTGATAGCCTCATCCACCGACTCCCAGACCTTGCGTTTGCGGGGTACCGGGGCACCTGCCGCGGCGTTCAAGAACCGGAACGTCTGCGTCGACCAGGCTGCCGGAACCTGGACTTGGTTCACTCGCACGATGCATGCACGGTACGCGAGGGTAGACGGGTGTCTGGATATCGACTTGAAAAGCATCTTTTGTGGGGTGGTGACAGACACAGTTCAAGTATCATATATCAAGGGCGACGCACAAGACATGTTCACGGACGGTTCTACGGATCATGCATCACGATCTGATCATCATTGTCTAGGTAAGCAGAAATGTAATCACGGGGTTCTTCAGTTTAGATGCTCCGTTGAAGTATTACAAAAAAATCTCTTCGCTACTACGGTCGCTTTCGCGCTGGTGCCCTCGGTCGTGAGAACTGCTGGGCCAGTTCCTTGACCGACAGTTGCGCTTCTGTGCTCAAACCACTCCCGTTATCGATACTTCTGGGGCTAGCCCGTGCGGGAATTGACGATGACGACGAGGACTTTGAAGAAGAACTGAGCTCATTGGTGAGGAAGGATTTGTTTATTTCCTTAGGGTCGGATGTTTCGACCTTCCGAGTGGCCAAGGGACTTGGTCTATCGATGGAGGATAGAAATCCGCCCGCAGTTCTGTAGACAGACCCCGAACCGGAAGAATAGAGCATTCGGTTTTTCACGGGAGATGTTGATGGACAGGAGTAGATGAACACTGGGGCGTACTTGTCAACACTGGTTTGAGGGAAAGGTTATGATGCCACGCACCGATCTCCCGAGGGACGGACTCGCTGAAATTATGGCGCCAACCAAAGAAAGCGAACGCTGTGACATGGTGTTTAGATCGGCTCGCGAAGTTGGTTGTCCGCCATGTACTCACCCGGTTCTGAAGGTGGGAGCTTTGACCCTACTTGATCAACTGCGACCTCCTCGAACGAGACGAGTTTGAGTATTTCACCCGGAGTCCCTACGCTCTGACCAGAGGTTCGGCGAAACCGCTCGTAAATCGGGGCGCAGGACTCACTACAACCAGCAACTTGGAAGATTCCTCCACCGCCAACTGCTTGAAGGCCTCTTCAACATCTGGTGGCCAAGTAAAGCCGACGACTGCACCGCTCAAATGATTCTTCCTGGCGTTGCTGCCCTGATAATCGTCTGCGGCCTTCTTCTCTGCCTCGGCCATCTCAGCGAGCACCTTCTCTCTTTCGCTCATGGGTTTGGGAGCCGCCAAGTTTCGTAGATGCCGGGCATACGCCTCTCCGGTCACATCATCTTTGGATGTTGCAAAGATGGTGTCTGTGAAATGGGTCGAGCCGAGAGATTTGGTGACAGAGTTTCGAGTGGATGCATAGAGCATCTGAAAGGTTTACATTGGTCAGGGCGTTCAATCTGATAGGATTATCTGAGTTTACCTTGTCTCTGATTTTGGCTGTTTCGGGTACATAGAAGATCGCGAGCCAGTCTGAGCCGGGCTTATCTGTCCGAGCGAGGACGTATGCAGGGATATTATCCTCAAGAACATCAACCAACTTGTCCAGATCCTGCTGGAAGGTGCCCGATGGGGGTATCGTGGTGGCAGGAACGAGAGACTCGTTTGAAATGACGACCTTGATGAACCTCACAGTAGATTTCGAATCAACAGCCCCCGAGAACGCAGCTGGGGAACTCGTCAACGAGTCTGGTCGTCTACACGCGATACGAACTCTACAGACACACCGGTGAGCTCAGCAGACGGACCGATGCCGGACGTCGACATCGTTTGTGTTCAAATGGTGGCGATGTGGATGGGTTCCTAGTCCGAACTGGGCCAGGCACCGACGCCCGACGGCGCTCTTCCGAAACGACAACGACGGCGGCGATGAGCCCGACCCAACCGCAACCGGTACCATATCAGGCGTACAAGGTCTGTCACTCAACGTCGGCTGCAGACGACGTTGGACTGATTGCGAAAAGCCGAAACGACACTCTAGAAATTTGTCGGTCACCCATGCACCCATCGTTAGCCCGCCATCCCGCCCGTCAAGCGTCGGCAGTCTCGGTTCCAATGGGAACACGTTCCCTCCGTCCACCACGCCCTCGAAGGATACGCTGTTGAACGGGGTGAACACTAACGGGAGGCAGAGACTGACGTCGACGGTCGGGCTCACTCCCTCACCAGATTCTCCTCCCCCTACTCTGTCACCTAAAGATTCGCCTCCTGTGACTAATGGCATGCAAGATACAACCAAGAAAGCCAAGGCAATAAGCCCCAAGAAATTTCCTACCCTCCTACCAAATGGATCCCGCCACCACGACCCACACACCTCGGAGCAATTCCGGCCACCCGAACCATCCTCCAGCACGGGTTCAGGACCCAGCTCATCCTCCAAACCTCTCGAGTCAACGCAGAAACCTCCCCCACATACCCGAAAGACGTCTACGTTCAGGCGGATGCCACTGCGGGAAACCCGACCGACCCTTGGGTCATCTCCATTGCGCTCATCCCATACTCAGACATCATCTGTGCCCACAAATGCCTTTCTCTCGTTTTCACCGCTACGAAGTGCCTCGCCGTCACGCACAAGTTCACCTCTACGAAATAGCGTCTCTATGGAACCGTCATCACCTCCCCCAGCGCTATCGCCACTAATGCTCGGCAACCCCGGGCTCGTTTCCGAGATCCCTGCTTCGGATATGCTCCCGCCTCCGGTACAACCAACGCGCTCGCCGTCCCCTCCACCCCCTGCACCTCCACCCAAACCTATCTCACCTCCGCCCGTTGACGTGCCACCCCCGGTGTCATCACGCAGTGTATCAGGTTCTACCACAGCACCAACGACAACTACCCCCGTGTCGTCGACACCTCGCACGGCCACTCCCATATCAACCACCTCCGCCAGGTTCTATAGGCCAGGTTTCCAACCGAAGGGTGTGTATCGACCACGGACGGATGAATTCGCGGAAGCACGAAAGTCCAAGAGGAGCTCTGGGAGGATTGAGCAGACCCGATTGGAACGGCGACTTGAGAAACTGATTAACCTTCATTTCTCCGAGCCATCGGAAAAGCCCAAAACCTCACAGCCCCCACCACTACGACAGCGGAGGTCTTCGCTATTTGATCTGAACTTTTCGGAACTAAGGGGTAAGAGCGCGAGTGAGCTATGGAAGGATGTGGTGAATTCTCAGGCTCAGAACGGGAAGAACGATTTAAGAGGTGAAAAGTTTTCTTCGATGATAGATTATCTCAAGTTGACGGAGTTACGCACCCAGCTGCTGAGCAGAAGATCACGCCGTGGGAAGAGGACTCAGCAATATCACAGTGTCCGCTTTGTTTGTGAGTCGGCCAACCCTTAATCGTGAGCTGCGCCGCTGAAGACACCCCAGGACGTCCTTCCATCCTATAACAAACAGGAAACACCATTGCCGACTTTGCGGCCGCATCATATGTTCTCTCCCTGTACGGCACCCTCAACGACCTGTAACATGTTCACTGCTTTTCATCGCAAATACCAAGACGGGTGTGATCGAAGAGGTTGGGGAAGGGGTCGACTATGGGGTAAGGAGACGAACGACAACGAGCACGACAGGGCCGGGCAAGGGCGTTTCACCCCCAGGAGATGACGAGAAGTTCTTGAGCGGCGTGAGGATATGCAGGGAGTGTAGACCGGTGCTTTTGTGAGTCTCCCAGTTCAGACATTCCACCGATGGGGGTGCTCAGGTACATTTTAGGCGGCAACAGTACATTCGAGAGATCCATTCCACCCCTATGTTTGCCAAACTTTATAATGTACGCGGGCCCTCTCAGCCAGACTGATTGCAATCCTGACAGACACCTACCCCCCACAGCTACTTATCAGCATAGAAAAGGAGATCGAGGATTCTTTGCCTCAATTCCAAGAACTTCTACTCAGTCTAAAGTGCGTCTCCCACGACCCACCACCCGTCATGGAATGGTTCTGATTTTCTTTTCGTGTAGTAATGATGAACGGCCTACAGTCGAAGCCTCTGCAGCTCGTAAACGCCTCGTCGAAGCGTTCGCCCACTACGACGCCGCCGCAAAGCGGATACAGGGTTTACCTTGTACAAGGGGCGGTTCTCAGGATCGCGTCCAGACGGCGATCCTCACGAGGGCGAATCTGTTCCTACAGAAGAATATGTTCCCACTCCAGGTTCGGATACCCTCCCTTATCCATTGCACGAGCTGATCGAATTCTCTCTTCGTCTACGTAGTCTCTTCCCAAACCAGCACGGAAAACAAATTCGGGGTCTTCAACACCGTCGACCCCCACACTGGCACTCAACGAAACCACGATCGACCCAGACTCGGAGCTAGCTCATGCGTTGCAACCGTTGCTGGAGCAAGAGGCGTTGTTGGAGACCTTTGTGCAAGAGGCGACGGCCAAGAGGAAGTTTGAGGATGCACAAACATTGAGGGAGAATTTGACGGAGATTAGGGGAGAGATTGATAGGATTTTTGCGAACGCTGAGAGGGAGCAGTCCCGTGGGAAGGGGAAAGGAAGGACGTGAACATTTTTACTTGACGGATGTCACTCGTTGACCTTAATTAGTTTTGTGGTCGCGGTCAACAGCTATTGGAGGGGATTGGATTGGAAGATTGATCCTTGTGTTTTGTAGCTAGTTGTCTGAGGTGGGGGTTAAATTCAGGTGAGGTCGTATCGGTACAAGTGGAGACTCTACTCGTGGGACAAGGTTCTAAATAGTCATCGTGCAAGGGAGCAGAACCTGAGGATATGATATAGACTCAATCTAAAGGAGTACCGGGTGGCCTACACACAACTATGGGCACAGAGGAGGAAGCGCAAACTGCTTATTACAAGCACAAGGGTCATCCATTCCGTTTATATCCGGTACCTGCAGAACAAGTCAGATGAGAAAAACTTACCCGGCCGCGATTGTACGGGCTCCGACACGCTTGGAGCCGACTGTCGATACCAGAAGCGCATCGAAGCGCTTCTGTGGTACCTCCCATTTTCCCCCTGGGAAGCCAGGAAGTGGCGGTTCATAGCTCCTTCCTTCTGGTGCACCTTAATACAGGCGGCCCACTTCATTGTGCCATCGAGGAGCGAACCCTAGCCCTCAGCATTCGCCTCTCATAAGTGTCCCATATATTCGTGGACCCCCGAGGGCTGTAAATCACCAGTGTTTCCGGGGGGAGGAAATTAAACCCTTCCCTCACGACGGCCTGTTTCAACACTCGCATTGCGTACTCCCCCACGTGGTCCCAAACATCCGCACACAGCACCAACCGAAAGTTTCGCAGCGTGTACATCTCCCGGAATACCTTGAATAGCTCGCGATGCCACAAGTATTCCTTCTTTCTTCGACCTAGCACCGATATCTGGTCTCTGTAAATTTTTGACGGGAGGGGGTAACACTCCAGGCCACAAAAGTCATTTTCCCTATAAATGACAATGACCTCGGAGAACACAGGGGATGTGATGGTCGGGAGGATGGTCCTGAGGAAAACCGAGATGGTGGGGTTGGGCGGAAGATTTGATCCACATGCATGCTCAGGGACCACGGACCGTGCCCTGACCTCGAGCGTTCGAAGCGACTTGTTCCGCGAGAGATCAAAATTCAGAAGGGAAGACCTAGCTGTGAGATCGTTAGCTGGAGGTGGCGTATGTTTCAGATACGACTGCTTACCATAAGGGCCTGCCGGATTCAGCTGTAACGTTTCTAATGTCCTCGCGCAAGCACCTAGCAGGAGCCGCGCCTCTCCTACACCGCCAATGTTCATATAACGGAATCGGATTCCCCCAAACAACTGAATCATGTCCTTCATAAGGCCCGCCATGTTCCAATCGACCACCACCAGTCGTCCTCGCAGCGGAGGGGTAAATGGTGGGACGAGAGTCGGATCGTCCGCCGGCCCGCACCCCCAGGGTTCGAGTCCGCCATTGTAGAGTGTGAGATCTTCTAGGTGCTGGAACAATCCGATGAAGAATATGATCTGCCGATGGGACCCCCCGGGTGAACTCAGGGTGAGGGATCGGACTGTCGGTAGGAAGTGACCGAAGTACCGCCGAATCCTTGGCATGAAACTAGCGATGTCCAACTTGTATATCTTGAGATCTTGGACGTTGGTCAGTGCGGAAAATTGAGACAGGATACGGTAATTGAATTGCTTTGGGGAAAACTCGAAGTTTCCGTAGACGCAGAATTTCTTGACCAATGGAAGCAACCCGAGCCTGCCCGCGTTCTGAAGTGGTGTGTACCACCCGGTTCCCAGCTGGTGGGACCTAGTCCATGTGACAAGAGTGTGGTGAAGATGGGGGACAGAGGCGATGTACCAGGAGTAACGGGTTAGGGAGCAGGCGATGAGACTATTCATGTCGTAGATAAGGTGGGTGATGATCATCTCGACGATCTCGAGAGGGAGCTTGGCAGCGGGTGACGAGTATGCAGTGCTAGGGGCCTCCAACGAAGTATCTGTGGAGGATCGTTGCTTGATCTTTGCTCGACTTCGGTACCAGACTCGCTTAGCGAGTAGCTCGATCACTGCGGTGGGATACGATGTCAAGAAAGGCACAGAACAGTGAGTACCAGAGCTACCTGACAGTGAGGAAGTGGGGGTTTTCGTCGGCGTCACCATGGGATGGGTACGATGGGACATATTACACCACCGTACAGGTGAAGTTGGTAAAAGATACGGGAGTTGTTGAGAGCTTATCGTTATCCGGTAGTTGGAAAAGCTCGCCCCCGACCCCGAATAGTGGCCGAGGGTGGGCGTCTACTGAGTTTGTCAGGATTTGTCCAGCGAATCCTGAGAAATCTAACTTTTACCAAAAGGCCCCGAAAGGTTTACCCATCTCATTTCCACAGACGACGCATTGAGATCCAACGAGATTCCACGCGGTTTTATGCTGTCGACGCGCTTCGATTCGCTTCCGTCAGAAAAAGGTAGTGTGGTCTGGCCAGTACTGTTCAGAGACACAGGTCGATTTTCAGCACTGGTCGGTACTGATAAACACCGATCAGTACCGAAATGCTCAATGACCCCTGACATTCCCCGGCACCGAATCGGCATCCACCAGCACTGACCAGTGCTGATATAGTCGACGTTCCCGCGTCAGCACCCAACGACGACCTCATATTTTCCTGACGTCCACCATAGTGCTCGATCTGTGGAAGTTTGTAGAAGTACCTCCACAGTAGTGTTCAATCTGCGAGAGTGGATGGAAGCACTTCTGGTACAACGCCGCGTCCGTGCAAGCCTTATAGGGACTCTACTACTCGCGGTACAAGGTTCTAAATGGCCATCGTACAAAGGGGCAAGACCTTAGGACATGATATAAACTCAAAACAACTGAAAGAAGCACTGGGTGGTCTACACACAGCTACGGGCATGGGGGAGGAAGCGCACACATGAAGGTAGAGTGACATCCTGTGCACACATGCTGAATCAGTGGACAGAGGGGAGCAAAGACTCCGCGTAACATACCACTCAGGGCCTTGTATCTGCCTCCATCAACACCTCCCTTAACTGCTCATACCGCTGCTTCATCTTCGGGATGTCTGCTTCGTTGTAACGAAGATTATGTTGACGGATGAACTCCCACCCCCGGTCCAACTGCGACAGGACATGGTTCAATCGCTGGATTAGGTCTTCCCGGTATCTTGCCGCCCCAGCCCCACCGAGCCTTCCCCTGATCATGCCGAGCATCGCCGTGCAATCCGAGGAGTAGAAGTGATTCCATTCTGACCAGACAACGAACAGGTATGACGCTATGAGCTCGACGTCCTCTAGTTGCTGGACTTTCAGAACCACGTTCTTGGTAGTTCCCACTCTGAGCCCCCGACATCCAGGGTGAAGCAGAGGTCGATTCTTCAGCCAGTCCCAAGCAGACGGAGGTATATGTGGTCGCAGGTCCTTGTCGCCCGCCATTTGTAAAAGCGTGTCAACCACAATCTGGCAGACATCGTCTGTATATGGAACTGTGGCTGCTGTCGTTATCCATAGTCGCATCACGACATTAATGTTGATTGCATCCCGCATGAGCTGGGGTTCGTCCCAGAACGCGTATAGAGTTTCGCGTTTCAAGGAAATTGGGAACACTAGTTCTAAAATTGAGCATCCAATTTCGAGATAGAGTGTGAAATTTGCGGGAGGGCCGGTTAGAATCTCGGGTACGGAAGAATATGTTTGGCGGCTTACCTTGGTCAGCTTCCTCCCGTTGGGCCATATATGACAGGAACGCAATCATGGTCTCGCGCTCAGACACAGGAATCCGCAGATCCCTGGATGCGATGCTTTCGTATTCCCGAATTATCAAGCTGACAATTCGTTCAAGTCGCGCACTGGTGCAGGGTTAGCAGGGAAACGGTAGTCTTTGAGGTGTAAACACACTTTTCGTCCGGTATGACAGTGTTGGTATCCGGCATATTGCAACCCAAGTCAGTAGCGATGATCGTCAGGCAATCGACAACGACCGAGGTGGGAGGAAGCGGGTCCTGAGACAGAAAACGGAGTGCAAAACGAGCCAAAACACGGAATATTTCGGGTCTCCCGCCCTTTCTTCCGCGGTACTCGACCTGGGTCACCTGGGCCATAGCACGTGCGAATGGTACGAGTTCGTCAGTTGATGGGCGATAGCGCACCCAGGTGAAATATGCCCATCCCCGAACGTGCTCAATGGAGGGGCCCAAGACACGGATAAACGGAAGGCAATCCAAGTTGGCATGGGGGGGAAACACCTCCTTGCACCGTGGAAGTACATCCCCAGCGGCGGTGGGTATTGGTTCCGCACTCGAGGGGCGAAAGAGGGCACGAAGGAGATATGCGGCTGATATCGCTGCAAGCTGCTCTGAACCGCGGTTGGCCGTTACCACATGATGACTATCGACAACAACGCAGTTGCTCAATACATTGAAACAACCCACGACGGTTGCGAAGTCGAGGTCGGGGAGTGGAAGGATGGTTCCGAGATAGTTGAGAGCTAACAGGTTGATAGTTTTGTCCAACGACGTCCGGAGCATCCAAGAGATGCAGCGCAAGTCCAGTTTAGTTGTTTGGTCATTGGGCCCCCGGTAGAGGAATGAATGTTCGACGGGCAGAACGTAAGCCAAACGAAACAGGCCAACGACATGGCGAACGGCGCCATGAATGACGTTTGTCCCAGACGTCTGATACGGACAACTCTCGAAAATTGACCCCACGACGACAGTGAAAAGGTAGAACAGAAGACCGAACGAAGTCACACCGATGACGACGGACGCGACGGTGATGTTGATCTCCCACAGGTATCGGGAGAGGGCGCAACCCAGTAGCAACAGCGCAACCTGCAACATCGACGGCAACGATTCCATCACATGGTCGAAATACCACGCAACCATCCCGTCCAACTTCCGTTGCCGATTCTGGCTGCGTTCGATGGCAGACCCTCGCATGCCAACAGAGGCGTATCGGTTCAACCATTGCTTTCCAAGCATCGCCAGGAACGCAGAGAGGAGAGCGGCGGCAAGGCTGGCATACAAGAGGCATTGGACTATGACAGCTGTTCGCGGAGGGCCTGTCCACTGTGGCAGAGGGGGGACGTCACCGCCAAAGGTTGTGTTGTCGGTCTTGTAGATTAGGACACGGAGGAGAGCGGCGGCCTCGTCGTTTGGGTCCGGCCTGAGGTCGTGCTGGACCTGGATAATGAATGCCGAAGTCACGAACGAGAACAGACCAGCCTGTCCTGAGCGTCAGTATGATATCTCTGTTATATCCCTCAGACGTACGAATATCAAGGTTGTGTTCAGATCTACGTCGTGCTTCTTCGTGAATTCTTCGTCGTATTCTTTGGCCTCCTTGCGGTAGTGTTCGTAGAATTCGGCACGCAAATCCTCCTGATTCTGCCGTGCGTAGGTTCCCGGGCTATGGGAGGCACCTTAGAATGGATCATGAGAGTTGAGAGTGGGTGCTACCCGTTCATGACTGGTCGTCCACCCAACCCTACATTCCCACTCTCCCGTTCCACCGCAGGGCCGCGACTGGGGAGACGCGTCAGAGATAAAGAGCGTTGCTAATGTGAGGAACAACGGTACTTCGATCCAGTGTCCTCATCGGCGTATTCCAAGTCGTGGACGCCTTGGCGATCCCTGGATCGAAAATCGGAGTGATCAGTAGGGAAACCGGCTAGTGCATGATACGGCGTACGGCGTTCCAGCGGTTAGACCTTCCTCGATGATATCTCCGGCTCCACCGCTCCCGTCTTTCCTACTACTGCTCGCCATAGCCGATGAGTGGGGCGACGTTGGTCGGCTGGGGAAGGACTTACCCCTCCATCACAACCCCGCCTAGATCCGACATACCACGGATATCGATGGATATAGATGGGCAGGCACGAGCGGTGATACAGAGGATGAGATGAAGCTTTGAAGTGGCAAGTGCACACCGGGCGCCGGCCACCCACGAAGACCGCACCCGGTCAGCGCTAGCGCTTCAGACAACGGTGTCAACACCACCAACTAGCTCCCTTTCAGCATACTAGAGGTGCTTCGGAGATGTGTGGAATAAATTGGTGGAATGGACTCTCATCCAGCGTGACATTGAAGAAAATCTCGAACGTCGGCATCGATTCCACTTTTGGAAAGAAAGGAATCCGAGTTGCGGTGACCACAGATTCTCGAACCACGCAACAACGTTCACGCTTGCGCAAAATGGAACGGGTCCCCTAGAGAGACAAGGTGATTCTGGGTCATCGTACACTTGTTAACACTCTGGATCACAGTCCCTCCTATATTTCGTCGTCTGGGTAC
>Ga0307517_10007965_pt1 | contig 15304 bp, 7 predicted proteins | sample 23_EM_MG_FD_194515 | JGI IMG/M metagenome (GOLD analysis project Ga0307517, IMG submission 194515) | Populus trichocarpa ectomycorrhiza microbial communities from riparian zone in the Pacific Northwest, United States - 23_EM | ecosystem: Host-associated > Plants > Roots > Unclassified | place...
TTATTATGCCAAGATTTTTTTATGGTATTAATAGTGTTATTATTGGAGTTTTTGATATGTTTTTAGGTTTTTTTTCTTAGTTTTTTTTTCTCTCATTCTTGTAATTTGTAAAGTGAAAAAAAGATTAAAAAAAAAGTAAAAAACACACTGAAATTCGAGCGTTGACACTATTGGTATCGGAAACAGATGACCAATGATGATCGAAATTGAGTAGCATCGTATGATTCGTTATTAATGTCCAAGCTGGCCTCTAGATAATTAAATGTTGAGTGGCATCATATGATTCGTTGTTGATGTCCAAGCTGGCCTTCCAATCTGTCTTCATCCAGATTTGTTTGCTCTTGAGAAGTTATGTTCTGTTCCTCGGAAATTTCATCTTCGTCCTGAAATGTTTTTTTACTTGCTTCTTGTAAGAAATTGGGAAACTATAGAATCATAAATCTGTAATAGGGATTGAAAAAAAGAAATTATCTTCTCATATTGATGATAAATAGAGAAAAATCAGAACCATTCTTCGCCGGAATCACATGCGTTGGCGTCTTGAAGCACATGATGAAGAAGACAAGACCGTTCTCTATGCAAGAAAAGACAACAAAAATCGAGAAAGAACGAGGAAGCCACAACACATTGCTGATTTCTCTTAATGCAGTTCTTCAAAATAAACAAGAAAATCTTAATGGGGTTATTAGGTCAGTATTGTATGGTAGATAAATTATTCCACGCAATTTGATCTGTTCTTCTCATAAAGCGGTATGGGTATCCTTGATGAGCCGATGGACACAACATTTAGAGCCATCTCTAGATGCAATACAAGGAAAGGGTATATTTTATGCAGGTTTATTTTATATTTTTATTATTTTTTTTTAATTAAACATGTTTATAGTTTTATATATATTTTATTAACGTGGGTGTCCGGGTTAGTTTGCGTGCACCTCGACTAATCCCACTGGTCCTGAAGTTAACGACCATGTAAGCCTCCAGTGGCTATCATATTAGCAGCCACAAGGCTCGAACCTGAAATCACAAGAAAACAAATTTCTTGGTCTCAAGTTCTCATCTACTAGATGATTTATTTATCTCTATCTTTTCTAATATAAAAAAGATACCTTTATATGTGGAAAAAAATAATAATGAAATTTGTAAAGTTTTATAGTTACAATGTGTTTACTAAGTAATGATATAACTAGCAATGAAATTAGTTTTTAAAAAAAGAAAAAAGAAAGCAATTGAAACGAAAGATGATAAAAATTAAAAATGAGTTAGCTTGAAAATTGAAAAGAACAAAAGTGCATAAACACCCAACATTGGATGGATTTGTATTTGAACATTTTTTTTTCCTAGCTGGTCTTTTTATTTAAAAAAAAAGACTAAATATTAATATTTTGATTCTTTAACTAACACAGATCTAAATATTTATAAGTAGGCACAAGGCCAGGATAATTTCCAGGAGAGAGAGAATATGATAATTTTATAGTAAGACCAAGACTTAATTTTTTTTTAATTTTTTTATAGAACCACAAATAAAATATGTACAAATTCTAGAGAAATATAATTGTTTTTTAAAGGGGACCAAGTCCCCACTTACCCCTGTCTGCGCCCTAGTCTACAAGCATGAGCTAGTCAAATCAAATGGATTAATATTTTAAAATTTAAACAACCCTTCATGCAACTTGTTACTTACATGATGATAAATACAATCATATAATATTTTACTCTTTTTTTTTTAAAAAAAAAAGTTTCAAGTTTAGTTCTTGTTAAAACGAAAGAAAGTTGGTAGTCAAACTGGCCAAGTTTTTATTCTTGTTGTTTAACTTTCTATTTTTCTGCTCTACCAAGTTCTCGAGCCCTATCTCTTGGGCCTTGATGCTGGCCCTTTTTACTTCTTTTTTTCCAATATTTTTTTTTTATCGTCGTTGACATGCACTTTAAAAACAATAATTGAAATGATATTTAAATTTTTATACAATTTTGTTATGGTTCTTAAATAATATTATATATTGTTTTATATAAATATTAATAGTTTATTTTTCCATTATTATATACCTAATGTTAAAAAATAAAAAAAAATTACTCATGAATATTTAATAAAAATAAGATTTATATTTTTTATTTATTTCAAACACGATTTTATCATATTTATTATTTCTTTATATCATGAGAGGTTTTTATTTTAAAAAATTACTTACAATAAAAAAAAAATGCTTTTGTTTAAACAATAAAGAGATGCATTGATAAAAAAATGAAGTTTTAGATTGAAGAAATACATTTTTCTTCTATGATTTTGTTCATTGTCCTGCCGGTAAATGTCTCTTTTTATAATTATTTCATCAAATAAAAAATAAATTCTAAAAAATATGGTTATTGGATCCAATAAGAGTCATGATCTAGATCACAAGTTGGGTTAATTAGCTGGTTTGATATGAGTTTATCCAAAACATCATTGATTCAATATTTTTTTTATATAAAAAAATTGAATCAACTTCCTTTTATTTTATTAAAAAAAACTAATTTTTTACTAGGCCGACCAGGTCACGAGTGCACCTGCCAAGTTGGTAAGGCCTTACTAGATCAACTTCTACTCGGTTTACTTTGAAACCTGACCTGGTCTATAGACTGAATCAACAGGTTACCAGGTTGAGCCTACCAGATTGAGCCAAAGGGCTTGAGAAGATTTAATAATATAAAAAATGTATTTGAAATTATTAATTTTTTTTATAAAATATAATTTTATAGCTTATAATTAAATAAGAAAAAATTAACCAATTCCTCATGTGTTGCGATTATATATCTTAATACATATTTTTATCTTAACTTATCAACTTAATTTTTGATTAGAGCTGAGAATTTTTATAATATTTATTGTCATATATAATTATCATTTAATTTTTATAATTAAAATGTTTTTTTTTTAGTTTAATGTGGGTGTCCGGGCCAGCTTGCGAACACCTCGACTAATCCCACGGGCCCTGAAGTTAACGACCATATAAGCCTCCAGTGGCTATCATATGAGCAACTATATGGCTCGAACCTGAGACCACAGAGAAAATAAACCTTTTAATCTTAAACTCTTACCACTTGACCACCACCTAGATGATTATAATTAAAATGTTTCTTAATATTGGAAGCGCTGGCAACCCCTGTAATTTTTTTCACTGAAAAAACAACTTTTAACCTTATCCACGGTAGTACATCTCGGACATCTGAGTATCTGACTAGTAACTTACTGCGTCCACGCTTCTTTAAAAAAAAAAAAAAACCCTACGACGTCGACAAAAGGGAAGAAAAAGAAACTCTAAACTTACCGAGTCCAAGTAAACATGTACTCTGTTTTGTCCTTGATGCGAGAAGAAATAAGTATAATATGGCTAGCTGTTTTTTTGGGACCATTTGACAGCGGGCTGAATTCCATGATCGTACCAAAACAAAACCGTGTCAAGATCAAGGCCTCAAAGTCTTCTTGGTGATGGAATTCCTTAATGCAAAACCAGTTGCTTTCAGCATGTACTGTGTGATCCATCTCCTTCCTTCCTCCTCTTATTCAGCCTGTTTTCGCTTTACTTGCGATCTCTCTGTTAGTAGCTTTGTAATGTAAACCTTCCTCCAAAGTCATGGAGAGAGAGAACCCATGACGGAATGGTTAGGCAGATCTTGGGCAATTGTCATTTGGGAGTCAATTGCAGGCACTTGCTTAGTATAATAGAATTGTAAAAGCTTTGACTCGAGCTTTCTTCTTAGCTTATAATACAGTGAAGCTGACACCTTTCACAAATGCCAAATACTTTCGAAGAAATTAAATTAAAAAATCCAAATCTATGACCGCAAATACGTTGGTCTGGAAATGAGAGCTGAATTATAAAATCCTCTTGTCTTTTCACCTATGAGCTCCGTATGCAACCAAATATTATACGCGCTTGGGCCCTGGCACAACTACTCTTACAGATCCCTATTAAATTCTCTTGAAAACTCTCAATCCATTTTCTAGACAACGAGTTCTGCGTTTTTCTGCTGACTTTTTGGCCTCCCCTTGACCCACTTGCTGTCGGTAACGAAACGTGGGGTGATTATGATCAACGAGTTCAGTAAAATCTTCTGTAAAATTAAACTACTACCATAAACTCAAAAAGAATTTAGGTGCAGAATTTACATGAGTTGACGAATTCTTTCTTCATAGAATTATAATAGTGTCGATTGAGTTGAAGCTGACAGCACAGGATAGCCCATCGTTGTGAAGATTTGAACATGCATGCTTTCATGGAGGTCCTTTGAAGTGACTACCTTAATAATTGGAAATTGTTTGTGAGTTTGTCATGTGTTGCACATGGAAATGTTGCCTCAATGAATCCATAATAATGAAGTGTTGCCACCTTTTTCGTTATGTCGATAGTTCTATAAAGACAAAACTATTACTTTAATCTAATCTTAACAATCTTCCAAGAATCAAGTTTTAAGTCCCTCTAGTTGCTGTTTCCTTTCCTTTCCTTTCCTTTTTTTTTTTTAAAAAATAATCATATTTAAATATCATAAAAAAGGGAATTATGTTTAATTAACTGTTAACCGAATGTAAAATGTAAATCAGAGCTTTTGAAACTTGATTTAGATGGTAAATGAATTTGCTTCTAATGGAGTACGATATATATATCTTCTCTTGAACTCAAATTCAAGTGAATTCCATGAAGAAATTTTTCATAATTAAGATATAATATATGTAAATGATAATATATATATTGATTTTTTTTATTAATTTTTTCTTATAAACAACATATTGCAAAATAGCGCTAAGAAAGAGGCATACAAGAAAACAAAAGCTAAACTCTAGAAACAAAAGTTCCGCAATAAACAAAGATCCATGACTGGTAACAAAAAAAACCTCAAATTCTAAACCATATATAAAATCACTTCTTCCCTGCAAAGAACATCAACTAGTAATATCTAGAAGGCAACAATAATAGCTTCCAAAAACAACAACAATGACGCCATAAAGATAGGATGGATGGAACCTGAAGATGATTCCAACAAGAAAAAAATCCTAAAAAGTTAAAGCCAGGCCACAAAGTCACACCTTGTTCTGCAAATCTATCGTTCATATGGTTATCATCACGCAAAACATTGGAAAAAGACACAAAATCTAAAATTAGAAGAAAAACGAGCTACAAGGATAAAAAGCTCATGAAATTTTCATGTTTTATTATATGGCTTATTCATTTAATTAACAATATTAATAGAGACAGATTGAAAGATGAGTTTTACTCCAGAAAAAGTCTTTCTCGTGAAGAGTACTTCATCTTTTTTTTTATTCGGTTAAAAACGAATTAGCTGGTCTTTGGTGGATTTGGCGTCGACATAACTTCAATGTTTTTGGAGATCCTAATGTTGGAGATGATTGCCTATTGAGAAGAACCCAATGCTTAGCCGAGGAATGCAACTTGGTTTGGAGAGGACAACAAACTTTGCAGCAAACTCCCATGTTGACGTCAGTTACATGGATGAGACCGGATACAGACTTTGTGAAACTGGATGTAGATGATAGCTTGCTTGGCAGCCCATGTAGAATTGGTCTTGGGGGTCTCATTAGAACTGCTTCAGATTTGTTTTTAGTAGGCTTCAAAGGATTTGCAGGCATTGATTATAACCTGCTCCCTAATTACTGGCTCTAAAACATGGTCTTCTTCTAGCTTGGGATTATAGAAAGATTCTAGTTTGACTCAGATTCGAAGGAAGCCATTTGGCTTATAGTTGTTGATAATGTTAATTTCCACAGATATAGTGCTCTGATTTCAGACATTAGAAACCTGTCAAGAGATTTGGAAGCCAGAATTTCTCATACGAACAAGGAAGGCCATGCTTGTGCTGACTATCTGGCGAAGCTAGCAGCGAAGGGCTCGAATGCTTTAATATTTAGGATTTGCCCCCACCATGAATGAGTCACTTTCTTCAGCAGATCTTATGGGTCTTTCTTTCTATAGATATCCGTAGTTTTTCTTTCTCCTTTTCCATTATACCAAAAAAAGAAAAAATAAAGCAGTTATACCAAGTTCTACCTTCAATCTCGGCCAAGTTTTTTCTCTTTATCATTACGAAAGCTAACTAAGCTACGTGTAACTGCATTTGCCCCCCTAAAATCGCGACGTGGCAATCTCTTTGACATGGTCCCGGTGATTAAGTTTTTTGGCAGATGGGAGCCGGACAATCAGGTGATGTGGTCGGGTTTTTGGATATAAATATCGGGCTTGTAATGAAATGATCATCAATAGAAAACGACGGGTCTCTGTGTTCCAAATGATCCACCAAATTCCCGGAACTAATGAAATTGTGTAGTAGTGGTTACTAACATGCATATATATATTCCTTTAACCTCCAAATTAATTAATCATCTGCATTAATTTGCCTTTTCATTACAATTATACTAGGCTTCTTTAAAATACAACAATGCTAAATATTAAAAAAAAAAAAAAACTGATTATAGGCACCCATTAATATTTTTTGAGTATATATATTAAACTTTATTTATTATTAATTTATTGTAAAAACAATAAAAATTAAATATTTGAAAAAATCAATGATATTTAATAAAGATATTAAATTAGCTTAAGTTTGCATAGTAAATATTTAAGTTTTTTTTTCCTCGATAAATAGCTAGTGTAGAAATAATTTCCTCACCAGAATTCGTCAATGGTTAACATGGAAGGTGGATGGAGCTTTTCTTCGACGTGGATGGATGAACTAAAAAGACAGGGCCCAGAAAGTTGAAATATCTCTATATTTAGCAGAAATAAATTCTTTTAATAACAACAACAAGATTAGATGGCTAAAATTCAGGCAGCACCAACACGCAGTAGACATAAGAGTACGAATTGTCTTAAATCTTGATGAATCCACAAGATTAAAATATCCGCAAATCGAATGTTACTTGCAAAAGCTGGCCTGTTGAGGCAAGCAAAGTCTATGGCCTCACCACTTTACTGTACCAAATTTTGCCTTTTCTCCCTTTCTCGTCTAAGTTTACTGTACCAAATTTTGCCTTTTCTCCCTTTCTCGTCTAAGATCCTTCAGTTACTGATTTATTTGAAGTAATAGCAGATAATATAATATTCGTAAATACTTTCTTTTTTTGTCAATTGCTAAATATGGTCAGTGGTTAAAGTTTTGCTTGAAAAATTACAGTGAGAGAATCTGCACATTTCTCACCATTTATATTTGGGCTTAGGTTTTGAAGCACATTAAACAAACGTGTGGCTGCACTTTGACTTGGTTCAAAATCCCTGACTCTTCTATCTATGCTTCCTAGCATTTTCCCTTTTATTACAAGTATATATAACACACCTCCAACTTGGATTCAAAGCCGAGATGTGGGCATGTCTCCTCTCTTTCTAAAAGCTTAGAACTAAATCAACTCAATCTCTCTTTCATTTTTCTAGATCTCCCTTCCTTTGTCCGAAACATGTTCAAACTAGGACTAAAATCACCTCCACCATCATCCTCACCACACCACCTCCTCCCCATCCTACTCCTCTCTATAATCATAATCAATTCCACCGCCACAGCCACCGCCAATGGTAAAGGATTCAAAGAAGCCCCACAATTCTACAACTCTCCATCATGTCCTTCAATCTCTACACAAGACATGTGCTCACAACAAGCAGTGCATGTGGCCATGACTCTTGACTTTCCTTATCTCCGCGGCACTATGGCAGCTATTTTTTCCATCCTCCAACACTCTTCCTGCCCGGAAAACATTCGTTTCCACTTCATTTCCTCCCCCTCCTCTACCCACCTCCATGAAACCATTACCTCCTCCTTCCCTTACCTCCGTTCCCAAATCTACTCTTTCGATACCAACCCCGTCTCCGGCCTCATCTCCACCTCCATCCGCTCGGCCCTTGACTCTCCTCTTAACTATGCTCGCAATTATCTAGCCAACATCCTCCCTCCTTGCGTCCCAAAAGTCGTCTACTTGGACTCCGATTTAGTCCTAGTAGACGACATTGCATCACTAGCAGCTACACCTCTCGGTACCGGAACAGTGTTAGCAGCACCAGAATATTGTAATGCTAACTTTACCACATACTTTACGCCCACATTCTGGGCAAACCCTATGCTTTCCTTAACATTTTCCGGACGCAATGCCTGTTATTTTAACACAGGAGTGATGGTCATTGATTTAGAGAGATGGAGAGAAGGAGATTACACAACAAAAATAGTTGAATGGATGGAGCTTCAAAAGAGGATGAGGATTTACGAGCTGGGTTCGTTGCCTCCGTTCTTGTTAGTTTTTGCAGGGAATATTGCTGCCGTGGATCATAAATGGAATCAACATGGTCTTGGTGGGGATAATTTCAGAGGTCTTTGTAGGAATTTGCATCCTGGTCCGGTTAGTCTTTTGCATTGGAGTGGTAAAGGGAAGCCTTGGGTTCGCTTAGATGCCAACAGGCCATGCCCTTTAGATGCATTATGGGCTCCTTACGATCTCTTGCGGACACCGTTTGCTCTTGAATCTTAGATTTCAGCAATTTGTATAAATTTTCCAATAATAAAGACAGATGGGAAACAGGGAAGATGTTCATAGGTTATACGCCCATCAACAGACCTTACAGTAATTTCATCTTTTTTTCTTTCTATTTTTGGGTTTTGCTTTGTACCGGAGTACATAGTAGGAGCTCGTAAGTAGTACTGTGAAGAGGGAATTACAGAAAAGATAGATCAGAGTTCCTTTTTATATATTTTTGTGCTGTTCATTGCTGTGATTTGTGTTTCTGAGTATGCAATTTTTCTTGTACAGTAGCACAGGCCGGTCGATTTCTTAGTTGGTTTCAAAAGATTAGTTGCTAATTCCCAAATTGTTTCATTAACAGTGTAAATTGTCAAAGTATTTGGTGAATGTTTAAGATTAAGTGTTAGGTAGGCAAGCAATTAGGAAGGTGTTTTAGCTTCTGTTAACTAACAAATTAGCACGAGACAAGACATAGCGATACCAAAATAATATAAATATTTTAACAAGCCAGCAATTAGAAAGGCAATGACGAATCCAGGACGTGGTGCTTGAAGTTGCAAGATTGTGTAATTTCTAATTTAGAGGGGTTATTTTGTAGAACTTATTTGAAATTAAACACAACATCAGGGGGGATTTTGAAAATCTCTAAGACTCTGGGGGACCAAGGACCCTCTCTCAAAATTCGTCTCAGGGAGTCGCATCACGTAGACAGAGTGTGGGGATTCTTTAATATTTTTTTTAACTCAAAAGCAACTTTCAAGCCGTAACCCGCGTTCAAATTGATTAACGAGTCTGTGATCTTCAATTATTATTATTATTAATGTCTCTCTTGTTTTTTTAATATAAAAAAAGACCCAAAATCCGAACATCAGAATTGAATTTGCGTATATCATTTCTCATTTGACTCTATAATCTTTCTTTTTCATTTTTTTTTTGTCATTACATTTATAAGGTAAGAGACTCGAAGCAAAGGTTTAGTTTTATGGCTTTCCAAAAATGAGTATTATAGAATTAAATGTTTATTTTTTTTTATTAACGTGGGTGTTTGGGTTAGCTTGCACGTATCTCGACTAATTCTATGAGCTCTAAAATTAACGACTATATAAGTTTTTAGTGACCATCATATTTACAATCACATAGTTCGAACCATTAAATGGACATGTCCATTGTTAACCTCAAAGGTCATGGTATTTCTCACCACAATGAGATTAGTAGTTAAATTAGAAAAATTTAAGAGATTGATTTGGTAGTTCAATAAATTCATTCTTATTTTTTAAATTAAAATCCCATGACTACCATTCATAAAGATTTATTAAGATTCTTTGAATGTATAAATTGATTTGCAAGTTCATTCTTTAAATGCGTTCATTCTTAAAAGCATTTAAAGAATGAGATTATTTTTTATTGTTGGATCAAGATTCCGTGGATATTAAAGCATTTAATATCTCGACTAATTCCGTGGAATTTTCCTCCTCCAATTCATATGAATAATAATAAATAAAAAAAACCCGAAGAAGAAAATAAATGGATGCGCAGATCCCATTCCTATGTGAAAGTAAATAATTTCTACCTCTTGAGATTGGATACTCCTACAATAGATGTAGTGTGATTATTTTCATCGCTGCTTTTCTTGATATGCTTCTTCGATATATTTTTCCTTTCCTTTTGGGATCTTTTTGTCTGGCCAAAGCCGAACACTGACTGTTTGACCACATGATTAAACTTCGTTTCTCTTTAAACTGTGAACTCTACAATGGTGGCAAAGCCTCCCGTTCGTTTCTGATTAATGACAGTGGGGCAGATTACATAATTATTTCGAGTTTGATATTACCGTGGTGAAAAGTGTTTTTTAAGTGTATTTTTTTGTTTAAATATATATTAAATTTTACCAGCAAAAGGTTTCATCAATTGCTGCCAAGTTTCATCAAAAGTGTCTGCAATTATTATTATTTTTTTAGAAACTACGGGACGATCCATAGCTGCAAGTGTATTAGAAGTCCAATTACTGGCTACTACGCATTAGCTATTAGAATTCTATAAATTGTTTCTTCAAAGGGTTGCTTGAAATAAGAAAAATGCGTGCTACGATCATATTCAAATCATAGTATATATACTTATAATAATGTTTGACTGTTATTTATTATGATAAACATGTAAAAGGGAGATTGCCAAATTAATAATCTGTAGGAAAAAAATAGTGAATCCGTATCACTTGGTCATGGTGTAGTGCCAATGGCCAAACTGTTCGGTCTTCCTTCTCTAGTTTTGGTTTTAAATACTTTGTTGTAGTGCAAAATTTGGCAACTTCTAGACATATACAATTTTCTAATCAATGCTCCAAATTTCCAAGTATTGCTAGCTGTTAATATATAAGGACAATAATATGATTTCGACCCACCAACGTAGTAGGGTTTATTTTTTAGTTTATTCAGCGATTAAATTGACCTCTAACTACAAAAATGAGTGGTATCAAAATTCACGATTGATTTGACGGGTTGGTTTAGATTTTTACTATTAAACTTATATATTTTAAAAAATAATTAGAATTTTTTACTTTAATTTAAATTAAATATTATAATTAATAATATTATAATAACATTAGTTATAAAACCATGATTGACTTAATAAGTTAATTTGAGACCTAAATTAGTTCGAGTTTAAAAAATAGAGGAAAGATTGACTCGACCAGACTCAATCAATAACCCCAGGTTAACCCGGGATAAAACACGAGTCAAAAATCTATTAATTTTTTTTAAAAGATTTTTTTGATCAAAATAAAGTTGTTTTGATTATTTTTATCATTACTTATCTTAGTTGAACAATATAAAAATTAAAAGGTTTTTACAAATATATTTTAGGAATAAAAAATAAAAAATATTATCTTTGAAGATATCTATTTTTTGTATCTCCTATTACATCTATGTCTCTATTTTGAACCAAATACTTTTTTATCTTTATTGTCTTCATTTTTTTTTATCTCAAAAAAATAAATAAATGCTATTTTCCAGTGCCATCCATCAATGAACTCGGACAAAGCTTTTATTTGGTATTGCGTTCTGAGCAGGGGTTGAGCAAAATTTAAAATCTTATTTTTTATTTAAAATTAATTTTTTTATATATTTTAGAATTGTTTTAATATGTTGATATAAAAAATAATTTTAAAAAATAAAAATATATATTATTTTAATATATTTATAAGTAAAAAATATTTTAAAAAACAACTATACATAATCACTCCATAAAGTCAACATCATCACCACATGAAACCACGATTCCCCTACGTTGTTGATTCAAGAAGACTCCTAGACAAAATAAAATAAAAGATTTTCAACTCTCTAGTGCCCGAAAAAATAATATTAACAAGCAAAAAACAGAATGATGTCGGTGACTTGGACCGCCCTAAATAATCAACCTTCAACAAAAACAAAACAAGAGTAAAAATCATGGAAGTCAGAAGACTCAGAACTAGTAGAGAACTAGCATGGTTTGCAAAAAAACCACCAACTATAAACAAGGGGACATCCAATCCAAGCAGTTGGATTTGAATCTAGCCTAACCACGTACGGTTTTAAGCTGAAATGATCATAGGATGCATGGATCAGTTCAACTGCACATCACATTACGTGACCAAGAAACCCAGTAGGGTTATTAATCTTAAATCACAGCTTGCTAATTGAGTCTTAATTTCATGAAGCCAGCAGTGATTAATGCTAATGGAAGTTCTTCTTCTTCTTTAATATATTCTGTCCTCTCTAGGTGTCCCCGGCAATCTAGTCACCGTGCCTGCGAGATCTTTCGCTCAACAGCGACCTTCTTGCTGCAGTTATAGGGGTCTGGAGTCAACTCATAGGGATTACGAATTTTCTAATTAATTATTTAGCCTAGATCGTTCTTTGCTAGGCATAGACTAATGTTAAAGGTGCTAGACTCTCAATGCGCGTCAACTCAGTTGTCTAAAGCTTAATTCATGTATAGCAAGATCTTAAACGGGGAATCATGAATATTAAGAATAATATTTTGTACACGCTGATGAGCTGAAACCATGGTGAAATCGTACCAACTTAAACTTCAATTACTTTAATAATTAATTGATGGTTCGAGATTAAATAGGCTACAGAATTTAGAGTAGTAGAAAACTTATTAGGCGAGGCAAGAGCTGTGCTCCTACTTCTACAAAACCACACGATCAATTATGAAAATATAATTTCTCTAAAGTACTGATCTCTCCTATTCTATAGTTGGCGTTGTTTTCTTCGTCTACACATACGAGAGGACCACTGAATACAAGGCAATTGACTGCGTAAAGGAAACGGCTGAGAAATGTAGCATTCTAGTGGCCGGTGGGCACATTTAGCCCGCCTACCTTAAGCATATACTATATAGTTTCTATGGAGAAATAAGGGAAGAAATATTGGTAGCATACTGTAGTGTTGACTTCAACATAACGAAGATATTTCTAAATTTCTTAGCAGCCTTTGGGTAGTTTTTATGTTTTCTTATATCACCAACTAAAAATAAATATTATTTTGAAGTTTTTACAAAAATAAAATAAATTTTTTTTGGGAAAATAGAGCACAGGCGTAATATCAAACGGTATCTTAGTTAAATAACTTCTGCTTTTTTCACTGGATCTCACGTATAATTACATTTTAAATTTTAATTTTATAAAAGTTAAAATAACTTGTTTTTTATTCACGAAGAGTTGTTTTATTTATTTATTTTGCATGCATAAATCTATCTCGTAAAAATTTTAACCAAACATATATTTTTAAAAATTTATTTTTTTAAAAACATAATTAAAATTGTTTTACGTAAACCTATTTTTTAAAAACCGCAACCACATAAAACTACCACGCCAAACACCCACTTAATTTATTGTTACTTTGCCAAAAAAAAAAAAAAACGAAGGGAGATTGACAAGTAACTATATATTGATATTGATTGTCCAACGAAATCAAATCAAAGGTTGATTAGGAACAGAAAAATTGTAATTAAAGAGAAGTGTTTGTGTAAAATAGAAGCATTGACTCGTTGAGCTTCAACTAAATCACTAAATGACGAACACACCAAACGCCTTAAGTTTGCAATCCTGTCTCCCTCACACACATGACACATGCACTTCCATGTGAGCTGTTCTAACACACGATCGACTATGACATCTACATCGTTAATCGATTACCCCAAATTATTAAAGAGGGCTTTGTTGCATTAATTGTATGTTCACTCGATTCAACATTTTGTGTGTATTTTATATGGGTGCCTGTGATTTGATCTACATTAAAGGCACGAAAGGTTCTTAACTAAATTCTTATTTCGCAATCTAGTTCTTATATTGATAACTACTTACTCCAAGGAACACGAGAGTACGTGGTATTAGGGTTAAAATATTATTTCTTCAAAATTTGAATATTTTTTATTTAAAATTAATTTTTTAATATTTTTTTTTATCGTTTTGATGTGTTGATCTGAAAGTTTTTTTTAAAAATTATTATTTTAATACATTATCAAATTAAAAACACTTTAAAAACCTATCATAACCTCCTGCTATATTAGAAAGTTAAACCTAAATAAAGGTATTATAAATGATTATTCAAGAAACGAGGGAGTAATAAATGCTATCATATATCAATAAACTCGTATCAATAGATTTATTGATGTGATGATGAGGAGATTGACATGTTAATTGTCAAATTTATAATAATAAATTGATGTATAATGTGTTGAGGTGTTGATTGATTTGATGATTACTATGTTATTATTATTTAGTCGTTTGTAAATGTTTTTTTATTTTTTATGTATAATACAAGAATAAATCCAGAAGAAAAACGAGAAAAGGGACGGGCTGTCGTTGTGGCTTGTAATCTTCATATCTCCGGGCCCACACTAAGAGGCCCTCTCCAATGAGCTTAAGTGGGCAAAACTAGCAGTGATGGGTAATATTAGGATGCTGCTTGTCCATGCTAGCCAAAGTAATGGGCCAACTAAAACATTTGGTGTTATATTTATCTTAGCTCAAACAGGTATTCTGCATGAAAAATTCTCCCTGGTCAAGACCCACTAGAGCGACTACAGCCTGTTTATTTTAAAATTTTAAAAAAAATTGAAAAAATTTAATTTTTTTTATTTTAAATTAATATTTTTTAAATATTTTTAAATTATTTTAATGTACTAAAATTAAAAATAATTTTTTTAAAATAAAAAAAATATTATTTTAATATATTTCTAAATAAAAATTATTTGTTTTAAAATAATTGCTCCCACGCTAATAACCAACAACCTTGTATTTCCGAAAAAAAAAAAAAAAAAACCAACAATTTAAAGAAGGAATCTTATTTCTCTATAATTATCTTCTTACCACTTTATTATTATCCCGAGCTGCTCGCTTATTGATTCGAGCTACAAACTATACATTCCAATCCGTTAATAAAGCAACAAACACATCATTGTTTATGATTGTCGAGAGGAACAATTCCTTAAAAACAGAAACAAAAAAAATACAAGCTCATATACCGGATTGATGATAATTGATGTTCTACACGAAAGATTAAATCTCAAAATTGCAAACACAATTTGCAATCAAGAAATAGCAGCTTTACTAGCATCCACGTAGTCTCCGTAGTAGCATTCTTCTTGGTCCACCCTTTTCTCGAGGAAGTATCGGTAGTAAATGTACTGCAAAATGATCTATTACAATGTTTGTTAAGGTATCAATAGAATGATCATCAGTAACATTGTTATTTATGCCATGTCCAATTGCTTGCTTGGAGAAATTCTCCTGTGAAATATATAGGTTTTCTTTTTGGTTTGTGATGAAAA
>Ga0307517_10007966_pt1 | contig 15302 bp, 10 predicted proteins | sample 23_EM_MG_FD_194515 | JGI IMG/M metagenome (GOLD analysis project Ga0307517, IMG submission 194515) | Populus trichocarpa ectomycorrhiza microbial communities from riparian zone in the Pacific Northwest, United States - 23_EM | ecosystem: Host-associated > Plants > Roots > Unclassified | place...
GAAAAGTAATTTTATATTAACCTTTTAACATTAATGAACAAATTCGTATTAAGATATTTACAAATGCAGTGATCTTAATTTAAACAACACATCGATATTATATTACATTAGCAAATGTAATGATATTTTTAAATTTTTTTTAAAAAAAAATTTATAAAAACAAAATTTCTTCAAAATTAATATATTTTTAGTATTTTCATATCATTTTAATATGCTGATGTCAAAAATAATTTTTAAATATAAAATATTATTTTAATATATTTCTAAAAAACATATTCAACAATTGATTGATTTATAATTGGTTTTTCAAATTTATTTTAGCTTACTTTCTGTGAGGTTATCGCAATCTTAGACAAATATCCTAGTATTTTATTGGTACTCAATTTTGTGAGCGTCTATTTTTGTTATTATACCTTTAAGTAAAAAATAGTTTAAAAAGATAAAGTTTTTAAACTTAGAGGGGTCCATGATCCGAATGCAGGTTTCGCAGGTTAAGCCGTGAAGCCCAGATCAATCTAATATGTCAACATTTCAATATTAAAAAAATATCATCTTGAATTTTTTTTGTTAAAGCCAAACTACATTTTTTTACAATTATCCATGCTATCTTTAGACCCGTCAAGTCAATTGAATCACGTCAATGTAATTCTTATAAGGATTACTTTAAATTAGGATTGTGCAAGGAATCAAGTCCGGATAATATAAAGTTGACCTGTTGACTTAGGTTTAATAGCAATTCCATAACAAATTTTGGGACTTGAACATTTTTTTAGGTTTAAATATTTTTAATCCAACTTATAACATAACACAGTTTAAAAACTAGTATTCTCTAAAAAGGTTGCTTCAAATCATGTCCAACCAATAATATTCATTTTGATATTGATATTACTAGATATTTTGTACACCTTTCAACCTGTCATAAACTTATGAATTTAGATTTATAATTCTTGACCTATAACAAGAGAAAACACTCAAACTTTATAATTTAATGAGGCATGGATCATATCTAGGGATCCAAAACTCAAGTGCATATTAAATCTTTTTAGATCTTGACATTTTATGTGGTCCAATACTTTGCTAGACCTAGGATGGGTGACTCTACTTTTAAGAAATTCAATTGACCCTGTTACCTCGCAATCCATTAGTTTCTAAGTCAGGCTTGAAGGTGTTTGTATAGCCCAACAAAGTAATATACTCGGGTAAGGAGGCAAACCTACCTAAAGGTAGAATTCTTGGTATAAACTTACTCAAAGACACAAGCTTGAACATACACCTATGTTAAAGCACATGCCCAAACATATGAAGTATGACCACAATTTACTCTACCCACTTTTCATATAGTTGGTAATTAACATTAAACGCTTTCATGTTCTTCTGTCACAACTGGATTTATAAAAACATGTTAGGTATACTCATACCTAGTAGATGACCCACAAGACAACCTTATTATATATTTAATAATGAACCACCAACTATCAAGGGTTGTTACCTTAAATGATTATCATAAAATGAGGATCATAATATTTTTCATACTCCATCCTTACCTTTGTACAAGTTGACATGGTTTATGGTTAAATAAACATTCATGAACTACCAAGTAAGGAAGATTCTCATTCTATAAGGTCAAAATTCCACAATTCTTTATTTCTAGATTTATCAATGCATATTTTTATCACTTTCATCATTATATTTTTACAAATATATCCTCTTCATAGCTTCAAAGATCTTATTTCTCCTATATTTTTATTAACTTGGACATTAAAAGTCTTATATACTTAACATGAGCTTTGTTTTGTAGGTGTTTATAATCTTCATATCTAGAAGTTCATCTTCAACATTTTAATGTATTTATCAGCTTTAGAAAGCCATTAATCTTGTGAGGTTCCACATTGATTTTTTTTTATTTATAAATCAATAAATAAATTATTATACAAAAACTTAAAAGAGCTCATGGATTCATTGTGCACACACTCATACTTTACTCATAGTTATTAAACTCGGCCTGGGGGTTGACCCAACCAAGGGGCCGAGTCGCGGGTTTCATGGGTCGACCGGGATCAACCCGGAAAAATTAAAAAAAAATTGAAGTTTTAATATTTTATATGAAAAAATTAAGAAAATCCATGTAAATAATGAAAGTTTAAAAGAATATTTTAAAAAGTTTTTTATCCCACATTAAAAAGATATTATGTTAAGCTTTTAAGTTAAAGTATTTAAACAAAAAAAGTTTTTTATCCCACATTGAAAGAACATAGCTTTTTTCTTGTGAACATAGAGTATATATACTAACGAGTTTCAAATCCCACATTGAAAAAAGATAACTTTTTTCTTGGAAACATAGAGTATATATACTAACGAGTTTCAAATCGCACATTGAAAAAAAATAACTTTTTTATTGGGAACATAAAATATATATACTAATGAGTTTGAAATCCCACATTGAAAAAAATAACTTTTTTATTGGGAACATAAAATATATATACTAATGAGTTTGAAATCCCACATTGAAAAAAATAACTTTTTTATTGGGAACATAAAATATATATACTAATGAGTTTCAAATCCCACATTAAAAATATACTATATTATCCTTTTAAGTTGAAGTATTTAAACCAAAATATTTTTTTATCCCACATTGAAAAAACATAATTTTTTTCTTGAGAATATATAATATATATACAAATGGACTTCAAATTCCACATTTGAAAAAAAAAAACACTGGGTCTCGCTCGGATCACGAGTTGACCCGCCAGGTCGACCGGGTTTGACTGGGTCGTTGCATTGACCGGTATTTTAACAAACCCGAACCGGTCCAGCCCCCGGGTCGACCCGCCGGGCCGGTCCGGGTTTAATAACTATGACTTTATTGTGGATTCGCATAGAAAAATCACTAGTTTACCCTTGAAGGGCAAACTGGCTTAGCTTGGACTTAGAGGTAAGAAAGTCTTTTCTATGAGATCCATTAGTCATTACAGGAAATGAAGGGGTTAATCAATATTTTTATATCTTTGATACGCAATGTAATTATTAAATTATCCTTAAAAGAAAAAAAACATTATTCTAAGGTCAAAGGGCTTTTCACGCTTTTTAATTTTGTTTGTACAATATAATTACTTAAATGCCCCAAAAAATAATATTTCTTGGGCTTTGGATGCAAAGGCACTTTAGTTATTTTGTTATAATTTTTCTTGTTATTCTCATTTGAGGTCAGGGGTAATTAGATGTTTTTAATATATATATAAACTTTATTTAAATTAAAAGAGGGTGGCGCGTGCTGGCAAGTGGGTGTCGCTAGTGCCCTTTGAATGGAGCATGTGGGGCTAAAACAACTCTGAATGCCATTGTTCAAGACAACATTCGATGTGCCTCACCGCCTCCATCATGGTGGTGGGGCATGTGTTGTTAGAAGACCGGGGGTTGAGCTCCGACCACAGGTTTTTTCTTCCCTTCCTCTTTCCTCTCCTATAAAAACATGATGTCTATTGTAAAATAACAAATAAATCTGGTTATTTGTTTGTTGAGTTAAATTATATTCTCATTTTTTTTATTGCAATGTATTTGGTTTTAAATCATTTGTTGAGTTAATTTTTTTTTCAATTTCATCCATTGACATTTTATTTTCATACCATTTAGTTCTCATTCTTTTAATTACAATGTATATAGTCTTGAATCCTTTATTGAATTAATTCTTTTTCAATTTCATCATTTGCGATTTGATTTATATATCAAATATGATCCTCATTCTTTTTATTATTATTTTTTATTTTTCTCATCTTTTTATTAATTGAATTTTTTTTTCAATTCCATCCCTTATTTTTTGATTTTATTTTTTTTTTGTCAAATTCGATTCTCATTGTTTTTAAATCTACATCTTTTCTTATTTATCTTTTTTTTTTAAATTTGTTTTTCTAGTTTATCCCTAATTATTTTGGTTGGTTGAAGATTTTACTCTGTTATTTTTTCAGGTATGATCTGTGTCACGGGTTCTAAAGGTTGGACCGAGATGACTTCAGTTATTTTTTTAATTTCATCCATGATCATCAGGTTCGTTTAAAATTGATATTCTTTGTGTTTTTATCTTTTTTTTTAATAGAGTTATCCAGATATTATATCTTGGGTTATAGATTCAGCAAGTTCACCAAGTTCGACTTATATTTTTTTTTCACTACTTTTTTTTTTATTTTACCCTTCAATATTAGGTTGGTTCAAGAATTGAGCCTTTTCATTTTATTCAATTTGCTTTTCATAAAGTTATCTCGGTACCACGACTAGGTTATAAATATGGTTTGATTTGCTCAAGCTGGATGATAAAAAATGATCATGACTGGTTATATCGGAGGATGTAGTTTTAAGAATTCACCTATGTCATGACTCAAACAGACTCGAGTCAATTTATTTATTTTTTTTTTGCAATTTTTTCATTCATCATTTTTTTTTGTAGGGAATTAAAATTCATATATATTTTTTGTTTTTTTTTATCTATGCAATTATCACATTCTCATTTAATTTTTACTTTGTTAAAAAATAATATCACCAAGATATTTTTAGGAATATTGTAAGATATATTTTTATAATATTGACAAATTTTTATTTTTTGTATTGAATCTTTGTTATTTTTTTTTGCTGTATTGGTTCTCAATATCTTATTTTTTAATATTATTAAATTAATTGAGTTGATTAAATCCATTTGAAATAATAATCATAATTTTAGATTTGTTTTTGTATGAAAAAGAGACCTTCAACGCTAGAGCGACCTCCATATTTGGAAGCCTCTAAAGACAGTAGCTGAATTATAGAGCACATAAAAGAAACAAGTGAAGACAGTTCTTCCAATAAGTCGGATTTAGCTGAAGATTTGAGAGGTGGATCACATTAGCGATGGTAACTTGGAAAAATGATTTACTGCCAATAATTGAAGCCCGTCGAACCCTAAACCCTGCTTTATTGAGAACACAAATTAGCGAATGGAGGCCTTTTAGTGTTATGGGCCAAAAAGTAAAGGATTAGGCTGAAGTCCACTTAGCAACAAACCAAGGCCCAGAATGGATAGCTCATGGTAGATTGCAATGGATACAAGGTGGGCTTCTGGGGATGTTAATTTGTACAGAGAGGGCCTTTTTGCAATGGATACAAGGTGGAGGAGATTCAAGGGATCTTCGAGCTGCATAAAACAGTATATTCCCTCTCAGCAAAACAAGCTTAGAATATCCAATTTCCAAAGGCTAGAAGAAGAAGAAGCAGCAGCTAGCAGTGGTGCAGATTGCAGAGTCCAAAGGCTAGCGAGGGGCACAAGTAAGAGCTGGTGCGACTAACTAGGTGTTTACACTTTACATAGATAAATGGAAAGTGGTCAACGGATCTTCTTGACATTTGCAGTGCATCTTGCGACTGCGGTTTAATATTTGTTTTCATTAAATTTTACTTCTTCTTTTATTTTAAATTATTTTCATAAAACGATGTTAAAATAATTTTAAAAAATAATAATAAAATATTATTTTAATATATTTATTAAAAAACATTTTAAAAAAGAGAGGCTAATACTAATAATTAGTATGATCTTGGCACCTATTAGTTTGGTCTTGTCTGTATGTAATAACCTCCCTCCCTCCCTCCCTCCCATTCTTCTACTACCAAAATCAATCGCACAAAAGGAAAGGAGAAAACAAAAAGAAGAGAGATTTGGGTGTTTTCTGACTGTGGTTAGATCAGATCGAAAGCTGAGGCAGAAGCCTATTTTACTCCATAATTATCTCTAGATTAGTTTGGATTATATTAGATTTTTTCAATAAATTAAAAGAAATATCCATCCATCCTTTTATCTATCTATGGCATATAGAAGAAGGCAGCAGCAGGAGGAGGAGGAGACATCAAGCACAAGCAGCAGAAGCAGAGGCAGGCCATCTCCAATCAGGACGACAGCATCATCTTCTTCTTTTTCATTGGACGAAGAGGATTGGATTTATGAAGATGCTGATTATAACAACAACAATAATATTAATATTGAGAATAAGAGTAATTCCACCTCTCTGGCTACCAAAGCCATTAGAGCTTCTTCCGCTGCCCACAGAGACTCCTCTCTCTCTTCTGCTTACGCCTTCACTAATCACCCCTCCCCCTCATCTAATCCTTCCAGTTCTAATTCTTCTTCTACCAAGGTAATTATCTACATTTTTTTTTACTGCTCTTACTTTCCTGCAGATCCAATACTGTCTTACTCATTTTTCACTGCTAATTGCTATAAAGCAATTTGCTTTCTACTTCATTTTCTTGATATTGAAATGGGTTTGGGTTTTTGTAGGAGGAGGAACCGAACAAGGCCTATTATCACGAGTACACATCTATGAAAACATTGAAAGAAACGCAGCAGCAGCAGCAAGGGTTTTGGGGTACTCTTGCTAGAAAAGCTAAATCCATTCTTGATGATGATTTCAATACTAGTACCTACAATGCTGCCACTTCTTCCTCTCCTCAAAAGCAACAAATGGATTCAGGTACTGACAGGACTACTACTTGGCAACACCATGTCCCCGACACCACAACTAAGTCCAAGGTTGGATATCCTAGCTTGACTTTTCTTTTCCCTCAATACATACGTACCCAATTAAAAGTTCTTAGCTTTGGCAAAATCCAGTGGTTTTTTGTTACTCTTTTGATATGCCAAAAAACCCGGAAATTGAACTTGAATTTCATGCTCCTATTTATCTTTTTTTGGCCAAGTGAGTGTTTTCTTATCAGCCGAAGTGAACCTATTACATGTGATGTTATTGCAGTACCAGAACCCCTACCCCCCTCGTGAGACCCATGGGAAGATGGATAGTCCTGTATTACAAAAGGGACTCAACGCGATCTCATCTTCCCTGAATTATATTGGTAATGCTGTCGAGGTGGGCCTCCCAGTTCGAATTTTTTGCTCAAATTACCCCAGGATTCCTTTGATTGCACTAATGCTGTTTCCCTTTTTTCAGGAAGGTCTGACAAGAGTGGAGAACCGGACTGCAGACATTATCCAAGAAACTCGTAAGCATATTCAGAAAAAGCCTAATGGTGCTGCTGCACGGAATCAGGCAACCTATAGGAGTAGCATGTGGCAACAACCTCAAATGGAGACCAGTCGACAACAACCCCAGAAAGAAACTGACCAAGAACTCCAACTGAAGGCATCTCGCGACGTAAGGTGGCAGCTGTTTTACTGGTTCTTATATAATGGAAGTATATTTGCATGTGTGGTTGCCCTAAACTTGTGCAGCTTTTGGTTAAAAACCACCCTGCTTGATTACCATTTATACATAGTACAAAGCATCGTCAATTTCTTTGAGGCAGAGCCAGCTTATTGACTTGCATTTTTAATCAGTTCTTTGACTGATTCTACAGTCCAAGTAGTTATCCTGCTGCTTCCCTTCATCAAAGTAGCCTTCTAAAGAAGTATCCTAATGTTTTCATTGTAAAATTGTGTCTCGCATGGGAAATCCATCCTAATTTATATGATGTAAGTGTTTACTTTTCATGGCAAGATGCATAATTTGGCGTTGATTTGTGTGACAGGTTGCAATGGCAATGGCTGCCAAGGCAAAGCTTCTTCTTCGAGAGTTGAAAACTGTTAAAGCGGATTTTGCTTTTGCTAAGGAGCGATGTGCTCAGCTGGAGGAGGAGAATAAAATTCTCAGGGAGAATCGTGAAAGGGGAGAGAACCTGGAAGATGATGATTTGGTATGCATTCCTTTCACTTAAGTGTTTTTTTCTTCTCAATTTGCTCTTTTTTTTGTTTTGTTTTGTTTTAATGCTGTGATAATCTGGAAGATGATAATCTGGTTATTGACAAACTAGTAGAGGTTCTTTAATACTGCAAAGGGAAGTGTCTGAACTAGAAATTTGGTACTTGGTTATGTTAGAAACAAGGGCAGAGAAGACAGTATGGTACCCTTAGCTAAGTTTATTTATTGCTCTGAACATGCCAAAGGATTTTAATCATCTTGTAATTGGCAGCGTCATCAAGCTCCTTTCATTAAATGGTTAACATAAGCATTTGATTCTCAAGGCTGATAAAGATGTTAAGAATGCTCAAACCGCATGTAAGATATGCTTAACTTTACATTCTGCTTTCTTAAACAACTGCAAAAGAGTCAGTCTGTTATAGGACCCTATTTGTACTGAAAGTCAGTCCCAGCTATGCCAAGCACAGGAGGGCTGACATATGTATGACTGTGGATGCTGCTCCAATCTCTATATGTTATCATATTGCTATCGGCTGGCTTCGAATCCAATTCTAGATCTACTAAAATCCTGATTGCATGATCTATCTCTATGGATATAAATGCAAATCCATCTCTATGTTATGATGGATTTGTTATTGCCGTGTTTTTCACAAGACTAATTGACATTAAATCTTGCAATCTGTTTGACTGGGCTTTTCATCAGACCTGTCCTTCCCCCACCCACCCACCCATCCTTCCCAACAAACAGATCCTTTAGTAATAATTAGTGGCACATGTTTCTTGTTTAAAACTGAGAGTAAGAATGGCTTTTCATTTTTTATTATCTAGAATGACCGAAGAATATTTCTCTAAAAGAAACACAGAGAAATGAAAAGAATGACTGGAGTCTAGAACCCAATTCAGTGACCATTGACGTGAAAATTCACAGTTATTGTGCTATTCTTTTTCATCTGATTGTTAATTCGTAAGTTTATTAATATCTATTCCAGTAGTTTGCTATTTTCTTCATTCAAATGAAATGATATGTATATTGAACTTGCCCTGATGCAAAAATCTTTTTTTTTTAATTGGAATTTTTTAATATATTGTTATATTATAAAATGTATAAAAATAAATATTTCCTTTTTTTGGTTAATTATTCTCAACTTTAAATATATTAATTTTAAATACAAGAATAAATAGCACAAGGGACGAGAGATCTTTTCAATTTGGGAAAAAGAAATTCTATTTCCAGTGAATGGACATCATGATTGAAGCATGGCAGTCTGTTTGTATCAAGCAATTTCAATCCTGATTACACTTTATCCAAATCCAGATTCGGCTTCAACTTGAAACACTCTTAGCAGAGAAGGCCCGGTTGGCACATGAGAACTCAGTCTATGCTCGTGAGAACCGCTTTTTGAGGGAGGTTGTTGAATATCACCAGCTTACCATGCAGGATGTTGTGTATTTGGATGAGGGCACTGAAGAAGTAACTGAAGTTTATCCCATCAAGGTTGTCTCCAACACTCCCTCCATCCCGTCAACGCTGCCCCCTCCTTTGCATACTGAGGCTTCCCTTGGTACAAGTCTGCCTGTGACTCGAGACATCTTGCCTCATCCTGTCCCCCCGCCAGGGTCTGTGGAGGTTTCCAAAAGTGCTGCATCACCAAATTCATCTACCTCGACGTCAATTGCAGCAGATCCTAGAAAACACTCGAATCCTACTGTTTGAATGGCAATGCTCCATACTACTCTTTTATATTTTTGGACAAAAGTTTGAAATTGTAACAGCATGGTTTGTCCTTGATTCCTTGTTATTCATTGTCAGTCTTCCGATGTTGGCTGATGCACATGTAAATTTGCTATGATGTACTTTAAACTTGTTCTTACGTTGGAACTACAGCATTTCTTCAGATTTTGGCCGAGAGTATTTTCCCTGTGAATTTAATTATATATTCACGGTGGTGTAAAGGATTCATGTGACGCCAAGCTGGTCATGTCAAAGCTTTCTCAGAGCATCACCAAATGTGCTACATTTTACAGTGCTGTTCTAAAGCTACTGGATCAAGGAATTCAATGACGGAATGTGTCTCTGGATGCGGCATGCTTTGTTATAATGCTATTGCCTGAGGTGTAAATATGAGGAGAACGTGTGGTGTGGGTACACGGTGCTGTGGGGATACAAACTGTAGGAGTGTGGGATGGGATCTGACAATAGAGTATACGATTTGTAAATCCTTGTAACTGAGGTTTAGATCAGAACCTTATTATATCTGAATCCCCAGCTCACAGGACTAACACACTGTTTGGGAACGAGATGTATGTTCTATGAAAATTTAACTTTTTTTTATTTAATTTTTTTTTTATGTTTTTAGATTATTTTGATATGCTGATGTTAAAAAAAAAAAAAAATTATTTTAATATATTTTTAGATAAAAAATACTTTGATATGATGATGTTATAAATAAATTTTAAAAAATAAAAAAATATATTATTTTAATATATTTTTAGATAAAAAAACACTTTGAAAAATAACCTTTACCACTTCTATGTATTCTTTAAATGTTTTACCTTGCATTTTCTTTGAGCCTTTTGAGAACCTCATGACCATGACTTGGCTTGGGGACAGTTTATTTTGCTCCTTAAAATTAAAATTAAAAACAAAACCGATTGACATTGAAGGATGAAGAATTCAGTGTGTATTCCTTTATAGATATTACTATTCACTGCAATAGTATAATTAATAATTTTCTCTTCCACCAAAAAATCAATAAACTTGCTATTGAAGGTGATTTGTGTTGATTTTTAGGTTATATATTAATATTTTATATATTTTGATAATAACAGTTAAATGAAAATAGACTAATAATATGCTTGGATGAGATTAAGTTTTGACTTGGGAGTGATTTTTTTTTTGACGAACATAAATATTGTTTTTCTTAAAAAAAAATTATTGGTGCATGTGTTGTCATTCTAAATATAAACGCTGCTTTCTGAGACAACATTGAAAGCGTCACGTAGTGAGCTCTTTGTTGGTGCCACGCGTGTAAATGATGAATCAATGCTTGAGTTTCGATGAACTTTTTTCTTCTGCCACCTTTTTTCCCTTTCTTCTCCTTGTCAAAATATAAAGATGTCCTTTGATTTATGTTTTGTATTCAATTTAATCCTCATTCTTTTGATTTGTATTTGTTTTTGTTTTTTTTTCAATATTTTTTGATTAATTTTTTCTTTAATTTCATTCCTCATAATTTGGTTTCATTAAATTTTTATATCCAATTTGATCCTTATTTTTTTTATTGTTATTTTTCTTCCTTTTTCTAATTGAATTTTGTTTTAAATTTCATCTCTCAACATTTAATTTCAAATTACTTTTATATCAAATTTAGTCCCCGTCTTTTTTATTGTTATTTCTTTTGTTTTTTAATTTTTTTAATTTTATCCATAAATATTTTATTGATTTAGAATTTTGGCATGTTATTTTTTAGGGTTTGCTTTCTATAAGGTTAGTCTCGGACTCATAACTAGGGTCATAGGGTTGGTCTTGGACTCATGACTAGAGTTACAGATTTTGAAGATTAACACGAGTTGATTTTGATTTTTTTTAGGTTTATTAATTTTTTTTAATTTTTTTTTAATATTTAACGAGAATTAATCTTCATTTTTTTTTTTTCTCGTAGAGTTATTCCAATCCCGTGTCTAGTATTACAGGTGCTACCTATCTAGTCAAGAACTAAAAGCACTTCTGCAGCCATATTGCAAGGTGCATTACTGACTGTAATTGCTGCAATAGCATAATACATAGAATAGATTTCTCGAAAAAGAATGACGCCATGATGGTTATTGACGGAGAAGAATTGGAGCTTGGAAGGGTTCCATCTGTGGTTCAAAGATTATAAATACGTTGAGATGGCCGGGAGATCTATCTAACCTCGGGATTACAATAAATAGGAGGATGTCAACATTCATGTGGAGTGAACTGTCAGCACTCAGCAGTGCTTCAAAAAGAAAAGAAAAAAGAAAGAAAGAAAGAAAGAAAAATGTCCCCTAATATTTACTGATGACACAGATGCACTGTATCTGTGAAAAGGAGTAGGCCTATGGCTTTGAAAGGTGGAAAAGGCTCTAGCTTAAGAGCAAGCATCATATCTTAGAATATCTGGAAAAACAAACTGGTTGATCCATCACTGTATGATTTAATATCTGCTGGTTTGATCAATGCTCTGCATAATGGACAAGTCCTTTCTCGATCAAACCTGAAAATGCCAAGGATACAGGAAGCAACAAGAAAACAGAAATTCTCCATGTAAAAACAGCATAAGAAAGGCAACATGCTTCTCAAATTCATAGACTTTTAGCACTTGTGTACAAATTTGTTTTTAGCCTTTTGCTGATTCAGAAACAGCTAAAAGCAATAAATCTGGTATCATCTTCTTATTGTTTATCTATCTCAATATTCCTAGTTCACAGGAAGGTACAAGAGATTTCAGAAGTATAACTAGACAATGATGCAATTTTATTGAATCAGTAATCAAGTCAATGGAGGGAGAGAAAAGAGCACCATGTAACCGAAATAATGCATCTGTGTAGATAGATATGATCCTCATAAATAAAGAGAGGATGAAGGTGGAGAAAATGACCATTCAGATACACAATCTTCACAGAATGTGTTTACAACGTAGTGAAATGGGCGCTCGGGCGTCTTCTCCTGGCAAATGGCACAGAGATCTCCCACTGCTTTGACCTGCAATTTAGTGACAAACTTAAAATGTGCGAACACTTGTGTGCAAGAAAAGAATAATACCAAAACAGAGGATCCATAGATATAATATAGCAAACCAATTAATGATGAGCAAAGTAATGATATACCCAAAAATTAAGTTGGAAAGTTCACATGCCATGGTATTCTTCTATGGAAAATTTGTTGCCAGAAGTTTGAATGTTCACAGGCAAACAATGGAATCTTGTAGAACTGGATATTTATTAATAAAACTACCCTCAAAAGTCCAGCCAAAGCATAGCACGACTACATGTTTGGCATGAACCTCAGTACAAGTAATGCCAAGAAAAAGAGGCATTAATAACCAGCCAAAATCTGCATGGCTTTGCCCAGAAGTTCTTGTTCACAAGTGCCTAGCAGATTCATCCCAAGATCACTTAACTATGAAGAGACTGTTTTTCCACCCTTAACCGAGGAAAGGAATTGCAGTTAAAATGTACAGATATTATACTTAAAAGAAGACAGTTCACCTGTTCAGATGTGGCAAAAGAACCATAGTACATTTCTTTAAGTGGCAAGGTCCGCCATGCAGTAAAGAATAGTTGAACCTAGGTACGAAAGTGATCAAGAAGATGTCAATAAACTATGGTTTTAGTATGGTACTAGAAATATAGCAGATTACATAAATGAGAGCATACCTTCCATAGAACTGTTGTAAGCTTGACGGTTAAATATAACCCTGTGATTAATGATGAAAAAAAGCTTCCATATTCTTTGTTTAAAAAGAAAAGATACCAAACAGGTGTTGGCAACACGGCACGATACAATATCAGCAAATACTCCACCAGAGTTGGCATTTGACCCTGTAAAAGCAAAAGACTTGAGATACATGTAAAATGATACATAAGACAGGAGAAAATTGTAAGCATATGCATATAGAAATTTAAAATTCGATGATGTAAGTAACCTGTTTACGGTAATTGTGGCCTCTGCCATTCTTGTAATACAATAAAAGCATTTTGAAGACCATTGCTACCTCCCGCACCAAACCATCTGAAAAAGAGGAAAACAACATCATGGAAAACATACATGTCGAGGAAAAGATCAAAGTGACAAATTGTGATTAACTTTCTCATGGCTCAAAAGAAACTAAACAGTAAGTCCTGACAAAGCCAACGGAAAGACAACAAGTGACTGCAAATTTGCAGACGCATACGAAAAATCATTCCACGCTGAGGATTCCCGTGACTTACAGGCCCAGCACAATTTCAAAGGCACACAATTGTAAAGACTGATAACAGGTGCTCACCATTCACAATGCCGATAAACACAGCATGCCATAAAGGAGGTATTGTGGTTGGAAGAAGTAAAACCAATAGATATAGAAGGTCACCATTCCTATGCCACTAATATATTGACATCGTATGAAGAATCAACATTACAGTCATGCCTATGAGAACAGACTTCTCTCTCCCCCCCTGCAGAAACCAGTCTTTCATAGAGTTAGAAACATGGGAAGGAATTCAAGGTCATATATCTGTTGCCTTTAAATATATTCGTTTTATTTGAATCAGAAAAGCTATGAAAAATGGAATGAGAATACAAGTTACAGAACCTTTAGGGCTGTCTGCTTCCTTAAAATATAATTTGATTTAAACAAGAATGCAGCAATCCACAATGCAACGCCAAAGCCTGAAATAGATGCAAATCCAAAACAAATAATTTGATTGTACATCTAAGAATGCAATATAATCTCTACAACTGAAAATCTCTTAATCTCTAAACAAGATTAATGCTTTATATAACAGTTCCAAAAAGAGGGTAATATAATCTTTATTTCACTCGTGAATTGGAAAAGAGAAAACGAAAGAAAGAATCAGGAGAAATACCTTGCAAATGTTGGCGGACAAAAACAAGCAGCAGCAGCAAAGAAAATGGAAGAACGTGCTCCATCCACCTAGCTAAGTTCTGGATATCATATCTCTGATAAGAAGATGACGACGACGACGGTAATGATGAATCTATGTCAATCCCAGAAGACCCATCAGAAACAGTGCTTACAGAATTCACATTGCTTTCCATAACCCCATCTCGTTGACCATATGGTAATTCCTCAACATTACATTTGGAGAAGCATTGGATTCATCATCACGATCATTCTCTGCAGAGCCGATTATCCTAATTGTAACCTCTTGGTGACCACCACGACGACCACCAGCAGCAGCAGTGGATGGAGAAGGAATCAAATGCTCCCTTTCTTGAGAAAAATTGGAGTTGTTTCCTCCTAGGATACCCGAGTATTCCAAAAGGGTTGTTAATGGAGCATGTGTCAAATTTGATGCTGCTATATTGATTCCTTAACTTCTTGAATTGTTGCCGCCACCGCCACCGCCACCAGCATCACCACCACCATTACTAATATTACTGCTGCTTCCTAAAGAAGAATTCCTATAGATTTCACCAGAATTGCCTACACCACAACTCTCCATACCTTTTCCTAATCTTTTCCCACTATTAATGATATACAAAGAAAGGAACTTTATGACAAAGAATGAAACTTTAATGCAAAATTAAAGTGGAGGGATGGATATCTGCAAACGGGTATGCTTTGTTTTCCCACAAGCTGGATACAGCAGCAGCCGCAGCCGCAGTTTCCGGCTACGCGCCTTCGATTAATTCCTATAAAAATAAAAAAGAAAGAAAATGGGGGTCTTTGTCCATACAACATCTGCTGAAATCTGACCTTTCTCTGATTTTATCTTGATTAGGATTGGGAAAGGAGGAGGAAGAGGATACAGCTTTTCCTATAGAGACGAGTTGATCATCAGACAGGGAAACATAAGCTTCAACTACACGGACATTTCAACTAACATAGATTCCCTATTCCC
>Ga0307517_10007967_pt1 | contig 15301 bp, 16 predicted proteins | sample 23_EM_MG_FD_194515 | JGI IMG/M metagenome (GOLD analysis project Ga0307517, IMG submission 194515) | Populus trichocarpa ectomycorrhiza microbial communities from riparian zone in the Pacific Northwest, United States - 23_EM | ecosystem: Host-associated > Plants > Roots > Unclassified | place...
CCTCGCCCGCGCCCGGCGCTCCGAGGCCTGGAAGTACTGCCGGGAAGCCCTCACCGGCGACATCGCCGACCTCCAGGGCGGCACCACGGCCGAAGGCATCCACCTCGGAGCGATGGCCGGCACCCTGGACCTCGTACAGCGCGGCCTCACCGGCCTGGAAACCCGCGACGACGCCCTCCGCCTGGACCCCGCCCCCCTGCCCGAACTCAAGGAGTTCAGCCTCTCCCTGCGCTACCGAGGCCACTGGGGCATCGGCGTGCGACTGCGCTCCGGCCGGCTGGCCATAAGCGTCCCCGACTCCGATGAGAACCCGATCACCGTCGTCCTCGGCGATCGCGAATTCACCGTGTCGCCCGGTGAATCCCGCACGCTCGATCTTCCGGGCGGCTGACAGCGGCGGCCACTCACGGCACCAGGACCACCGGGCAGTGTGCGTGGTGGGCGACGGCGTGCGGTACGCCGTTCAGGGACTCGCCGGGGCGGCCGACGACCAGCAACTCCGCCCGGGCGGAGGCCGTCACGAGGGCCTTCGCGGGGCCGAGGAGCCGGACGTCGGCGACCACCGGCACCGCCGGGTACGCGCGGCGGTGGCCGCGCAGCGCGTCGTGGAGCAACTGGACCTCCTGGTCCTCCCAGGCCGCGCGGTCCTCCTCGGTGACGGCGTACGGGGCCCAGGGCGATCCGTACGGTGCGGGCAGGCTCCAGGCGTGGACCGCGCGGAGGCGGGCCTCGCGGCGCCGGGCGGCGGCGAAGGCGTAGTCGGCGGCCGGGCCGGCCGGATGGCGGGTGTCGATGCCGAGCGCGATCTCGGGAGGCCCTTCCCGGCCCGGACGGTGCTCCGGGACGAGGGCGACCGGGCAGGGGGACCGGTGCGCGGTCTCCAGAGCGACGGAGCCGAGCAGCAGACCGGGGAATCCGCCGAGCCCGCGTGAGCCGAGCACCAGCAGGTCGGCGCAGCGGCCGGCGTCGGCGAGTACGTCCGGGGCCCTGCCGTCGGCCTGCTCGCCCTGAACCTCCAGCCCCGGGTGCCGCAGGGCGAGTTCGGAGACCGCCCGGTCCAGCACCGGCGGTGCGTACGGATCCGGCGGCCACACATGGATCAGCCGGAGGCCGGAACCGCGCAGCCTCGCCTCCCGCGCGGCCCAGCGGGCCGCCGCCAGACCGGGCCCGGACCCGTCGATTCCGGCAATGACGCGGCGAACCATCATGTCCTGCCCCTCGCTCGGTCCTCCCGTCAGTGTCGGAGCCGGCACCCCGACGCCCCATGGGCCGGTCGGCCCCACGCAGGGACCTGCGGCCCCTGACGCCCGACGGGCGCGGCAACGAGGCTGGAAGAGAACCGATCCCGCAGTTCCCCACCCGGAGGTACGCATCATGGCCCGCACCGTCACCGTCGGACTGGACGGCTCGCGCGAGAGCGTCGCCGCCGCGCAATGGGCGGCGCACGAGGCGCTGCGCCGCAGGCTGCCACTGCGGCTCGTACACGTCTGGGAGTGGGAACCCACCACCCGGACCCCGCTCGTGGGTCCCGAGACACAGCGTCACTGGGCCGAGCGGATCCCCCGCGAGACCGCGGACGAACTGCGCGTCCAATTCCCGGAACTGGAGATCACCAGCGAGCAACTCGCGGGCCAGCCCGCCGCCGTGCTGCCGGTCGCCGCCGAGGAGGCCGAGCTGCTGGTCATGGGCTCCCGGGGACTCAGCGGGGTCGCCGGCTTCCTGGTCGGTTCCGTCGCCCAGGCCGTCGTGGCCACGGCCGAGCGGCCGGTGGTCCTCGTACGGGCCGGTGAGATGGAGGAGGACGAGCACCGGCCGGACGCCGACGGATCGCCCTCGGAGACCACCCCGTACCGCGATGTGATCCTCGGCCTGGACACCGACCGGCCCAGCGAGGCACTGATCGAGTTCGCCTTCGACGCGGCCGCCCGGCGCGCTGCCGCACTGCGGGTGATCCACGGCTGGAGCCTGCCTCCCGCGTACGGCTACGCCCCGGGCGCGATGGACCCCACGCTCAGCGAGGACCTCGCCACGGACGAGGCCTCGACGCTCACCGAGACGTTGCGCGCCTGGCGGGAGAAGTTCCCCGGCGTCGAGGTGTCCGAGCACGCCGTGATCGGCCAGGCCGCCCGTCACCTGATCGAGGCCGCCTCCGACGCCTCGCTGGTGGTCGTCGGCCGCCGTGCCCGCCGCTCGCCGATCGGTACGCACATCGGTCCCGTCACCCACGCGGTGCTGCACCACTCGCCGGCACCGGTCGCGGTCGTACCGCACGACTGAGCCCGGTCCGTGAGTGAGCCCGGCCGACCCCGTCCTGATGTCGAAGCCGACATCCACGACGCCCTCGACCGTACGGACCAGCCGGGCCACCAGCGGAACCGCCGAGGTGTCGTGGACGAGGCCGCCGAGCGTGACGACGCCCTCGTGCACGCGCACCTCCACGGACTGCCACGTGCCGGGGAAGTGCTCGGCGGCCACGCGCCGCACATCACCCGCGATGTCCGCGTCCGTCCGCAGGAACACCTTGAGCAGATCGCCCCGGCTGATCACACCCCTGAGCCGGCCCTCGGCGTCGACCACGGGCAGCCTCTTGACCCGGTGCAGCGCCATGATCCTCGCGTGCGCAGCAGGTCGGCCTCGGTGACCACACCGATCACCCGGTTGTGCTCCTCCAGCACCGGCACGCCGCTGACCTTCCACTTCGCGAGTGTGCGCACGATCTCCTTGAACGACGCACCACGGGCCACGGCCACCACGGTCGTGGTCATCACCTCGCCCACGAGCGATGGGTTCGGGATCATGTCTGCCTTCTTCGCCGGAGTATCCGCGCCGGTTACCGGATGCTCCCCGCCGGGACACGCCGGCGGATCCGGCCGGGCCGGGGCGTTGCCGAGCCGATGCCGGGCAGTTCCCGGCCGGGCAGCACGCTGTTCCAGTAGAGCCACGCGGACGCCCGCCTGCCGAAGTGGTTGAGGCGGGACTTCATGAACAGCGGCTCGGTGTCCTGCCCGAAGTCCACGAGCAGGGCCTTGCCGAAGCCGGTCTCGACGAAACCGCTCGCGGGCCCGTCGAAGGAACCGTCCAGCGGCCGGCCGGCGAGGAACCGGCGGATGTTGTTCACGAGCACCCGGCCCTGGCTGTGGGCCGCCGATACGAGTTCTGGGCCGGGTGTCCCCGTGGCGTCGCCGACGGCGAAGACGTTGGGCCGGGCCGTGGACCGGAGGGTGCGCCTGTCGACGGTGACGAAGCCGCGCTCGTCGCCCAGGCCCGGGGAGCGGCCCACATATGCGGCTCCGCTGTGCGGCGGTACGACGGCCGCCAGGTCGAAGGGCACCTCGCGGCCGTCGTACGAGACCAGGCGGCCGCCCTTGCCGTCGACGGCGGCGGTGGTGAACCCGGTGACCAGTTCGATCCCCTTGGCCTCCAGCAGCCGGCCCAGGACCCGGGACGCGGCGGGCCGGGCGAACGCGCCGTCCAGCGGGGTGACGTAGGCCAGGTCCACGCGGTCGCGGATGCCGCGCCGATGGAAGTACCGGTCGGCGAGGAAGCAGAACTCCAGCGCGGCGGCAGGGCACGTGCCGGGCATGCCGGCGACGCCGGCCACCAGCCGGCCGCCCTCGAAGGCGGCCAGGGCGCGCCGCAGGGCGAGGACGCCGGGCAGGTCGTGGAGGGTGAAGACGCTCTCGTCCCGTCCGGGGCCGGCCAGGCCCTGGATTTCCTCCGGCCGGGCAGCCGTGCCGGTGGCCAGTACCAGCACCTCGTAGCCGAGGGAGGTCCCGTCGGTGAAGTGCACCCTGTCCGCGTCGAGGTCGACCGCGGCGGCCTTCGCCCGGCGGAAGCCGATCCCGTCGTGGAGCTGGAGGTGCCGCGGACGGACGATCGCCTCGGGCTCGGCGAGCCCGAAGGGGACACAGACCAGCCCGGGCCGGTGGATGTGGTCGTCGTCCTGGTCGACCACGATGATCCGGAACTCGCTCTCGTCGTAGTGACGCCGCAGCCGATTGGCCGTCAGCGTGCCACCGGTACCGCTTCCCAGAATCACTATGCGTCTGTCCATACCGTCACTGTCCGCCCGGCGGGGCACGGGCCACAGGGGCCAACTGTCCCTGTGGGCTTACCCGTTCGGGCACATCAGCGGGTCGGTGGGCAGTCAGTGCGCCAGGATCCGCCGTCCCGTCAGGCGCTCCGCCTCGACGTGCACCCACAGCTCGCGTTCGCCGCCGGCCCAGGGCTCGGTGTGGGCCGCCTCGGCGAGCCGGCGGACGGCGTCCGGGTCGGTGACGCCCTCGGCGTGCCCGGTCACCAGTACGCTCCAGCCCTCGCTCAGGGCCTCGTCGATGTGGTCCACCTCGAACGCGGTCTCGGTCCCGACGGCCAGCGCGGGCGTGGCGCCGCTCGCGGTCCTGAACGTGATGGCACGGTCCACGACGGTGTAGTTGACCGGGGCGATGGCGGGGCTGCCGTCCGGCGTGGAGACCGCGATGCGGCCCACGCCGTGCGTGGACAGGTGGTCCCAGCACTCCTCGGGGCCCAGCTCCACCAGCTCCGGATGGCGACCGGCCCGGCCGGTGCCCGGCGGCAGCCCGGTGTCGCCGCCGTGCAGCCGGCCGAGGGAGGTCTCCAGCGCCTCGGCCAGCCGCAGCAGGAAGTTCACGTCGGGCGAGGCCTCCGGATGCTCCTCGACGTACTGCAGGTACCCGGGGGCGGCGCCCGCGCGGGCGGCCACCTCCTCCCGGGTGAGTCCCAGCTTCTGGCGGCGCTGTGCGATCCGGCGCCCGATGTCCCCCGTGGCCTTCGGATCCTCGGTCATGACCGGTCACGTCCTTTCGCGTTCACGCGCCCCGCAGGGCCACCATGTCGTGGTGCTTGCCTCCGAGCACGACCTTCAGCGCGCCTGTGTCGGCTGCCCGGGAGAAGACGTCGTAGGCCTCTTCCATGCCGTCGAGTTCGAAGGTGTGGGTGACCAGAGACGCGGCGGGGAGCCGTCCGGCGGTCATCATCCGCAGCAGGGTGGGGGTGGAGTACGTGTCGACCAGGCCGGTGCGGATCGTCAGGTTCTTGATCCACAGGTCCTCCAGGTGCAGCGTCGCGGGCTTGCCGTGGACGCCGATGTTGGCCACATGGCCGCCGGGGCGCACCATGCGGGTGCACAGCTCGAAGCTCTCGGGCACGCCGACCGCCTCGATGACGACATCCGCCCCGAGACCCTCGGTGAGGTCCGCGACCAGCCGTTCGGGGTCCTCGGCGGCATTGACCACCGCGTCCGCGCCGAGCTGCCGTGCCGCCTCCAGGCGGGGCTGCGCCAGGTCGACGGCGATGATCCTGCCCGGCGAGAACAGCTGGGCCGTGGCGATCGCGGCGAGCCCGATCGGCCCGGCCCCGACCACGACCACGGTGTCCCCGGGGCGCACCTCGCCGTTGAGGACGCCGACCTCGTAGGCGGTGGGGAAGATGTCGGCCAGCAGCACGGCGTCCTGGCTGTTCACCGAGCCGGGCAGTGGGTGCACGGAAAGGTCCGCGTGCGGCACCCGTACGTATTCGGCCTGCGTGCCGTTGATCAGGTGGCCGAGGATCCAGCCCCCGCCGCCACGGCACTGCCCGTACGCGCTGTCGCGGCAGTAGCGGCAGCGCCCGCACGCGGTGATGCACGAGACCAGTACCCGGTCCCCGGGCCGCACCGTGCTGACGCCACGGCCGACCTCGACGACCTCGCCGACGGCCTCGTGGCCGAGGATCGTGCCGGGCCGGACGTCCGGCACATCGCCCTTGAGGATGTGCAGGTCGGTGCCGCAGATGGTGACGGCGTCGACACGGACGATCGCGTCCGTGGGGTTCTCGACACCGGGGTCGGCGACGTCCTCCCAGGCGGACTGCCCGGGACCGTGGAAAACGAATGCCTTCATGAGCGATTCTTCCTTCTCCCGCCGTCGTGTGCCGGTCACTCCTTCCGGACGATCACGACCGGGCAGGTGCCTCGCGGCGGCGATGCGCCCCCGCTCGGATCCCCCGTACGTCAAGCTTGACCCGGCATCCGGCCGGGCGCATGGGCCGGACGGGCCACCCGGCCGGGTCACGCGGCCCGCGCCGCCGGTGGGCCGTAGCGTGGACACTCGGGCACTGTTGCGACGCGGCGTCGAAGGAGGCGGCCATGGCGGCCGGCAAGAAGTGGTCCCGGCAGGCGTACGAGAGCGAGCTCCTGCGCCTGCAGGTGGAGCTGGTCAAGCTCCAGGAGTGGGTGCGGGCCGAGGGCGCCCGGCTGGTCGTCGTCTTCGAGGGCCGCGACGCGGCGGGCAAGGGCAGCACCATCAAGCGCGTCACCGAACACCTCAACCCCCGCGTCGCCCGGATCGTCGCGCTGCCCGCGCCGACCGAGCGGGAGCGCACGCAGTGGTACTTCCAGCGCTACGTCGAGCAGCTGCCCGGCGCCGGGGAGATCGTGCTGTTCGACCGCAGCTGGTACAACCGCGCGGGAGTCGAGCACGTCATGGGCTTCTGCACCAAGGAGGAGCACGCGCGCTTCCTCCACCAGTGCCCGATCTTCGAGCGCCTGCTGGCCGAGGAGGGCATCCTGCTGCGCAAGTACTGGTTCTCGGTCAGCGACGCCGTCCAGGAGCAGCGCTTCCGTGCCCGCCTGGACGACCCCACGCGACGCTGGAAGCTCTCGCCCATGGACCTGGAGTCCGTCACCCGCTGGGAGGCGTACTCCCGCGCCAAGGACGAGATGTTCGTGCACACCGACATCCCCGAGGCGCCCTGGTACGTCGTCGAGAGCGACGACAAGCGCAGCGCCCGGCTCAACATGATCGCCCACCTGCTGTCCACCGTCCCGTACTACGAGGTGGGGCGACCGCCGCTGGTACTGCCCCCGCGCCCGCCCGCCACCGGCTACGAGCGGCCCCCGCGCGACTTCCAGACCTACGTTCCCGACCACGCCGCCGCCTTGGGCGGGCCGGACGCCTGAGGGACCGTTCGGCCCCCGTTCCCGGGCACGGGCCGCGCGGCCCCGATGCCGGGGCGGCCGGATACAGCCGCCCGTGGAACAGTGGAAGTACCGGCTCGGGGTCTGCGGCTCGTCCGAGGCATGCCGCGAGGCGAAGGAGGGCGCGATGAGTCTACCGGTGGTAGCAGGGATCGACGGCTCCGCACGCAGCCTGGCGGCGGCCGACTGGGCTGCCCGGGAAGCGGCGCTCCGCCGGGCGACGCTGCGGCTCGTGCACGCCACACCGACAGCGCCCGGCCTGGTCGTACCGGTGATTGCCGCGGACGTGTGGCGGCAAGCCGGCGAAGAAGTGATGCAACACGCGGTCGTCAGCCTCGGTGAGCGCTACCCGGACCTCGTCGTACGGGGCGAGCAGTTGTCCGGGCGTCCGGCCGAGACGCTGCTGTCGGCCGCGGCGAACGCCGGGCTGCTGGTCGTCGGAGCCCGGGGTTCGGGTGGTTTCGACGGCCTCGCGATGGGGTCGGTGGCGCTGCGGGCCGCGGCAGCCGCCGTCTGTCCCGTGGTGGTGGTCCCGGAGTCACCGGCGGCAGGCGGCTGGGCGCGCGTGGTGACGGGTCTTGACGCGCGCGCACCGGTGGACGGGACCTCGGACTTCGCTTTCACTGCCGCCCGGGCGCACGACGCGCCTGTGCGGGTGGTGCACGCGTGGGCCCTTCCCGCCACCTCCTTGTCCCCGTGGATGCTGGACGTCACCGAGGAGGACCGCGCCACCTGGGAGGACCAGGAGGTCCTGCTGCTGTCCGATGCCCTGCGGGAGTGGCGGGAGAAGTACCCCGAAGTCGCCGTGCAGCCCGATGCCCGGCTGCTCCATCCGGCGCTGGCGCTGGTGACCGCGTCCTCGGGTGCGGACCTGCTGGTCATCGGGCGGCGCACCGAGCCACGGGCACCCGAGGGGAGGCTGGGGCCGGTCGCCCACGCGGTGCTGCACCACGCCCGTTGCCCGGTGGCGATCGTGCCGCACGTCGGCTGACCGCGACCGGCACGGGAGACCCGGTCCGTCAGCCGAAGAAGACCTCGAACTCGTCGTAGAGCGAGGGATCGACCGTCTTGGTCCCGGCAGTGGCATCGGCAAGGGGAATGCGGACGATGTCGGTGCCGCGCAGGGCCACCATCGTTCCGAAGGCCCCGTCCTTGACTGCGTCGACCGCGTGCAGACCGAAGCGTGTCGCGAGCCACCGGTCGTACGCGCTCGGCGTGCCGCCCCGCTGGACGTGGCCCAGGACCGTGGTCCGGGCATCCTCCCCGGTGCGCTCGGTGATCTCCCGGGCCAGCCACTCGCCGATGCCGGACAGCCGTACGTGCCCGTACTCGTCGACCGTCCGGTCCTTGAGGACCATCTGGCCCTGCTTGGGCACCGCGCCCTCCGCCACGACGACGATCGGCGCATAGTGGATCTTGAAGCGGCCCTCCACCCAGCCGCAGACCTGCTCGATGTCGAACGGCCGCTCCGGAATGAGGATCGCGTTGGCGCCGCCCGCGACGCCGGCGTGCAGGGCGATCCAGCCGGCGTGCCGCCCCATCACCTCGACCACCAGGGCGCGCATGTGCGACTCGGCGGTGGTGTGCAGCCTGTCGATCGCCTCGGTGGCGATGCCGACGGCGGTGTCGAAACCGAAGGTGTAGTCCGTCCCGGCCACGTCGTTGTCGATGGTCTTCGGCACGCCCACCACCTTGATGCCCCGGCGGCTCAGCTCGGCGGCGACGCCGAGCGTGTCCTCGCCGCCGATCACGATGAGCGCGTCGATGCGGTGCGCGGTGAGGGTGTCCCGCAACCGGCCCTCCCCGTCCTCCTTCTTGAGCGGGTTGGTACGGGAGGAGCCCAGGATGGTGCCTCCCCGGGGAAGGATTCCTCGTACGGCAGGGATGTCCAGCGGGACAGCCCTGTTCTCGATCGCGCCGAGCCAGCCGTCGCGCAAGCCGATGAATTCGTACCCGTACTCCTGGACGCCCTTGCGCACCACGCTGCGGATCACAGCATTGAGCCCGGGGCAGTCACCGCCGCCGGTCAGCACGCCCACTCTCATGGCTTCTCCTACCTGCTCGCACGCGCGAGGCCGCCGCGCGGACGTCGCCGGTGACCGCGGGACCGATTTCCCCCTGTCTCCAGCCTCCACCCATCCGATCGGCAGTGCCCACTCGGCCGTTGCCGGCCGGTGGGTCTACTCGGGCCCGTGCTCGAAGTGATGGATGTGCGCGTCGGGTCCGGGGAACACGAGCGTCACGTGGTCCGTATCCGACCAGCGCACGTCGTAGGGAGGCGTTCCGTCCTCGTGGTGGAGTCCGACGATCTCGCCGTCGCGCCTGGCAACGCCGGTGGCCGGACTTTCGACGACGAGTTGATCGCCGAGGTGAGCTCGCATGGTCATCACCGTTCCTCGAAAACGTCTGACCCCAACGTGTCACGCACGGCGTGCCTGCCGCAGGGGACGACAGGCCTGATCCCGGGGCCGACCGGCCCTGTGCAGATCGGCATCACACCGGGAGCGTGTGAAACACCCCGCACCGGCTCTGAAAAGGAGTGAGGATCATGCTGCAGCATCGCACCGTCCAGGATCTGATGACCCATGGTGTCGTTCACGCCCGCCCGGACACCTCGTTCAAGGCGGTCGCGGCGATGCTCAGCGACAACGACGTCACCGCCGTCCCCGTCGTCGACGACCGGAACTGCCCGATCGGCGTGGTCTCCGAGGCCGACCTGCTCCGGCACGAGGCCATCCTGCCGGACCCCGAGGGACATGCCCCCGCGCTGCGGCTGCGCCCGCGCGACCGCGGCCGCGCCGAGGCCGACACCGCAGGCGGCCTGATGAGCACGCCGGCGATCACCGCCCGTCCGCAGTGGAGCGTCGTGGAGGCGGCCCGGGAGATGGACCGCCACAAGGTCAAGCGGCTGCCCGTGGTGGACGAGACCGGACAGCTCGTCGGCATCGTCAGCCGCAGCGATCTGCTGCGGGTCTTCCTCCGGCAGGACACCGCCATCGGGGAGGAGATCACCCGCGAGATCCTGCACCGCACTCTGCAGGTGGGGCCCGGCGCGGTCGACGTCACCGTGGCCGATGGAGTGGTCACCCTGCGCGGCAAGGTCGGGAGCAAGAGCCTGGTCCCCATCGCGGTACGGCTGTGCCGCGCGGTCGACGGAGTGGTGACCGTGCACCAAGAGCTGGAGTTCGACGCGGACGACAGCGAGGCCGGGGCAGCGGAGAAGCCGAACGCGGCCGGCGTCATCGGATACACCCGGCGTCACTGACCCCGCCCGACCCCGCCCCCGGCTGCTCCCGCTCAGCTGCCGCTCGCGCAGTACGCGAGCGGCAGCTGACGGCGACCCGCGGACGCCGGGGCGTCCTCGTCCGTGCGGGGCATGGTCCCCTCCCGGGCGGGTCAGTACAGCGAACCGGGCCACGACTGGGCCACGGCGAGGACGACCGCGGCGTCGAGCAGTGCCCCGACGGTCAGCCACGGGTGGAACCAGATCGCTTTCAGCACCAGTCCCCAGGAGGCGGCCACGAGGGCGGCCATGGACCACCAGCCGGCGCCCGCCGCCAGGCCCGCGCCTGCCAGCACGTAGAGGATCGCCGTGTCGGAGGCGAGCGCCACGGAGACCGCGGCAGCCGGAAAGTACCCGACGTGTGCCGCCGCGAGCGCCCAGGAGTGGCGGGGGTCGAATGGCTCCGGCGTGTCGCGCCGGTCGTGCGGCGCCCAGACGCCCAGGTGCAGCAGTCCGTGCGCGATCAGTAACGCGGCGGCCAGTGCGGTGATCACGGCAGCTCCTCCGCCGGCTCGCTGCCGCCCATGTCCAGCCGGAAGGGCGGATAGACGTCCGTCATCAGGGCCGCGTACGCGGCGACCCGCAGGACCCACCGGTTGAACCCGATGACCAGGTCGAACAGATCCTTCGGGTACTTCTCGGTGAAGGCCACGTGGAAGCCCGCGATGATCGCGAGGACGGCGGTCAGCCCGCCGGACCACCAGCCCATCCGGAAGCCGCCGAGGAAGAAGCCGACGATGATGTACTGCGGGATGGCCAGCAGCCACCACTTCACCAGCACCAGCCCGCGCGACAGCTTCTCCGGGTAGGCGATGTCCAGCCGGGCCGGGTAACCGGGCTCCTCGCCCAGACTGAAGGGCGGGTAGCGGTCGGTGGCGAGCGCGCCGTACGAGTAGTACGCCACCCGCCAGGTCCAGCGCAGCACGCCGACGTTGAAGTCGAACAAGCCGCGCGGATAGCGCTCGGTGAACAGGATCGCGAAGAACGCGACGACGCTCACCAGCGTGAAGGCGATCCAGAGGAAGAACAGCACGATCCAGTGCGGGATGACCAGGATCCACTTCACCAGCCACAGCCAGCGCGACAGCGGGGCGTCCAGCTCCGCCTCCACGCGGACCGGTCGATAGGGCACGGACATGGCGATCAGCTCCTTCGTACGACGACGGCCGAGGTCAGCCGTCGGCGCAGGCCGAGTGAGGCCAGCGCCAGGAGGGCCACCGCGAACGCGGTGAGGACCGCGAGTTCGCGGAGGATGTCGGGTACGCCGCCGCCCCGGGACAGCAGCTCGGTCCAGGCGTCGACCGCCCAGGCCTGCGGCACGGCGTGGCCGACGGTGCGCAGCCAGGACGGGACGATCGCGAGCGGCCACATGCAGCCGCCGAGCATGCCCATCCCGATGCCGAGCGCCGGGCCGATCGCGTTCGCCTGCTCGGGGGCGCGGAAGAACGCCCCGGACAGTACGCCCGCGCCGGTGCCGACCAGCGCCCACACGGCGATCAGCAGCCCGGCCGCCAGCGGGTCGCCCCAGGACACGCCGAAGGCCAGCGAGCCGATGCCCACGATGAGCGCGGACTGCACGAGCGCCAGCGTCAGATAGGCGATGGCCTCGCCGAGCACCAGCGAGCGGGCTCCGACCGGTGCGGCCAGGGCACGGGCGTACACCCCGGAGCGCCGGGTCGAGACGATGGCCGCGCCACCGGCCAGGGAGTTGATGAAGACGAACAGCACCAGCATGGTCGGGGTGCTGTATCCGTAGCCCAGCGGCAGGTAGTCGCTCTGCCCGTTGACGGTCTCGGTCCGCACGACGATGGCCGGGATGGTCTTCTGGACGGTACGGGCCTGGGCCAGCCGCTCGTCGAAGGTCCCGCCCACGGTGCCGGCCGCGAAGCGGGCCGCCTGCAGCCGGGCGGCGTGCTCGGACACCGCGGCGGCCACCGACGACACGGCCGCGTGACCGTTGGCGCCCGAGGGCTCCACCAGCACCGGCACGGTGACGTCGCGGCCGGCCCGGATGTCGGCGTCGAGCCGGGCGGGGACCAGCACCACGGCGTCGACCTCGCCGCGTCGCGCGGCGGTGCGAGCCGTGGTCACGTCGGCGTACGGGATCACTCTTACACCGTCCGACCGGTCGAGGTCGGATGCAAGCTCGCTCGCGACGGGCCCGGCGCCGGACCCGGACGCGGCCGGTACGACGCCGACCCGGAACTCGTCGATCCCGCTGACCACGGCGCCGATGACGACGATGATCGCGACCGGCAGCAGCACCATGAAGAACAGCGCGGTGCGGTCGCGCAGCATCCTCAGCACGGTCGCCCGGGTGACGGCGAACGTCGTGGGACCGCTGCGGCACGTAGCCGATCAGCCGTTTCGCCGGCCCGGCCCCGGTGCCGACCGGCCGCCCGGCGACGTGGACGGTCCCGCTGTCCGGTCGCAGCAGCCCGCAGGCCATCCGGATCGTCGTCGTCTTCCCGGCCCCGTTGGGCCCCAGGAGGCCGTAGGTCTCGCCGGGCGCCACGGAGAGGGTGACGTCGTCGACGGCGGTGCGGTCACCGAAGCGCCTGACCAGATGCGTGCATTCCAGGACGCCCCGCGCGGTCTCCGGCGGGGCTGCCGTTGGTGCGGTCGCTGCGGACATACAGCCAGCGTGGCCGCCCGGGGGTAGCCGCAGGGAGGGCCGGACGGGTCCGGCCGACAGGGCCCGTCGGCCCCGTCATGCCCGATGAGCCGCGCGATCTCGTCATGAGGCGCCGTCGGGAAGGTCGGGCACCAGGGCCACCGGGCAGTGCGCGTGGTGCAGCAGAGCGTGGTCGACCGGGCCCAGACGCAGGGCCAGCGGGCTCTGCCTGCGGTGGGCGGAGGCCACGACGACATCGGCGGCCCGGCTCGCCTCGACCAGGATGCTCGCGGCCGAGCCGCGCACGGTCCTGATGCGCGTCCGCACCTGCGGGTACTTCTCGCGCAGCGCGGCCACCACCCGCTCCGGCACCTCCGCTTCGCTTCGGGCCAGTCGCGCGATGTCCTCGCGGGTCGGCCCGGTGTGCGTCAGCGGTTCGCCGGGCGGGGTGAAGTGCCGGTAGGTCCAGGCATGGAGCACCGTCAGCTTCGCGTTCCGGGCGGCGGCCTCCTCGAAGGCGAAGGCCGCCGCGTCGGCGTCGGTCGCGTCCGCGATGCCCAGCAGCACGGTGTCGTGCCGCAGCCGGTTGTGCTCGGGCGGCAGGTCGCCGCGTACGACCAGCAGCGGGCCGGCGGCGTGGGCGGCGACCCGCAGGCTGACCGAGCCGAGCATCAGCCCCGCGAAACCGCCGAGCCCCCGGGTGCCGATCACCGTGAGCGCCGCGTCCCGGCTGCGCCGTACGAGCAGCGCAGCCGCGTCCTCGGCCACCGGCGAGACCAGCACCTCCAGCCCGGGGACGAACCGGCCGGCCCTCGCCGCGGCCGACTCCACCAGGTCGCGGGCGTCACCGGGCGAGGGGGCGGCGTACTGCGGCCCGGTGCCCAGGTGGCGTACCCACGGCAGTCCGTGCACGATCTCCAGCGGCACACCGCGCCGCCGCGCCTCCCCCACCGCCTGCTCCAGCGCACGCCCGGCCTGCTGCGAACCGTCCACCCCGACGACCACATGTCCATGCGGCGACCCGTGCGTGTCCATGATTCAGCTCCTGACGGGGGCGGTCACCGAACGGGGAGCCGCTCTGGGCTCCGGCACGGTGACGACCGGGCACCGGGCCTTCCGTACGCAGTCACGGGCGACCGGGCCCAGGCCGGGAAGCCGGCCGTCCCCCTGAGCCCCGCGTCCCACCACGAGCATCAGCGCGTCATCGGCGTACCGCAGCAGCACGGCCGTCGGCAGCCCCTCGGCCGTCACGACCCGTACGCCGGCTTCCGTCAGGGCGGCGGTCCACGCCCGGTCCGGGCGCGGCCACTCGTCGCCCGGGGCACGGTGTGCGGGGAGGGGCGCGTAGACCGCGCGCAGCCTGTCGGTCCCTTCCCGGGCGTGGACCGCCACGATGGGCGCGCCCAGCCGGTGGGCCTGGGGCACGGCCCACCGCAGCGCGGCGAGCGATGCGCCCGACCCGTCGACTCCGACGACAATCGGCCGCGCGTCCGTGAGTTCCGTCATCTCGGCCTCCCGGCTCGTCCTGCACATCCACGATCGCGCGGCGGTCGGCCCGGCGGGCAGGGCCGACCGTCCCCGTCGCCGGGGCCTGAGGGCCCCTGTCAGCGGGTCGAGGGAGCTGGAGTTCACCGGGTCAGGTTCAAGGGGACGGTGTCGACGGTGACCTCGGCGCCGTCCTTCGGCGAGTCGAAGTACGCCGTCAGGGTGCCGGAACCGGCCCGGTGGGCACGGCAGGGGATCGTCACGTCGAAGGTGCCGCGCGTGCCCGAGCCCGAGGTGGCGGTGACGCGGACGTCGGCGGCGACCCGCCCGGCGGCGTCGGTGATCCGCAGCCGGAAGACCGCCTCGAAGGTGTTGGCGGTGCCCCGGACCCGGACCGGGGCGCTCACGGTGTCGCCGATCAGCGGCGATTCCACCAGCACGGCCGGCGCCACGTCCTCGAAGTCCGTGCGGCCCACGGGGTGGTTCAAGACGATGCCCTCGCCGCCGAAGGCCGTGACCGGCTTGCCGTCCAGCTCGAACCGCACCTTGTCGATCCCGGAGAACCGCGTGGCGGTGAACACGACCTGGGCGAGGCGGGACCTCATGGAGAGACTGCCGCCACCGTCGTCGTAGCGTCCGGACAGATCGACGGTCGCGACGCGGTCGTGGACCGCGATCGAGCGGAGCGTCGTGCCGGAGGGGATCGCCGTACCGCGCCGGTGGGCCCGCTCGTAGCTGTTCGGACCGGCCAGCAGGGCCCGCAGGGCGGCTGCCGCGGTGGCGGGCGGGGTCACGGTACGCGGGGCCGGGGAGAGACTCCCGCCGTGCAGGAAGTACACGGAGGTGCGTACCTGCCGAGGCGTGGGCGAGAGCGTCGCAGAGGGGGTGGCGGTGCGTCCGGGGCTGCCGGTGGTGCCACCCGAGGTGCCGCCGGTCGTACCGG
>Ga0307517_10007969_pt1 | contig 15297 bp, 14 predicted proteins | sample 23_EM_MG_FD_194515 | JGI IMG/M metagenome (GOLD analysis project Ga0307517, IMG submission 194515) | Populus trichocarpa ectomycorrhiza microbial communities from riparian zone in the Pacific Northwest, United States - 23_EM | ecosystem: Host-associated > Plants > Roots > Unclassified | place...
CGTTTAAGTACTTAGACGTAGACGCTTTACCAGAGGTTATGGAAGGATTCAAGGATGCTAAATTGAAATCAAAAATTTGCGATTTATTGAAAGTAAAGGATAGACGCGAGAAGACTAAGTACAAATTGAAACAGGATACTTTACCTAGTCACTTAGCTAATTTATTTCCAAGTAGAGAATTATTCCAAGTCAGTCATATTGAGAACTTATTCTTCGACATGCCGTTCAAAAATGTCGTTTTTAATTTGTTAACCGAGCGTAGTAAATATCCTAAAGGAACTATAAATAACCTCTTATTCAAGGAGAAGGCTAACTCTATTTACGGGTTGACCGTTAAGGGGATGAGTAATAAAATGAAATACGACGTTAAATTAGGTAAGACAGTTAGAATGGAGAGCAGTGACATATCAAACCCCATCTTAGCCTCTTGAATAACAGCTTTTGTGAGATCCCTACTGGGAGAATTATTGCAGGAAACCGATAAATTGGGTGGTAGAGTAGTTAGCGTGACGACTGATGGTTTTATAACAGATTTAGATAATTTGGAAAGTAATATTTTAAACTCAGCTAATAGCGACCAACTTTCATTATTGAGGGAATATAGAAAAATGCGGGAAATTTTGAGCGGCGACTCTAACGCCTTAGAATTAAAACATGAATACAAAACCTCTCCTAGTGAAGATAATATAGATTCTTACTTATTCAGTTGAACTACCAGAGGGCAATTTTGAAAAGATGGGGGGATTAAAGCTACTACAGGCTTTCAAGCTAAGGATATGTCTAATAAAGAGTTGGAAAAATACTTTTTAGAAACTATTAAATCTCCAGATAGAGTGTTAGAGTTTGTTTCGCACAGTTTGAGGGGTGCTAAAGAAATACACAAGTATGGCGGGCATGTGACTGATAAATACAGGGATCAAGTTTTTAGAATGTGGTTTAATAATTGTAGAGTTATACTAAACCCTAACAATATTGATTTATCCACAGAAGAAGTTTTACTAGACTCAAGACCGCCTGTGAATATTGAGGAGTCCTTAACTCTAAGACATTATTCTAAGCTCCCCAGAACTAACCGCTATCAGAAGAATACTAGCTTGAAGAGTACGAATATTTACAAGAGTTATTTAGAAATGGCTGTTAGAACCTTTCTTAAAGACTTATTCAATAATAATAACGGCTTGAGTCTATCTGATTTTTCTGGGTACAAAGATATAATTAATTTTATAGAAGATTTCTCAAAGACGAGCCGTTTAAAAATAGATCGGAAAATAGACAAAGCTTATATATCACAAGTAAAGATTAGAGGGTTTAAGGTGAAGGTAAATAAAATAGTACCGAAAACTACAGAGACACTAAAGTTCGCAGATTATATCGAAAGTAAATACCCTAACTTTAACAAAGCTGGCTTTTTCAAAAAGTAAATAGTTTTACAAATAAGTGGGTAAATAAGTAATTAAGTAAATTCTTCTTCTTCTTTTTACAAAAAGAATTAGTCCAACACAACCTTCTGATTCTAGAACTAAAGTAAGGTAATCTTTTCATTGGTCCATACTATTCTATTCAATTAGGTGAATACAGTTGCATGGGGTCGTATTTGCATTTGTGAGGCTAATAAAAGTTAATAAAATTAAGCAAAGTAAAGTAAAGAAAATTACCTCTTACAAGATCTTGGGAGTAGAATTTGGTGCAAATAAATAAATTAATTCGAGATTAAATCGTTCCTAAATTACTGGAGCTACGAATTGAAACCTACCGTCGGTTAGTCTGATAAGGGGGGGCTTAAGGAAGCATTATGGACTACATCGCGCTTGCAATTAGCCAGGTAAACGGTTCTAACTTAAGAAATATTACAATAATAATTGTAACAATAATAATTGTAATAATAATAGAAAATGATGCTATAAGCCTTGGAAAAGCTTTTTTAACTTTCGAAGTTTAATTAACCGCAGAGCGTCCTTGATGATATAAATATAAATATAAATATTCCGGAAAGAATCTATTGACTTTCTCCAGCGTGTACTGAAACTGAATAGTTAGTTAATCCGATGGGGAGATATACTTATTTATTTAACTATATTTATTTAACTATATCTACCCACGGATAAATTCTCTACAAAATGAAATGAAACCTTAAGATTCTTTTCCCGCCGTAAAACTTAGTATGAAAACTTAGCCTGAAAATTCCTCCGGAGTCCGAAAAACTTGAATCTTCCGCCGAGAAGTTATGTTTTTTTAGTCAATTATTTAGTTAGTTATTTAGTTAGTGATAAGAAGCACTACTCCGGGCCCCTTTTAAAAGCGGAATAAAAGCGGCGACAATTCACTTCCCGGACTCGCCCCCTAGGGTAGACCAAAGCCTCCCGGTCGAGCTTACTTTCTGGGGGGGTTATATAAAAGTTTATAATTGAATAAGACTTTAATACTTTAAGAAATTGCTATAACCGGCCCATGGTTCTAACCTTTCCCCGTCGGAAAACTTTCCCGCTGGAAAGAAATAAAGCTGAAGCTGAATCAGAAGACCTACGAAGGCTAGTTATTTATGGGAAAGTCTATATTTATTTGATAAATTAGATGAGATAAATATTCTGAAAATAGAATTATTCTGCAGCGGAGGAAGTTTGATAGTTGTAGCTATAAAATAGTCTTTCCGGAAAGTCTTTAGTTGATAAATAAGATAAGATAAATTATAATAATAATAATAAGTATTAGAGTCCCGGGTCCCTTTTGATTTTATTAGAACCTCTCCGGCCTCCCCCCAACAAAGTTATTTACCAGGAACTTTTTTTGAATCATTTGAAGGGACCCCTTTCTGCAGGTCGACGGATATTCTTTAATTTAATTTCATTTCCTTCTATCTTTATAATAGTTTGCGCCGCCGAAACACCGGAGAAGGCTGGGATCTAGATTTTTTTCATATAGGCCCGTAGGTGTACCTATTACTATTACTATTATATTACATTATATTCTTTCCGGGGGCCCTTCCTACCCCCGAAAAGTGATTTATCTCGGCGGGTGAAAAATAATTTATGCTTTATGCTTTCTGATAGAAACCCTACACCAGCTTCCCCCGGAAAGTAATTACCCCCCGCCGGAAAGGGTTAGACTAAATAAATAAATAAATATACTCCTCCCGGCGGGTCCTGAATCTGAAAATACCTTCCGGAGGCGGCAAATTATTATTATTCTTTCCGAAGGCGGCAAATTATTATTATTCTTTCCGGAAAGTCTTTATTTGATAAATAAAATAAGATAAATTGGAAAGAAACTATTTCCGCCGGAAACTGAAGCCTAAATTAAATTATTCCGCCGCTGAGGAAGTGGGGTTGTATCTATTGAATAGTTTTTTTCGGTAAAATTAAAATAAATTAAAGGAAAAGACCTCAAAGTTTTCCCGGAGAAACACTCTTCCGGTTGAGAAATTTCATAAGTATTAAATAATTCTATCGGTAATCTTTTATAACCCGCCCGGGAAGAATCCTTTCTGAAACCATTCGGATAGTTTATAAAAAGAATAATAGTTTGAGAAAATGTTTAGCCCTAATCTATCCAGGGGCGGGTGACGGCAGTACTCGGACAGAAAGGAGTCGGCCTGAATTTATAATATTTTCCGTACAGGATAGACCCCCCCACGGGGGGGTACGGTCCGGCCCGGCTGGTCTATTACTATCTTATTATCTTATTATATTACTATATTACTCTGTTACTAACTAACATTTTCTATCTGTCTTTCATAGGTCTAAATTCTAAAAAGAGTCTCCGGAGCCTTTCTCCAAAAATATCTTTCCTGTGGATTTTCCCTCGGACTTTCAGCACCTGGAAATAGCTTTCGGCCTTCGAAAATTCTTTCCCCGGAGTGGTGTTCTTTTTACCCCGGAGAGAGTCTTTTTCCTTTCCTTACCTTTCCTTTCCTTTCCTTACCTACCCCTCGAATAATGTTCTGGCGGAGAGGTCTTTTCTACGGCTGTAGTTTATAATTTATTTTCTAAGGCCGTAGTTTTTTAATTATAATTATTTAGTAAAAGTATTAACGGCGGCCCCCTTCAGGGAGAACAGCTTAGCCTCCCGCCGGAATCTTTAGAGGGGTCAAAGTGATACTCACTCGGCGACGAAGGGCGAAGGATGAATCCCCGCGGGAGTCTGCCGCTTTTTTTACTATATTATGTTATATAAATATCCGAATCCTTTCTATCAAAAATATCCCTACGATGGAAAGGGGGCAGGACTGGCGGTTTCGGGACGCCTTAAATAAAATTAAGGCGTTTAGTGTAGAATTAGCAAAAGTGTAGTGTAGAATTAGCAAAAGTGTAGAATTAGCAAAAGTGTTCACGCTCGATATTCTTATGAACGTTTCTAATTTGAGGGATAAGGAGGGTCAATCCGCCATTAATAAACCTGGTTGAGGTATTCACGCTTAGGAATATCCAACTGTTAGAGTGGGCCCGTCGATACGTTAATTTAATTTAATTTAATTCAATTTAATTTATTTTAATTTAATGTGTAGGGTAACAGCTTCTGAATAATATTCTCTAGCTATGAATTTTATCAGCCCTGGACCGGCATAGAGGCACCCTGGATTGCAACGGGCTGCTGTTCTATATAGGAGTATTCGTCTTATATGGCCCTAACTCTCTGATAAAAAAGTCTTAAATGTAAAAGCTCTCGATAGCCCTCGAAAAGGGTTAAGAACTATAATGAAATTAATTAATTAATTAATTAAATGGCAATAAAAACTAGAAAAACAAGATTATCTTTATCTTTATCTACTTCAAAGTCCCTTATGCGTCCTCCAAAGGTTTTAATGTCCGATTTTGCAAAATCCAACGGTGAATTATCTAAGCCCAAAGAAGCCCAAAGAAGTTTATAAAAGTGATAAACAATTAATTCTTTATAAAAACGATAAACAATTAATTATTTATAACGGTCAAAAAGAGAGACTAAAGCTCAAAAAGGAAAAACAAATAATTGTGCATGGCATTGTATTTAATATTTTCTCCGATTATTTAAGTATTGATTATTCAATAGACTCCTACCAAAATACTTATGATTCTATAGAAAAAAATCATAAAAGATTTGCATAGAGTAGAATCAAAAGGATTTTTTTAATCACACAGACTTGACCAAGTTTTTTTTAATAGTATCAGACTTTATTAAGTATTTTTCCGGTGATCCTGATTATGTTAAGGCTAACGGAGTAGAAACCTACAAATGATTATATACTTTTATAATCATGAGTCTTTACGAGCTAACCCTGAAAGTCCTAAAAGATTTAGAATCGGATTCGGATTCAGATTTAGAATCGGATTCGGATTCAGATTCAGATTTAAAAGCTGATTTTAAGACTCTATCACTCAATTTATACGGAAAATTAGACCCCTCAATAAGGAATAAAGTCCACAAAACGTTTACACTGGATTTGACACGGAATATAAAAATATAGGTCCCAAGCACAATAGTTTGATTTCAGTACAATTAGCGGTAAACACGAAAACTATATTAAAATTACATAAGTTTTCCAAATATGAATTGTCGACTCTGGACACTTTAAATAATAAAGTATATAAACTAAATAATTTAACGAGTGTGCCGGCAAAAAGTTTGAATTATTTAAAGATAGAAACAAGTATTAATAAGAGTATCAATGATATTAGGCCTTTAAATAAAATAATGACCTTTCTATCGAGGTATTAGCTGAAGGATTAAAACAGTTAAACAGTTAAATACACCTTGAGTGGAAAAAAAGAAGATATTTTTTATTTTTTCAGCTTTCCTAGAATCCCAATACAGCCCTTTATTTATTATAATACTGAAGGGAAGGGATATAAAATTGTGGACATAATTCGTCAATCCAGCTTTATAGGAGAGCCCCATTTAAAAAGAACTTTCGATAATTTAATAGAACTTTTAAAAGGCATATCCAAAAAATATTGATTTTGCGGGATTAAAAGTAGAAAACAGCGAGTTTCAAGTTGAGCACCCCGAATTTAAATCTAGCTCTAGCTCTAGCTCAAGCTCTAAAAATCCGGAAGTGCCCCCCGAAGGTGAACCTAGATTCAAAAACAAAAGATTTTGAAATTTTAATACCTTTAGAGGCTACCGGGTTTCCTCAAAAAGTGGAGGTTAAAAAACTAACTCGAAGTTATATGAGTAGTTTTACCGAGGATAAAGTGAGTGTGTCTAAAACTAGAAATAATTATTTAATAGCCCATTTAACTAACGCAGACTTAAGTATGATGAAAGATTTTGATGAAATAAAAGAAAATCTAGATATCGTCAACAAGTGTTTTGTAACTTTAGGAAAGCCGGTGGTTTTAGAAAAATACTAACATAATTATTAGAGATACTATCTTGTTGGCCTCCGGAAAAAAAAGGAAATTTAGAAGCCATAGGGAGTCTTTAGGCCCACCCTTGTTTAACAAAATTAGTTTATCTAAAGACCAGATAGAAAATATGGATTTATTATTAAAGACTGATAAAACTCTATTTGATAATTATGCTCTTAAAGATGCAGTAATTCCGCTAATTCATAGTAATTATATGGAGGATTTTAGTTTTAATCAAAAAGAGTTAGGAATCCCCATTACTTTATCCAGCCTGGGTACTAAATATGTAAAAAAATTGGGAAAAAGACTAATTATAAAGGCTATCAAATCTCATCAGAACATTTACTAGGGGGCGCTTCCAAAACTCAAACACCAAAAGGATTGTTTTGGACGGGTCAAACGGGGTTAAAAATGAGCAGTGCCTTGAATTAAAAAATGGTGGAAAAGGTATAATTTCCTGATGTACTAGGGGGCAATTAGGTAAAGAAAGCAATATAAAGGCCACCACCGGTTTCAATCAAGAAATTATACATTAAGTGAATTAGACAAGTTATTTAAAGAAATATTAAAATCCGAAGCCAAATCTTTAGAATATATACAGACGTCTTTAAGGTCAGCCAAAGATATTTATAAAGATGGAGGGCATGCTACTATGGTCTATAAAGACCAGATATTTAGGCTCCAATATGATAATCGGCGAATAATAATTATTGTACCTAAGGGGCCTGAAAATAATATAGATTTCAGCTCTATTTTATTGGATAGTAAACCTGTACCTAATAAAGAGTATAGCAAAAATATATGGTTTATGAGTAAATTGCATAAACAGCGTTTATACAATAAACAATGCAATAAACAATGCAATATTTTATCCGGTTATAAATATAAGGATTATACGGATTTAGCAATAAGAAGTTTTATCAAAGGATTGTTGAGTAACCCCCCCGAAAATATAACCTTGAGGGTGGTCTATCTGATTATTCCGAAATAATAGAATTTTTAAGAAACTTTAACAGTGGTATTAAGATTTCAAAACAAAGTATTTCTAACCTGAAGAATAGAAATAGAAATATTATCAAGAGTTTGCAGAGTATGTAAAAAACTAAATATCCTAATTTTGATGACAAATCGTTTTTTTCAATAAACCCCAATTAATCCCGAGGAAAATTATAGAATTGCCGTTAATTATAGAGATACCGTTAATTAATAGGGAAAATTCACACACATTCCAGAAGAGGCATCGGAATCCTGAGCTCACCCCGCTTAAATTCTTTTACTTTATATTCGAAAATAATTTCTTCTTACAATCCTATTATTCTAGTGTAGCCGGAGGGCCTCCCCTGCCCCTCCGACGGAGAGAAGTAAGTTATTATTATTATAAAATAAATTCTAATTGATAAATACCTATCACCCTAGCCGAAGGGCCCCCTGCCGAAGGCGTTCCTGAAAATAAAAAATATAGGAAATAAACTAAATAAATAATTTACGGAGGGCCTACCCCTGCCCTCCGGAATAAGGAAAGTTATTATTATTATCACTAAATAGTCTTCGTAGCCCCCCCAGCGTTCCTGAGAGTAGAAGTGCAAGGAAAGTTATTATTATCACTAAATAGTCGGAGTATTATCGCTAAATAGCCGGAGTATGCGGAGGGCCGCCCAGCTAATAAAATAACAAGACGCTTAGGGAAGGATAAACCCCGCCCGGGCCGGAGGCGGGGAGGCGGTGAGGCGTAGTAATTTTTTTTAAAAAAACCGGGCGTAGACCGTCCGGCAATTAGTTAAATCTTTAGAGGCAAGTTATTATAGGAAGAGGGCGGTTCTACTCTTTTTTCTACTTTTTCTTCTAGTGTGGCCGGAGGGCCTCCCCCCTGCCCTCCGGTGGATAGTACAACTCTAAGTAAATAAATAAAATAAGTTCTTGCTACGTTTCGCCATATTATTTCCGGAGGGGCCTCCCCTGCGGAAAATCTAAAATAGCTTATAATTAAATAATTAAATAATTAAAATAATTTAAACTCTAAAAATAGCTTATAATTAAATAATTAAAATAATTTAAACTATAAAAAACCTATCTCCGTAGCCGTAGCCGTAGCCGGAGGGCTCTCCCTGGCCCGTAGGCGTTCCTGAGAGTAAAAAGTACAGGCTCGGTGTGGAGTCAAGTTATTATTATTAAAATCCGTTGGGGGAAATAAAGTATAAAATATAAAATAAATCCGGGCCCCCTGGCCTCCGGATAAAATGAAAAATAACTATAATAATAATAATAATAATAAAAAGGATAAATAGACCCCAGTCCTACATACTCACTGAGTTAATAATAGGTATAAGTAATAGAAAATAAATATAGGCCCCCGCCGGCCGGAGGCGGAGGGGCCTGTTATCCGAGATTATTTCTAAAGATAATTGCTAAAGATAATAATAACTAATTGCGGGGGCCTCCGAATCTTAACTAAATAGAATGGAGGAAGGAACTTAAATACTGTAGGGAGGCACTTTCAATACTAACAATAATTATTATAGACGTAAATACCCCCTCCCCGCCGGAGGAGGAGTAGTAAATAGTCCACCTCCTCGTAGGGGCGTTAAAGCCTAAAGGAAACTCTAAGTTCAAAAATCTCTTGTACTTCTTAGTATTATAGCCAATAGGGTATGGCTATAACTCGGAAAACTAAAAGGTAAAATAACGGAGGTGAAAATCTGACCCCAGACTTGAGGCTAAACTCTGACGGAGACTTGAAATTTGAGGGGAGAAATTCTAACGGAGAAATTCTAACGGAGATGAGAAGGGATAAGCATAAGTAATAGAAAAAGTATAAAATTATCCTGCCGGGTCCCGCGAAGGGTTTATTCTATCTTTAACTTAATATTCTTAATCTTAATCTTAAGAGAATAACTAGTAATTATAATAATAATAATAATTATAATCCCGACTAATTATAATTATTATAATCCTAACTAATTATAATATTAATATTTATAATCCGGACAACACAGTTAGGAAAAATAGCTGAAAAATAGCTGAGAATAGTAAATAAAGAATAAAGTATAAAGTATAAAGTCGTAAGGAGCCCCCGCAAGACCCCCCGCAAGACCCGAGTCGTAACTATATTTATGGATTGATGCATACGCCCGACCGCCCGCCCGCCGGTCGGAGGAGTTGGACGGTACTATTTATTATTATTTATTAACCTAACAAGTAGTGAAGGCCTCCTCGGTTGGCCCCTCCCTCCCTAATAACAAAGAACTATAAACTAACAACCAGCTAATAAAACTCAACCAGCTAATAAAACTCAAGAAGACCTCGCCGATTGGCCCCTTCTACAATAAAATTAAAATTAAAATTAAAATTAAAATAAAAATAAAAATAAAAATAGAGATGTGAGGGGCCCCGCGATGCCTCACAGGGGGTCTAGGGGCTATAATTTCGCCGGGGGGTATAGCTATAATTTCGCCGGGGGGGGCTATAAGTATAAAAACGTTCGGGGTAATTATACTTCTTCAGGAGGCCTGATGTCCCCGAAGCCCGAAGCCCGAAGCCTGGACCCCCCGCGAAGCCGGGCGGAACTCTTAACCATTAATTATGACCCAGCCTTGGTTTACCGGTTCAAGAAGAAGACTTTAATTCGTGAATTCAATAATCCAGACTACTGGGAGGCATCCGTACGTTATAAGAGCGAAGTATTATAAAAAAAGCCGTTATATAAGCGAAGTATTATAAAAAGTATTATAAAAAGTATTGTATATCTAAGGTAGGTGGGTAGTCTATTTATCTAAAGTATTAGTAAGTCTAAATATAATTATAATTATAATAGTATTAGCAAGTCAAAATATAATTATAACACGCCCCGGATAATAGTATTTGCAACAGTATTTGCAACAGAAGGGAAAGGGCGTACGGAGCGGGGTGCTCTTCACCTAGTTTATAAAATAAGTTCCCTTCTTACTTCTTCCTATCACCCCTAAGTACAAGTAATTGCTAAGAAATATCACGTTGGATATAACAACGGGGGGGGCATTTGAATGTTAATAGGAATAGTTTATTACTATTATCTTTTCGCGGGAGTTATAAAGCCTACAGACGGTTTCCGCGACTATAAATTCCTCAGAATCAATAAAATCCTCAGAATCAATAAAACTACCCCCCAGATAATTAAGGAAGCAGGGGTACTCAAGGCCAGGCAATATTAGAATAGATTCGAAAAGATTAGGCTATATTAGATTAAGTTAGATAAGGTGAGGCTAGGTAAAATAGGGTAAAGTAAGATAAGGGTAGTCTGGCTAACGCGTTTCTATAAGGGAAATAATTCAAATAATTCAAAAAAACTTCTAAAAAAACTTCTAAAAAAACGGTTTTTGAAAAAATATCTTCTATAGTAAAAAATATCTTCTATAGTAAAATAAATATCTATAGTCCAACTCGACAAACTCCAACTCGAGGCGCTAAATTAGGATCTTTTGAAAATATCACGATGTGTTAAAATATCACGATGTGTTAAAATTGCCTTTTTGAAATTGCCTTTTGTTAAAATGGCCTTTTTTGAAATTGCCTTTTGTTAAAATGGCCTTTTTTGAAATTGCCTTTTGTTAAAATGGCCTTTTTTGAAATTGCCTTTTTTGAAAATATTACGATGTGTTAAAATAGGCCCTCTTGAAATAGCAAATTTTCTTCGAGTTAAATATCACCGAGTTGACACTTTTAAGGCGAGTGTTACATTCCTAAAACTGAGTTTAGCCAAAAAATTGTTTGATTCGGGTCTAAGAAAACAAGGTACACTTTTGCCACATTTCTTGAGGAGTTGACATTTTTTTACAGTTTGGGTGTATGCGACTAAAAGTCGATATTTTGTACGTTTTTGTCACAGTTCTTGAGGAGTTGACATTTTGTGTTACATAGAAAAATGTCGATTTCTTGTCACATTTTTGTCATTTTTGCAACATATAAATTGAATTATAATTGTAATTAGATTTGCGGATTATTTAGATTGGTAGGTTATTTAAAGTTTTTGGCGTAATACAGTTATATTTAAAATTACGGCCGATACTTTAAATAATTGAGGGATAGGGATTGTGGGATCTTTTTTTAACATCAAATCGAATCGAAGGGTTAAATCGTCGGCGCGTATTAACCCGGATGGCGGCACTTACTTACTTACTTACTTACTTACTAACTTACTTACTTACTTACTTCTTTCAAACCTTCATTCTCCCTAAGCTTTTTTCTAACCCTTTGCTACTTAGTCTAAGAAATATCTAAGCGTTCACTACTTTAATCTAAGAAACTTCTGTTCCTTTATTTATTCCTTTATTTATTTATTTATTTATTTATTTATTTCTTTGAACCGCCATTACTGAATCGACGATTAGACTCGGAGAGAGCGTAGCGGAGCGACTTCAATTATTTAAATTATTGAAATTCTTTTGATATAAACCTCTTTGATATAAACTTCTTTGATATATACCTACTTGATGTAAAAAAACTTCTTGATATAAAACTACTGGAGTTAAACCACCTGTAGTTAAACCACCTGTAGTCGAAGTAAAATCAAGAATAAAGTTAAAGTTAAACATCCTGTAGTCGAAGTTAAGTTAAAGTCAAAGCTAAAGTTTAAGTTAAAGTTATGTTTAACCAATCCGATGTAAATTAATTCAACCCCTTCGATATAAATATTCCGCAGTCGAAGACTGAATTAGACATCTATTATCACAATCGGATTTCTAGGCGTTACGCAGCGGAGATGGGAGCCGAATCAACTTCGACCCGCCGCCGCCGACTTCCGAGCCGACTGACATCGCACCATCCCCAAGGCTTCTGGAAAGGGGAGATGGCCTTGCACGAGACCACCGGGGTAACGACCGATCAAAATAGTGGCAACTCAGTCCAATTCCACCTGGACGGCCATAGCGAACAACAGGAGAGAACCGGCATAGGTTGGGGGCTACTCGAAACTGCCAGACAATCCGCCAGTCCGAAGCGTCATTCGGAGCGCTAGGACAAATACCTGCCGAGATATTAATTAATTAGATATGAAAAAAACAAATAATGATACTACAAATATTGCTACTACAAATATTGCTACTACAAATCTTACTTCCAAAAATTCAATTCTTGACGACGCTACAAATCTTACTTCTAAAAATTTCAAATCTTGACGCTACGATAATTATAACGATAATTATAACGATAATTTCAAATCTTGACGGCTCTACAACTCCAATGATTATAACTATAATAATAATAATAATAATAATAATAATAATGATGACAACAATAAGCCTGTGCCTTCAAGCGCTCCAGACGGAGGCGTGAGTTTATTTAAAAACAACCAAATGGACCAGGAATCGAGCAGCGAAAACATAACGTTGACCCATGATTCGACTTCAATTTCTAAAAACTTAATTAAGCAACCTATGAGTTTAGCTCTAATTAAACTTCCAAAAGATAGTCAATACAACTCCTTTAGGAATATAGAGACTGAATATATTTCTGTATCTAAATTTAGTTCTACTTCTAAAACCTTTGTAGAAACAGACATCAGCAGTAGCAACAATAGCAGTAGTAATAATGATAATAATAATAATAATAATAGTAATAATAATAATAATAATAATAATAATAATAATTCTGGCTCTAATTCAATAGGCCTCACAACTAGTTCAAGGCTGCTTTCAAAGTGACTACTTAGGGATATTTCTGGAAACTTCAAACTGAAACCTGAGTTTATTAAACTAGATTGAATACAACCTTTAGAGTTGAAGGAGTTGTGCAGTGAAATAGACTTATGTTTAAAGCAAATAGAGTCTATTAATTCAAAAGGTTATGTTAACAACACTAATTTATCGGATTACCCCATCTTATCAGGCTACCTAAGTATTTATGTTAATAGCGATTCCTCAAATAAATTAAATAAAATAGATGACAACCTCTCCTTGAGGGAGAAAATAACTTTAAGTACTTGATTATTTAACATATTTACTTTAAATATGTATCATTTAATTACAGAATTATTATTAAAAGTAGATAGAGTATTAGCCGCTATCGACAGTAACGGAAAGGATAAGGAGGAGTTATTAGAGCTTAAATCAGAGCTGCACAGTTATTCTGGCAAAGTATTTGGCTTAGTGGATATATCGATTAGAGAAGGTTTGAGACAGCGCGGTATAACTCTAATAAAAAACGTTTATACAGGCTTTGATACCGAATATAAAAAACTTAATACTAAATATAATAAAATACTATCAGCTCAATGAGCTTCTACTTCAAAAATTGTTTTAAAGATGCCCTTTAATGTAGAATATAAACTAGGGACGATGAACACTGATACGGGAATAATCTACCCTATAAATAAAATGTGGCGGGACCACAAAAAGATAGACTTTGATAAGATTGAAAGGCAGATACAATATTATGTTAGCGATATAAGAAGAATGAAGCACTCTTTAAACGATCGCAGTTTAACCTTTTTGATAAACGGATTGATAAAAGAAGGCGTGCCATACTTTACAAAAGACGGTAATATCAACTTTTCCTTCGAGCGGACTATAGTAAAGATTTTTTTCAAAACTGACGATCTAGAAAGCTTAAAATTTGCTGATGTGACTAGAATAGGTATAAACCTAGTGGAAAGGGATATGGATGAAAAAGAGAGAGAATTATACAGCTTGTTAAAAAGTTTATTTAACCAAGGTGTGGAGGGAGACTACTTTGGGGAAAGGGGTCCAAATACCATCTTTTTAAATAAAGACTCGAATCAACTCAATTTAACAAAATCGAACCTTGATAGTACAACTTTTGTGAATATAGACACTACCGGCGGCATAACAAGTTCAGTACCAAAGGGTGGAAAAGAGTCAAAGAAATACACTAGAACAAACAAAAGTAGTTTTACAGCAGAGAGAATCTCTCTAACCACTCGTAGAGTTTTTTACTTAATAGGGCATTTGACTCAAGCAGATTTATCACTACTAAAAGATTTTAACGACATAAAAGATAGGTTGGATATTGTTAACAAATGTTTTGTTACCAGAGGGCCCTCCGATATAAACTTGTATGGATACGATGTGGTGTTGAGAGACACTCTATTACTAGCGCCAGGAGGCCAAAAGTCTCTAGCGGCGATAGGTAGTATGTACAGAGACTTGAATAAAATTACTTTATCAAAATTTGAGATTGAAAATATGGACTTGCTAATGGTTGATAAACCAGAGTTGTTTAAGGAATATGCCTTGAGAGATTCTTTAATCTGCTTGATCCATGCTTGTTATATAGAGGACGCCAACTTTAAACTAGATAAACTCTCAATCCCTCTAAGTCTGTCCATACTGGGCTCCAATTATTTGAGAAAGTCTTGGTCCGACAGTGGATACAGCGGCTACCAAATTAGTCCGGACTATTTGATTGGAGATGCTAGTAAAACTTCAACACCAAGAGGTCTTTTTTCAGCCGGTGCAATAGGCTTGAAAACAAATCTTTATATAGCCAATTACAAGGGTGGGAGAAATGAGAGTTTTTTATACGGTATTGATAGGTCTACTAAATGATTTGATTATGATCTAAATGCGGCATACACCACAGCTATGTGTATGATGGGAGATCCGGATTATGGAAAATCTCAAAGCTTAACTCCCAGCGAAATACTTAGTATGTCTGATGAAGAATTAGTTTATTCTTATACTATTTTCACTTGTAAATTTAAATTTCCCAAAGACTTTAAATACCCCAGTATACCTTGCTACGCGGATGAAGTAACCACAGTTTACCCTACTGAAGGTTCTGCCACTTTAACTGGAGCTGAATATATAACAGCCCGAAATCAAGGTTGTGAAATAGATATACAAGAAGGCTTTCTAATACCGTTTAAGTACTTAGACGTAGACGCTTTACCAGAGGTTATGGAAGGATTCAAGGATGCTAAATTGAAATCAAAAATTTGCGATTTATTGAAAGTAAAGGATAGACGCGAGAAGACTAAGTACAAATT
>Ga0307517_10007970_pt1 | contig 15295 bp, 18 predicted proteins | sample 23_EM_MG_FD_194515 | JGI IMG/M metagenome (GOLD analysis project Ga0307517, IMG submission 194515) | Populus trichocarpa ectomycorrhiza microbial communities from riparian zone in the Pacific Northwest, United States - 23_EM | ecosystem: Host-associated > Plants > Roots > Unclassified | place...
GAAAAAAATGTATGGTATGGTATGGTAGAGTGATTGTAAATTAACCATTTTTGTGTATGCCAAGCTTACCCGAAACGCCACAGTAACCTACTTTTCGTCAACTTTTTTAACTTTGAAAACCCCTAGTGGTTGTGGAGCGGATACCATACGCCACCATAGGTATGGTATGCACCGCAATCAGAAGAATATGGTAGCGGCATGAAGCCTGGGGGGATCCAGGAGACAGTGTGTGTGTGTGCGCGATACCGGTGATCGAGGCACTCAAAGTCACCAGCGCAGCCTTCAGACACAAACATACATACAAGTGCTGTGCTTGTGTGTAAATCTAAGAATGGTCAATGCACGGATCCTCGTTGATAGTTCCAACGCAAAATCCTTCTAAATGGCTAGAAGGTGAAAACTAACACAAAGTCAGATGTTTGTCTCTGCTTCCTCCTTCCCCTCCTCCTTCCACTCCCCTCCCTCCTTCTCTCTGCCGTAGTTTGTCTTACCGGTACTCTGTCTGTCTCTCTTTCTCTTGTCTCACCCACTTTCCTTCATCGACACGGATTCAGTTCTTGCTACTCCTTACGGTCTAGATTCAACATCTACGAGTAGCACGCACACATGCAAGAAGACATCCAGACACCATACGCACAGTACCGGCACCGTACACGGGCACACTAGGACAAGGACACAAGACACAGGTAGAGAGGACAGACGGACAGGCAGAGGCAACCACTTGGGCGGACTGACGTCCAACACCAGGCAAGACAAATCAAACAGGAAAACACACCCGCATGTTCACTCACAACGGAACACTCCAACCACGCTTCCACGCAGTCCCGGAGGCATTCAACTCATTCATTTACGAGTCCTGACACGCATTCTTCATTCGTCACACTATATGCGATCACGATACGGCACCACACAATTCGATACTCCTTCTACCACCCGTCCGACTTCTCACCTTCTGCAAAACCACGTTCTCCGTTGTTCTCGCCCTCGCTACAATCTTCTCCCATTCAGCTGGCCACTAATAGCTACTCTTTCTCGCCACGGCATTGCCAACCTGGTCTTGTGTCCTTGAATCGCCCTGCAACTGCAACTTTTGTCCTTGCCTTTCGTCACCCGCCTCCACCGTCAACACCCACCACAACCCTCCCGCCGACACTCGTAATCTTGGTCAACTCGACCATCCATACCTATCGCAATAAAGCCTACCTACTCTTCCATTTATCCCACCTCCCCTCTTGTTCGCAACACTCCCAGCTCGACCTTTTCCCGTCATCTCCCGCCTAGCGTCAAGAAACTAATTATTGAGCGTCTCAATGGCAGGATCTGTCACCCCCGGGGGTGCCCAAAAGAAGCCTCCACGAAATAAAAAATCAGCTGCATCGCCGCCGACTCCCCGTTGCGATCATGCGTTACAATTTTATGAGGCAGAGAGCTACTTGTACAGTGCCATCTCGAGCTTCATTCTCCCCACGTTTTTCAGTACTGAAAGTGCATCGGTAATTATCGCTACAAGGACTCATTTAGACGCTCTAGAGGTGCATTTGAGAGAACAAAATTTAGTTCCGGGACAACTAAAAGACCGCGGTCAACTAATAGTCCTTGATGCCGATGAGATTTTGTTGGCTATAATGCCCGGTGGATCACTCGACGTGGATTTATTCGACCAATATCTCAGGAAACTATTTCCCGATGTTCAGACCAAATTTCCCAAGGTCCGGGTCTATGGCGAACTCGTTAATATTCTTTGCGAACAAGGGAATTATGAGCTCGCTAGGCAGTTGGAGGTTGCTTGGGAGCGCTTCCTGTCAGAGCCGGATCGAAATGTTGCTTTGCTTTGCGGTTACAACATGGGAGTATTCGAGGCGGAGGGGCTCAGCGAGGTCTTTCAGCAAATCTGCTTGAACCATTCCAAAGTCGAACCAACCGAGAGGGAATATCCGACGTTAGGGCATTCTAACAACCAAAAGACCGCAGTGGCCATGCTACAGCAGAAAACCAGGTGTTTAGAGGCTGAGATAAATCGGCGAAAAATGTCAGAAGCCGCACTCCAAATGTTACTCGACCATTTCTCTTCCGATTCCCGAACGTCAGACAAGCCTTATGAGGCAGACGGAGGTTATTCAGCACATCCGACGGGGGTATGCGGCAGAACACTACACGAGGGACGAATCCGGTACTTTGCAAATGATCGCTTCTGCCAGATTTCCGGATTGGCTGAACCCACAATACATCGTGACGGAAACTGGCTAAGCGCCGTCCATCATTTCGACCGCGAGAAAGTATCTAGATGTTTCTCTTTAGAAGATGGTAGGATGAGAAAGGTGGAATACCGCTTTGTTCATACTAGTGGTGATATCCGGTGGGTTTCGGCCGAATTCACTGTGGGCCTGTCTGGGTACATTCATTCGGTGGTGGACATCACTGGCATTAAGGAGGGTGTAGCCCAACGGCGGAAAAGGTCTGACAACTATAGCGAAATTTGTAGCTCTCATCCCAGTGAGTGGAGGATGGGGCAGAATTTTACGGGGGAAGGGCAGCAGCGGCTAATTCCTGATTCAGTGCCACGATGGGACAGAGGGCACTCGAGCAGCCACTCCCCTAATAGGAATGTGAGTTCCCCTACTCGGGGTCACGCCTCTCTTCTATGCTAATTCCCAACACAGTCGCTATTTCTTGACACGAGCCAGAAAACTTTGGTAGAACATGCGCAAGCAGAAATAGAAAAGATATCGAAAATATTCTCCCAAATAGCAAGGGAGGAAGCCACTCCGCAGAACTCAATGAATTTTCCCGCCATATCTAAAACGATGGATGAACTCCGAGCGTGGCATTCCAGTTTACCTGGCGGCTTCGCAATCCCGGCGGTCATCAGTGATCACTCGCCCCATCCAGCACTCCGATCTGGGATTCTGCTGGGCCATTTCATCTATTTCAGATCGATTCTAACTGTTACTCGAAGAATCTTGGTTAGAGTAGCCACCCAGGCAGCAAAGTCAACATACCCTAGCGATCCGTCATCGTCAGAAGTGCATTATGGCAACTGGTGTGTTGGCGCAGCTCGAGCCATATGTCGAGTTCATGATTTACTTGCGTCTGACGATATGGCGCCTGCCCCAAAGTCTTGGTTAACAATGTTTGCTTCCCCGAATCCTTTTGCTGATCATAAGCTAACGGAATCAACAGCAGCTCCTATTTCATCGCTTGCCTGATTGTCTTCCTTGACATCTCCCTTAACCCTCCAGAAACTCCAACCAGCGACCTGGAATACATCATTCCTCGCCTCATGGATACAATCCGTAATTCTGCAAACACAGATCCATCCTCGAAGCAGTATATAGAAACACTGGATCCTCTCTGGATCGCGCTCAAGCCACCAGTGCCGCATGGGAGATCCTCCCCAAGGCCACCCAGTATCGCACCATCGGAAGACTGGGCAAACTTAGAAGTGACAACAAAATGGACCCAAGGGCGAGGCACAACTATTACTGGTGACATCTTGGGTATCTTGGCATCGCCGTGGGTCTTGGGGGGTGCAGAGTGGGCCGCTACAGGTCACGACTGGAGACTTCTAGTTCCGCAGCTGAATCAGCCACATATTTCCCCCCTTTCAAGCACACACGTGAGCGGCTCAAACTCCAGTACCCCTCCCGAGTACACACTCTGGGGCGACCGCTCCTCAAATACAAGGAGGGCGAAAAGGAGCAAAGCTGATGACGAAGGTGTTTATGAACGATCTTCTACACCCTTGTCCAGTCGCAGTAGACATTCTACTGAGCGCGGAGGGGAAGTGTATCGGCGTCGATAGGCGTGTATTTTTCCTTATGTTGAAGGATGAATAGTGTGTACAGTTTCTCATTTCCATTTTCCTTACATTTTCCTAGCCTTCAAACATGGGTTTACTTTTCATTTTTTTCCCTTTTGAAGTCGGCTTGCCTTTATATTGCTCGGGGCGTTTGTCTCTTTTCGTTTCTTCTTTTTTCCCCGGCTGAATCTTGAAGCCCGGGGCTCGGCGCAGGTAGATGGTGAGCATATTTTGCAATTTGAAAAAGCGATCATAACGTGGGGGCTAGGACTCTTTTTTTTTTCTTTCATGTTTTCTGAGTTTTAAGTGGAAGAGTCTATTTTGGCTACCACCCTATATGAGATCGTACGTTATTATGTATGTACGGAATGTGGGTGTGGGTGTGGGCTACCTGCAGGCGCAGTGTAATGTACCCTACATCGAGCACATGCGCTTGTCATCTTATGATAAGTCAAGCATTGAAGATGAGATCGAGTGAATGAATGAGTCGCAGAACGTTCCGCATATGGGCGTTAGTCTACCGACTGTATGCCCAAACCTCATATCCCTCCCCTAATCTTCGTCCTAGTAGTCGATATGACGCTAAATCCCAGATAACCTACCTTGCTATAATACCTACCTTCTTTCTTACTACTACAAAAACCACCTGCGACCAGTGAGCCCGGACGCGCGCGCGCACACACTCGAGGTCTCTTAGTTCACGAGGCGTGAGGCCGGAGGTAAGGTCACTATTGCTTAAGCATCGTCCGCGGAATTAACCTATAGTATCACAAAAAAGAAACTTTGAAATACCCCAACCCACTGCTCTCTAGTACTGTCAGTGGTGTCTATTTGCGTCTCCCTGATAGCCTAACCACCCGCAAATCACATAGTTACGACATAACACATGTAAGAAAACCAATACCCTATCCTCCCTCCTCCCCTACCTTTTGTCTGCCACTGACCACCTTCTCATATGCAGCTGCACTATTATTCCTGCATACCAGACCACCATCCCCGTCAGGTAAACTTCGAGGTTTCACCACCCGCGTCTGCACCCCCCTCCCGTCTTTCCTTCCATTTTCTCCACACGCAGAATAACGCACCCGCCTTCTCCTTCCTTCGCTCCACCAATTCGCTGCAGTTTGTACAGGATGTCTTACTAGGCAGGGAGAGACTGGTATATAATAGGTGGGCAAGTTGATCAGTCTAGTCCAGCCTAGCAAGGTGGTACATACGGGAAAACGGGCAAGGAAAGGAAGAAAGCAGAAAGGGGGCTCTATTGCAATATTCGAGAAATTGCTGATTGATTATTGGCGATCAGATACATTTACATACAGTACTCGCATACATGGTATCACGCCAATGTGCGCTGGTATCACAATTGAACACGTATGATGGGCAGTTCTTTTGCGCTTGGAGGGTGGTTCGTTTTTCATGGGTCCGACGTGGGCAGTGCACGCCAGTGCAGTGCTGAATCGGGACAGTCTGCGTCTGGCGCCCCACTAGAGAAGAAGGAGAGTAAGAATGGATGCGAATGGAGTATCACAACTGGATGTTTCACCACCCATTACGACCCGCCCGGAAGGAAAGTTAAGTTAGTAAAAACTTTTGATGAACACCAACATCCCGAGGCACTGTGCACGGAGTGTAGGGACCCTCCTACCATACGATACGAGTGGCCAAATCTCCCGCTCTCTTTGCTACACACGCAGATAGAGAGGGACAGCACAAGCAACCTAATCTTGAGAAACCTTGACTGTTGCGGCCAGCCTGGCATAAACCTGGCCCGACCTACAATATACCAGCTGGTACCCACTGTATTAACTTGAATAAGAGAAACCTGTTTTAGGACGTCGAAGCTTCCACTTTAAGTAAGTGGTTGTTTTGTTTTTGTTGTGTTTTCTCCCGTCCCCGTCAAGGTGGGGAGCTTTGACGTCCTAAGACAAATATCTCTTACATACCCAAGTCAATGCGGTAGTTAACCGTGCGGGTATCATACTCAGCTGTTTGCCCTCAGCGAGATTAGCGGGAGGGCCGAGTGGAGGGGGGGGGGTTAGGTTGCTATGGTGGGTTGGCTTGGGTAAAGCTCCCACGAGTTTCACAGAAACCAACCCCAGCGGCTCAGATTTCCTTGCCATCGTGCCTCATCGTGCGGTCGTGTTGTGTTGCACTGAATCGTAGAGCTTCGTTTTTGCTCACCCAGTTCTGTTCTCAAGTTTCTAGGGACGATTTTTCTTTCTTTTTCCTGAGGATGTGTGACTGGCCTCACATGGGCTGCTTGCTTTGCAGAGAGTTCAGTTGCTAATGATGCAACTACCGTTCCGTAACGGAGAACCTTGAAGGAGGGGAGAGGAAGATGGGAAGGAGAAATCCCCTTCCTCTGGAGAACGCCCGCTTCTATGATATTCTGTCTCAAAACGTCCAACCCTGCCTCCCTCGGCTGCCAGATAAGAAAAAATGGAGAGAAAGGAGTTTGGCAGATCGAGACTCCTCGAAGCATTGTCTTTCCTTCTTTTCTGCTGCACCTCCCGTAGGCATAGGTTCCGTATCCTATAACGAACCGTTTTACCTTAACCTCCCCCCACCTACGCCAGCAGCACTTCAACCCTTCCCGCACTGTACCCGTATCTTTTCGCAAAAGACGAACTCGCTCTGCTTAACAATTTACAAAGCTTCCAAATATCTTCACGCCAAGATGTCCCTACTTACATCTAAAAACTCGAATCTTGGCACCAATTCATCCAAATACTTCTACCGGTACAAATCTTCCCCCCCGGTTGGTTCTGCTGCCCTTAGCTCCGATCCGATTTTATGAAAAGATACCTTATCCCACTCTCTTACAAAGGAAATAAATTTACTCTATCACACTTAAATGTCAGGCCATGTCATTCAACCCGACAAAAAAAAGGAAAAATAATAATTCGGGGTCCCGTAACACAACCGTGGCCCGTACCATCCTCATGCAAGCACAGTGCTTGTGCGAGTGCTGTACCGTCACCAGTCATTGTTAGTGTTTTGCATGAGGGAGGAGGAGCATTGGTGAAGGGGAAGGGGATAAATAGATAAACAGCTAAACAATGCGAGACAAAGGACTGTGCTCAAATTGTCGCTCTTCTTTTTTTTTTTACCCCCCACCGATGGATCGATGAGACGTGAACCAATAGGAGCCCCGGGAGCGCATCTCCAGAAGCAGCTCACTCGCTCACTCGACGGACAAGTTGTCAGGGACGTTGGTACGGTGCCTCGGGTACCGCTAAACTCCCCCACCCAATTGAAAGCGCGTACGGTACGCTACCGCACGTACCGCAGTCGAAGTGCGGCAGATTCCGTGCGCAAGGAGGTAAGGTAAGGTAGCCAAGCTGTGAGGCATAAACCCTTGCTTTTTTTTTTGTCTTCATATAACTTGGGGAGAACTCAGATGATGGATCGGGCAATCATAGCAAGACGAGAAGAGAAGAGAGTGGAAGTACTGCGAGACTTAGCGCTTAGCAAAGGAAGTACGGTAAGTCGTCTTTTGAAGGCGTCTTTTGTCCGTGACCCTATCTGAGGGTCTCTGAAACTCCCCGCCTCCGCATTCGGTCGCGCTCGGTCGGCAATTGTCGTGTCGTATCATACCATGGTTCGTTCGATTTTCTTCAAGGAAATAAATGCCCACTCATTTATTGCTGTAACTTTATCGCTACTATGTGCGCAGTACTGCGCGCTACTTCTTTTCTCCCCTTTTCTCCCTGCCTTTTGGGGCATGACATGGTAGGACAAAATTGATGTTCCGTTTTTGTTCCGCTCTCTGGACTGCAGGGCTGGGGGCTTTGTGCAGTGAGACAACGGAACGGCCGGTCTCGGAGGTTGGCCACGGCATGCAGTGTCATGGCTGTACTACGAGTACTGTACAGCCGACAGAGTAATCCGTATTTTTCCTTGCAAATTGGAGTACCGGTACTCGAGGATACAAAGAGGGGATGGGGGAGGGGGGTGGTGAAGAAGCCCGGAGTTGGACCCGCAAGCCAAATATGTTGATCCGAATTCAGTTGAATTGACTTGGACTGAATCAATTGACTGCACAAGTCCAGTGCTAAGTTCTGCATCAGCGGTATCAGCGGCACCAATGGGGACTTCCCGAACAGCAGATATGGGACGATTTTTTCATTTCTGGTATCATGCTGAAGATCAGAGTTGCTTTTTCTTCTGCGCATGCTTTTTTTGTCTTTTTACTTTTTTTCGTTATTTTTCGTTACCATGCTTACAGTATCTTTAACTGTCAAAACACAATCAAACCTGCATCCGTGCAGGGACATTTCGCGAGGGGGTTTTGTGCGATCTTCTAGGAAGAGGAGGATGGGATTGATTGGTGCGATATTGTTGTGTGGTCTACCTAAGATCACAGGATATCACTCACTAGCCGGCACAGGGCAGATCACAACTACTCCATCATACAACATCTCTATAAAGATCGTGTCGGTACATGACTCAGCAAGGTGCAAAATTGGTTTCTCCTCCCCCTCCTGCTCTTGCACTGCCCTGTCCATTTTAAAAGGCATCCGCGCGTCTCAGTTCAGCCTCGCATATCCATCCGCCAAATAACACCACGAGCGCAATAGCATAGAGAGCGGAGAATAGAGAATAGAGAAACCAGCTGGCTAGCTGGCTATCTGCGCTATTTCTATGCCCATGCTTGCCCCCGACTTCATGAACTCCACACTTTTAGCCCCCCGCATCCAATGAAGTGAAATACAGTGAGTACCCACCACATTGGTCACCCACTGGTCTGCCCCTGGGTATCGCGGCACCAAAAGTAGCTACTCACAGCTCCCATAGTCATCAGGGCCTGGGGTTCATTATACCAGTGCTCAAATACTTGTAGTATCGGGCTAAACCAATATCCCTTCCTCTACCACATCGTTGAGCCCCTCAAACTTTCTCCGAGGAATGAGCCCTGTGGCTGATTTCCGTATCTACACGCAACCGACGGAGGCCGGACTGGGCACCTGACGGCATCTTCGCCAAACGCGTCTCCTTGCATATCATATTTCGTTCTGGATTGTCCAGCCTATCAGTCATATCCGTGATCAAGTTGGGCCACGGAGTAACCTATCATGCGCATGAACCAATAAAAGCTGGAAATGTGACTGGGCATCGTAGCACAATCGATTTGCTGGTGCGGGTCAATCAATCGATTTGCGGTCCCGAAAGGAGAGTGGAGGGTAGGACGGGTGGTGTATTTCTCGAATCGGGGACCCCGATACTGGCAGGGGACGGTAGGGCCCTGTTTTGGTGGCGGTTGAGGATTGGAGAGGGAGTTGCTTTTTAGGTTGTGATAGTAATAAGATTGGTGGTTATTATAATAATATCGGGTAAGAGAAAGGGGGTTTGTGGGCTGCTGTGTTGGTGATCGAGTGACCGGGTGACCGAGTGACCGAGTGGGATGAGCTTGCAGTGTGCTTGGCGTCACGCTTGGGTTTATATTTGTCACGTTGTGATGAAGCTGTGACGGTAGTATTCATGCGGGATCACTCGGTGAGATGTGCTAGGAGCATGGGACTTGTGATTGAATCTGGTCGTTTTGGGGGCTGAGGTTTGCTGTTAGCTTGGGGTCTGAGGTCTGACTTGTGGGAGTGGTTAGTTACACTTGATATCGCCATCTAGTCTGTGTTAGGGAGTGCTTCATAGTATCCTTGCCAGAGTATATTGGTTCGGCATTTGAACTCACCTGGTCAGCTGTTCATTGAACGTACGCATTGACCCCCGCATTCAATCTCGCCACTGTCTGCATTTCTGCCGTAGAGCTACATTTTCAATAATGCTTCTATTAACTGACATCTAAAGTATAGGTCCAACAGTGCACGGGGGGGAGCAATGGCGCATCACAACGCACTGACGGAGGCCTGTTATGGGCTCTGAGGGTAGGATGCCGTGGCACCCTCACTGGGGGCATCGATAGAGGTCGTAATATAGCAATGATGCCCAGTGAAAATCCAAACTCGGGGAACTAGCACAAGGGCCGAGAACAAGGGACACTCTATGCTAGGCACTCGATATTTAGGATACGTTGCACTCCTATAAGGGCAAGTGTAGTACAGCATTGAAGTTTACTAATACTGTGCTGCCAGCGGGGCGGAGACGCCGTGTCAAGTCGACCACACCGATCTTGGCTTTCTGCGAACCCATGCTTGCAGAAGCTTCAATGAGATATATTACCGCTTCACCAGCGCCATGTAGTACTGTAGCTCTATAGGCCAATTCATAAGGATATCCGGATATACAACTGCCAAGAATTGATGTTTTACCCCCGGATTCGGGAATCTTGGCAGCTTTATTTCCGGATACTTACGAATTGGCTAGTATCATACTCCAGCCCGTCAACCCTTGACAAATGGCAAGGATCGAGAAACGAGACCATGGTTCACAATCTGCTGATTTTTTCAAGAAGCTGGCAGCTTGATAGGTAGTGGTTCATCCCGGGCTATGTACCGCGCGGTCGGAGTCGTACGATGTATCGATGGTGGGGCTGCGAGTGCCCTACTGTATGCCTGAGTGCAGAATTTGGATTTGACCAATGCGTAAATACACCTTGGTAAAGCTGCCCATTCCTCTTATTATCCGACGGCTCCTGTCAAAGCTGTTCCAATTACTAAGGAGGTTTTCACAGAGGCTAGATTTTCAATCCACTTTCGCTTTGATATTTTTTTCCTTTTTCAAGAGAAACAAAAACAGAACTGGAGATGTAGCTTTTGCGACAACCATCTCGAGAGAAAGTGAATATGCAAGGAAAACGCATCATCACCAGCCCCTACACCCGAGGCATGCTGCATAAATCATGAGCAAATTTCCGGAAATCCCCATGCGTGTTCCCTTCTCCTCTCCCCGGTGCTCACATTCCTGGATCGAGTTGGAGTAACTTGATTCTCGATGATAGATGAAGTGTTGGTATGTAAGGGGGAGCGGAGGGGGGGGCGTGTCCTGCACTCGGCCGACACAACTCTCGATTCATTGCCTGAGTGCCCTGGATGTCGATCGTACCCGGGCGATTGGTCGAGTGACTCGAATTTAGAATGCGGTGAGACAGGGTTTTTTGCATGATAAAGTGATTCTGCTGGTAGACTTTGCACAGATATTTCTCCTGCGGGGGTGTTGTGCTGGATTACAGCTATTATGCATGCGGGATGCACCCACAAGCGGTTTTTATAGTCTGGATATGCGCTACTGGGGAAATGATCTGGTCACCGGGGTTTTGAGAAATGGTGTTCTTCCCAGGGGGGAGATCTGATTTCAGATAAGATAAGATAAGATTGGGGATCAAGATAATCTAATCGCGATAACTCCCGAGTGATCTACCCTGGTCTGGCCAGTCGCATGCAAATGAACCGAGGTCCAAAAGGTCATTTCCTGATTGATGCTCTTTCTGCTTCACTCCAACCGTCCGGTCGTTCTATCACCTCCCAGAGCCAGCCTAAACAACCGGGCAAATCCTCACCAATACCGAGCCAACTACCCAACGGCATCTATGATACGACCGAGAAAACTTCAGCCATGAAACTAATTCACCCACCACTGCTCTTGAAAAGCAGAATAGCCCTGCCGGCCCCCTCCCGTGTCATATCCACAACCACGGGTGATGTGCGACTAAAGACGGCGATATTTTTCCCCGGTTTGCCTTCATCCTAACTACTCCGTAGCGAGGGATCGAGATAAGCTAATGATACTAGGCCAGGGTTCACAAAAGCCGGGAATGCTGACCCCCCTCACAAAAGCCTTCCCAAGGACCGTCATCCCACTCTTAGACCAACTCGACCTTGTCTTGCCCGGCCTGCGCCCTGTGCTTTTCGATGGCCCAAGCACATACCTAACCGAGACGCCCAACGCCCAGCCCGCAATCCTTATCTCGTCCATCGCGATCCTCCGCGTGCTCGAGAAAGACTTTGGCGTTGACCCGACAAAGTTCGACTACTTCTTCGGCCACTCCTTGGGTGAATTCACCGCGCTCGTCGCAGCCGGAATAATCTCCTTGAAAGACGCGCTCTTGCTCGTCCGCCAGCGTGGTATGAGCATGGCGGTAGCGACGGCGAATTGCGAAAACGAAGTCGGTATGTTCGCGCTCATAGTGGAAAAGGGCCAGGTGGAGAACCTCGAGCAGCAGATCAAGGAATTTATCGACAGCGAGGCTCTTGGCGAGGACGAGTTCCTTAGCATCGCTAACGTCAATTCCTCGACGCAGCTGGTTGTCAGCGGCCATGTGAGCGCCATCATGCATTGTCTCGGCCAGATACGAAAATTCAAGGGCAATGATCCTCGGGCTGTCAAGCTGAATGTTTCGGCGCCGTTTCACTCCGGAATCGTGGCGCCGGCGGTGTCGGTTGTTCGTAGAATGTTGCAAGAGATGGATATGGATGAGGGTAATGTTAGGAAGATCGTTTCGAATGTCAAGGGGCGGCCGTATAGTCATTTGATAGAGATGCGCGAGAGCCTTTCGCGGCAGTGCGTTGAGACTGTGCGGTGGAAGGATAGTGTCGAGTGGTTGGAGAAGAACTGTGGGGTGAAAAGGTGGGTGGGTATTGGCCCGGGCAGGGTGCAGACTAATCTCGTGGGACGGGAAGTGAACGGTGGGAAGGCGAGTGTTGTCGCAGTGGAGGGCATGGACGCTGAGGGGATGGAAGATGCTGCGAATGCCCTTAGGGACCTGTAGATGCTAGTGTATGGGCGGAGGTTGGATACTTTCGGGATATACGGCACTGAGGCGTTAAGGTTATAGGATGTCATCCATCGTAAGATGGACTGGTTAGAGAAAAATGTATAATAGCTAAGATTCCGGTGTTTTTTGCGCAATCCTCTTTGCAGGGTTGACAACGCCCTCTCGTGCGAGTGGCCCCTCCGGCCGGGGGGAGGTAGGTACTCATCGGTTCGTCCATTGAGAAAAGACGTAAATCACATGGTATCACTCGATATTCCCGAGGTTCCTTTGTTGAGAAATGTGTTGAGAAACTCCGGGCGGAGGTTCGAGAGATTTGCTTAAGGCTTCCTACTCACTATTGCGTATGAGAGGGCGTACGCGGAAGTGTGTATTCTACATCATGGGTTGGGTCATCACGATAGGGTATACTTATACCGTTCATGTTCTGCTAAGCTAGATAGAGAACTTATTATAATCAACAACCTGTAAAGACAGTGGTAGGAAGGTTCAAGTAGGATTAATATAACCCACCTCACATAGTGCAGTTAATTATGTTCCCGAAACATCTAAAGCAGGGCTTCCCATTATTGCCTATATTCAATAGTTAACCCACCCTATTAGACTGTACAGCTTCAGATTGTGGTGGTTCCACATGCTCTACTGTATGAAGAAGAGTTTTAAGAACAGCAAGTCTAGCTAATGGGTGAATGATGTATATTTGCTCCTTCAGAAAGGCCAACTATAGTTAGCAGTTAGCTCAAAGATGATAGCCACATGATCAGAAGCTTGAGGGGGGTCTTCTTGAAATGCTCTGAGCACTCCAGACTACTCTCTGAAAGGTTTGCATGACTGTCACTGTATGACTATATTCAGGTTCATATAGTTGTCACTATTTCACCAGTAACAACTCTATGAAGTTTCCTGTGTGGTGACAAGGATTTTTGAAATAGGGGTATAAAAGAGTGTATCAAGTAATGTTCAAATGTAAGAAAGCTTTAGAGTAGTCAAAATCATTAACTCTTTATAAACATACTAACCTATTCACATAGTTGTGGCAATTGCACGGTGTGTCAAATAGTGACTAAGCAAGACATATTTCACATGACTAATATTTATTTGTTATAAGATATTTTATTTTATTTTCTGATATCATTTATCTTATAAGCATTTCATATAACTACACTATCGAATGTTATTAGTATATTATGATTGGTTGATGATTTCATAACTGACATTTATAAGAATATATAAAATGTTATAACTTTCACATATGACTCAATTATAAGTTATGGATATAATGCATATAAGCACTTATAATCAGATAAAATAAATTGTAATAATGTAATTATTTAGGAGGTTATTGTGTAGTGACTCGGATACATACAAGTCAGCTGATGGATTTCAAGATATGACTCACCATAAGTCATAGGAGTGATATGACTCATATGGATGAGTGATCAGAGTGAACTTAGATTGAAGATTGGGTATAAATGGAGACCATTACGCTTTAAGGAGGAAGATTATTATACTATCATCCACTAAGCACTTTCCTATGATACCTATAAGTCTTATGAATAAGGGACTACTTTCTACTTTCTTATTGTTTATTGCTTTCCATCTATGATTAATTTAGAGATCAATCCAAGCTTATCAAAAGTAACATTAACAAGAACTGTCAAGTAGTTCTATGGATTTCATCATCAGCTCATAGATCAAGAGTCCCTATTATATCTAATGAGGATATCATCAGGCAAAGAATCATCTATGGCCTGAAAGTGCTGACAATAGCACAATTCATGTAGGATTGTTACACATAGCCATCAGCCTGCTACAATAGCAATAAGTACATAAATTGATAACAAAACTCTTTTTGAAAAGAAGATGTATACTCACTACCAATACCCCTCCCCTATCACTTCTCTATAACTAGAAAAAAAAATAGTTCTCTTTTTCTTGAAAGCTAGAAATCTCATTGCTCACATATTAGTACTCTCTGGCAGATACTCAACACAGTACCCCTTTCTGCAGGATGTTTTTAAAGTGTATTAATCTCTTACCCAAAATATCTACCATATTCCTAGTTGGTAGGAAGTGTGGATACTATAATGATAGTTATAATAAGCAAGGGAAGAAAAAGGAGAAAATACTAGTAGAAGACTCAACCTCTTACTTTGAAGAGAAAGGTTTTCTTGGCTTTTATTTTTTCAAGAATATTTTCAGCTACAAGAATGGGCCATGCACCATACAAAAGGAAACCCTATACCTGTTAAAGCATGCTTCCTCATTTCTTTTATACAATTCTATCTGATAAGCTCTTTCAACCATACAGGTACCTTTAGATATTTGGTACTATTCAACCAGAGAGAACTATATTAACTTACCAGTTGGATTACAAGCAGGTTGTAAATGAAGTGGCCTAGTTTCTGATAACTCATAGCTCTGTTTAGGCAACACCTCTTGCAACTTGAAGTCTACTTCCTCTATATTGGTTGCCTTTTTACAGGCTGTGAAATCTTTGCTAGTGAGAAATCAAAAATCAGCAGCCATTAGCACTGGCAGACATTGCATACAGGAGAGAAAAGAGATTCTGTTAAGAGAAATATGGATTCCATCAGGCCTAAATAAGAAGCCTTAAATAAAAGGAGCCTAACTTGGGATGAGATGTATGCTACTATCTGTTTTGTGGAGGAGTTAGAAGGGCCCACTATAGGTATTGGCAGTGCATCAGCAAAAAAATCATCTTGCACCCCATTTCTCCCCGCTCACCCTGTGCGCCGGACGTTCCAGGCGCTTATAACGTAAACTCGAGTTCTGGGTGCGTCCGCCCGGGTTCATTCCGTCCGGAAGTG
>Ga0307517_10007971_pt1 | contig 15295 bp, 32 predicted proteins | sample 23_EM_MG_FD_194515 | JGI IMG/M metagenome (GOLD analysis project Ga0307517, IMG submission 194515) | Populus trichocarpa ectomycorrhiza microbial communities from riparian zone in the Pacific Northwest, United States - 23_EM | ecosystem: Host-associated > Plants > Roots > Unclassified | place...
AGTGGCACGTACCGTACGTTAATCGTGTACGAGATGCTGGTGGCCTGAAGTACCTGACAGAGATTTACATCTCCGATGATAACTTCGAGTCCCAGTGGCTGACACTTGAACAAGCTCTGGCTGTTAGTTCGAGCTGCTGTGCCCAAGTCTCGTACCGATTGCTAGATCTGAGTTTGGAAAAGGCAATGATGATCTACGGACGTTTGGTTGAGAGTGAGCCGGTACATGCCAGCCCATTCGAACATCAGGCGACTCCGATGAGAAAGAATCCGGACTTCCGTAGTAAGGGGATTACGCACAGGGACCGAGACGGTAAGTTCTGGTCTGCCAATTTCCAAGGTTACATTCAGCACCGTCAACTCATCCCGAACAATGCGAAACAAGGTTAATCAAATGGTAGACTTTACTCTAAGCGTTAGCGATCTGAATCTGATCGAAGAATTCAAACAAGATTTCAAAGTAAGTATCGCAACTTTCCCAGTTGGATACGAAGTTGTAGAGGAAGCTGATGAACGCCACATCTTCCTGAAGGATGCATCAATCCTCAAACACTTGAAGACTAATGGTATGGATACAGATGAGCCCATTGAGGTTGTATTTGCCCAGCACCGTAATCTTCAGAACAAAGTAGTTAACGGTTATCGCTTCGAGGGATCTGAACGCCTCGACGCTGAATGGATCAAGAGTGGTTCAGCAACACTGGATGCAGTCATTGCATCTTCTAAAGACAGCAGCATGCGATTTGCCCTACGCAGCATGAGTGCTGAAGTATCATGTGATCGAGGTTTCTAAGTGACAGTTGTAGAGAGCTATATTAAGCCGCACCTTGGCGTGCAAATCGATCTTTCTCGTGACGCCGCCCTGCCGGAGCAGGGTTTCGCCATGCTTACCCGTAAGGGGTTCTATAAGCGGGACTGGGAGACTAGTCCGCAAGAGGGTTTTGCCCGAGCTGCAACTTGTTACTCTTTTGGTGACTACGAGTTCGCTCAGCGGATCTACGACTACGCCTCTAAGGGTTGGTTCACCAACGCTAGCCCGGTACTGTCAAACGCAGTGGAAGTTATCTGGCCTACCTTCAATAAGGACCAGTTCCAAGAAGCTGGTGACTGGTTAGAGAAGAACGTTAAGCCAGACGGCATGCCGATCAGTTGCTTCCTCACTAAAGTCTCTGACGACAAGAAGTCGCTAGTTGAAACTCGCAGTGAGACAGAGTGGCTATCCATGTTGGGTGGTGGTGTAGGAGTTTGGTTCGGTAACCGTGCCCCAGACGAGAAATCAACTGGCGTAATGGCTCACGCAGCAGGTTATGACGCTGACACTCTGGCATTCAAGCAGAAAGAGTCTCGCCGTGGATCGATTGCAGCTTACTTAGATATCGACCACCCAGAGATTGTCCAGTTCATTCAGATGCGCGACCCTGTTGGTGGTGACCACAACAAGAAGTGCTTCAACCTGAACAACGCTGTAACGATCACTGATAAGTTCATGCACTCCGTTATCAAAGGTGAGCAATATGAGCTAGTTGATCCGAAGCATGGCGGTACTGGTCGTTTCTTGGATGCCCGGGAAGTCTGGGAGAAGATTCACCAGATGCGTTTCGAGACTGGTGAGCCGTACATCCTGTTCCGTGACACTGTAAACCGTTTGCGTCCGGGTTGGATTCGTAACCCACACTACTACGTCGGTCAGTCCAACTTGTGCAGCGAGATTACACTGTGGACTTCTGAGAAGCGTACTGCGGTATGTTGCTTGTCCTCATTGAACCTTGAGAAGTTCGAAGAGTGGAAAGACACCACAATCGTTCAAGACTTGATTCGTTATCTGGACAACGTACTGGAATACTTCATTCGTTTGGCTCCACCAGAGCTGAAGAAGGCTGTTTACTCCGCACAGAAAGAGCGGGCACTGGGTCTTGGTACTCTGGGTTGGCACTCTTACTTGCAGAGCAAGATGATTCCGTTTGAGTCGGGTGGTTTCAACAGTGCTATCCAGCACACCCACATGATTTACAAGCGAATCAAGGAACGAGCGATTGAATCCAGTCTGCAACTTGCCATTGAACGTGGTGAAGCACCAGATTGTGCCGGTAGTGGGATGCGTAACAGTCACTTGCTGGCTATTGCACCAAATGCTTCCAGTTCTAGTCTCGTAGGGGCTAGCCCGAGCATTGAGCCGTGGGCAGACAACTGCTTCGTAGCCGATGGCCGAGCAGGCGCCTTCCTGATCATCAACACGGCCCTGAAGAATGTACTGGAGCATTACGGACAAGACACTGAGGAAGTACGGAAGTCGATTCAACAGAATGACGGTAGCGTACAGCATCTAGCGTTCCTGACCGACCACGAACGACTGGTGTTCAAGACCTCGAAAGAGACTGACCCAATGTGGATCATCGAGCAAGCTAAGGCACGTACACCGTACATCTGCCAGAGCACTAGCTTGAACATCAAAGTTCCAAGTACTGTGACCAAAGAAGAGATGTCAGATATCTCTATGGAGGCGTGGTTTGGCGGAGTTAAGAGTCTGTACTACTGCCGAGCAGAAGGTACGTCGAAAGCAGATGTGGGTACTGGTGGTGATCGCCCATTGAATGCGGTCCCAGTGAAGAAGTTAGTTGAACTTGAGACTTGCCTTAGTTGCGAAGGCTAGAAGAGAATTATGAGCGTATTTAAAGAGAGTTTGTCGTACCGTCCTTTCACGTATTCTTGGGCTGCGGAGGCAGCCCAGAAACATGACATCGACATGTTTTGGAATGTCCATCAGGTTAACTTGCAAGATGATATCCAGCAGTACTACTCGAAAGAGGGTCTGAAGACTGGGAATGTCTCTCACGAGCAGAACAAAGCCATCTTGGACAAGACACTGTGCTTGTTCACTGAAATGGACCGTACAGTAGGGGCTGGTTATACCGAAGTTCTCCCGTTCATTAAGAACAACGAGATTCGGAACATGATGCTCGTGTTTGCCGCACGAGAGGTTACACACCAGCGGGCTTACGCACTAGCAGCAGAGACTTTCGGGTTTAGCAACTCCGACTGGACAGCATTTGCAGAATATAAGCAGATGGTTGATAAGCTGGATGCAATGGGAGAGAACGTTGTCCCAGATGGTGCACGTGATGAGTTGCGTGCAACTATCAAGCTGACGCAGATCCTGTTGGGCGAGGGTATCGGTCTGTTTGGTGCCTTCGGTACTCTGCTGAACCAGAAACGTCACGGGATCTTGAACGGTTTCAATGACATTAACGAGTGGAGCCTGAAGGACGAACAGGAACACGTAATCAACAACATCCGCACTGTGCAGGAAATGAAGCTGGACCTGACAGAGATTGAACGGATGGCACTTGAGTATGTAACTCGCCGTTTCGTGGATCGATTCAGAGAGGCTGAGTACCGCTATCTGGAGCTGGTGTTTGAGCTGGGTGGTGCAGAAGGTCTGACACTTGCAGAGATGAAAGGGTATATCGATTACCTCTGCCAACTCCGTCTGTTCCAACTGGGCTACGTTGCTCTGGCCGATGTTCCGGTGAATCCACTGCCTTGGATGGAATGGCTGCTTGGGGCTAACAAGCACTCTAACTTCTTCGAGAAGAAAGTGACCGATTACGTCCACCGTGAGCTGCCGGGTGAAATCAACTACAACCGTTACCGCCGCATGCTTCCGGGTGCAGCATGACTCCGGTTGACATGGCTGAGTGGCTGTGCTACACAAAAGACGCTCTAGTGGCCCGGTGGGATTCGGACACTGCTCGGAAAGCTAGAACGACTCTACTCCCCCAATCTCACGGATGAGATATAGCCCCGCTTCGGCGGGGCTTTTTATTGTCTGCAAATCGGGTTGACAGCCTTCTGGGATTTCTCGTACACTTGCCGCCAGTCGAAAACAGGGGGTTGGAAGTGTACGAGTTTTTCAAAGAGCTGAAGAGACGCTGGCAGGCTACCGCAAGAGATACACGGCAAGAGGTCGAGACGGCCCGGACACCCTTACCAATAAAGCCTGACCCACCAGAGCCAAGGGTAAAGGTGTACGCGCCCCGGATGGCAGATACCGTACGGTGCTTCGTACAGACTGTGCAGGCCGACCCATCCAGATTCAAGATAGTAGTTCCACGGCGAATGGGAGGACTCCACAAAGGTTTTGAGGGCGGACAACTCACTGACCGTAAGCTGGGGAGAACTTGGAACTTCACGTATTATCCGAAGACATACTACAGGGAAGCCACCTACATTGAAATTCAGGGCGTACCTATTAGTGAGGCCGAGGGGGCGTACCTGATTGCGAACTTGGGACCGATCTTCGAGGCGCGAGCATGGCGGAGGGCTGCAATTCTAGCTAAGCGAGAGAACCGGAAAGTTTTGGCCGTACGAACGGAGCTACATACACTTTACTGCAAAGGAGAAACCTGTGTCGCAAGCTGCAATTGAACAAGATGTATTAGAGGGTGAAGTAGAACATCCGCAAGTGTGCCAACGGTACTTCAAGACGCTAGATGGCTTAGCCGACTACATCAAAGTGTTCAAGGTAGTACGTGGGCAATGGGGCCACGGTACGGTCCCAGACGTTGGTGAGTGCTACATCTTAGAATACCACCCAGAGGGCCGGATGTAATGTACTACGCGGGCATTGGGAGTCGCATCACGCCGGACGATATTGGCGTGATCATGACAGCGTTAGCCCGAGAGATGGAGAAGTGTGCATGGACTCTTCGCTCTGGTGCCGCTACAGGAGCTGATACGTTCTTCGAGGAGGGCGTTGAGCAGACAAAGCACAAGGAAATTTTCATCCATAAGGGGTATGTACATGGCCGCAGAGCGAACTCGCCGCAAAGTGTTTTCGATGCCAGTCAATATCCCGATTGGTCGGAAGCAATGCGGATCGCATCAGAAGTTCATCCAGCATGGCACAGATGTGGCGAAGATGCCCGAGGCTTACATGCTCGGAACATCTACCAAGTGCTTGGCCCGGGGATGAATCCAAGATCGTACAGCAGCATGGTCATCTGCTGGGCTATCCCGGACATCCACGGAGTTCCGGAGGGTGGTACACGGACAGCGTGGAAGGTAGCAGAGTTGTACGACATTCCCCGATTCAACCTCGCAGTGCGAGCTGACCGGGATCGAATTGAAGAGTGGTTAGAAACAAGGAAAACTGTGTGAGCGAGGAGCTACAAAAGATCACCCTAGAGAATTGCGAAGTCTTCTACAGGTACGAAGATGGGCGGATTACACTGTTCACTTATCAGGGGCAGGCAGACGATGTAATCAAAGAGTTAATGGAGCGGTATTTACTCCCTCCAAAACGCTTCTTAGAGCATCCCTACCACCCGGGGCACCCGCAATGGGGTGAGAGTACCGTTTAAACGCCCTGTGGTGCGTTCTGAGACGTTTTATTAACTTAGGGGATACGCTGACTTAGGTACGTGTCCCCACGAGCCTTATACGGGCTCACAGGAGGTTGCATGATTATCTGGCCGTTACTCTTACTGGCTACGTTCTACTCGATTATCGGGTTCTTAGTTTACATGGTGTTCCGCACAGCGATTGGAGACAATCTCGGGCTCTCCCGGGAGCAGGATCACGCCTACTCACTACTCGCCTCAATGATTTGGCCGGTAAGTGTGCCACTTGCAGTGGTTGCATCAGTTTGCTGGGGTGCGTACCAGTTATGTAAACACTTGGTAGAAAGTTACCAAGTCATTTCAACCCACTTGAAGGAGACAATGAGTGGTGATCAGTGATTCGTTGCGTGAGCAACTTGGCGTACCCGCTTGGCGGAGCGGTTATGTTGCAGCAATCGTGCATTGCAGGCAGACGGAAGAGTTCATGGATGGGTTGTTCAACCGTCTAATGAGCGAAGAAGAGAGAACTCGGGCACTTCAGATTGCTGTGGAAGTTCGTGATGAGCGGATGGAAGAGTTGAACAGCGATATCGCTCAGGTTGGCCGAGTTACGGCTATCTGCCGTGGGTGCGGTGAGCACAGAGAAGTCGATTACGACATCAAAGATTTCACCCGGGACAATCATTACTGTGGACGCGATCCACATTGCTGCCCATGAGTTGGCTCGCTGAAGAAGACGGCATCACACACATCAACATCTACACCAAGGGGAATACGGCTCTAGGTCGTTTTCTCTCCAACCTGAGTCTTGCACCATTCACTCATCCCGAGCATGGGAGTTTTGCGTGCGTGGAAGGCTATTGGTACTGGCTTGGCACTGGGATGCAGCATGAAATGTTCCGGGAGATGCTTGGTTTCGAGGCCAAGGCTCACGGGAAGAAGCTGGAAAAGGTGCCAATGGACCCAGAAGTGTTCGAGAAATGCATAAAGGAGGCGATTACTGCGAAACTCCGGGCAAATCCGAAAATGTTGAATGAAATCATCGACACTAAGCTTCCCTTCGCACATTACTACGTGTACTATGGCAAAACTGTTGAGGCAGGCTACGAATGGCTTGTCGAATACCACGAACATATCCGGCGTAGTTGCCAAGAAAAGGGATGGAGAGCGAGATGACACGACCAATCGAAGAAATCGTCCGTGAGTACAACGAGCTGCGTCTGGAGAAGATCGAGGCCGAACATACAGCCTACCTCGATGAGCGTGTAGAGCGGATCTGTTCAATCATGCACTACCCAACGCACTCTCCCAAGCACCCCGGGACGTGGACCTATGTGGACAGTATTGAAAGCTGGGTACAGAGTGGTGGGCTCATTATCGCTCACGTGAAGGGCGATTGGCACGGGGATACTGAGAACTTCGATAGCACCTTCCCGGCAAACCTGCTGATGCTGAAGGAGGAGGAGGTTCCAGCAGCTATCAAGGCTTGGGTTGAAATGCTAATCTCCAATACGCAGGCAGCCAAAGTTGTACAGGCGGAGCAAGATCGGATAACGAAGATTGCCCGACTAGAGGCTGAACTGAGGGAGTTGAAAAGCTAATGCTCCTAAAGACAAGGTTCTCATACTTCATCTTCTTCAATACGGAGAAGGCCGAGCCCCACAGGGCAGAACTTGAAGCTGAACCAGAGCTGGTTCGTGAGCACTGGCCCTCTGTAGATGTTGCAGTGTGGCCGGAGTTCATCTACGTCTCGCACAATGATCAGAACGTCGCTTACGCTTGTGCAGTAAGTATTCAACACGCAATGAAACGTTATAAGTGGTGGGAAGAGAAAGATGCGTAGCAAGATTTTGAAACTGTTTGACAACTGGTTCGACAACGTACGGGTTAAGCCTAAACCGTACAGCACTATCAATATGCGTACGCTTGAGAAGGCAGCATTTGAAGCTGGATACGCTGCTGCCAGCGAGGAACAGAAGCTGGCCCGGTATATCGAACTGCGGGACTGCTTCCCACACATGTCCGCCACATGGGTAATGTGTGACCACAAGATTGATGAACTGATCGCTCCAAAGGAAGAATAATGAAACACGAAGAACTTACAAAGCTGCGTAAGCAGTTTGACCATCTCGCACTGGAAGAGCAGAACAAGCGTCTCCGGTTCATCGCTCAGTATTACTGCGGTAGTCTCACACGAGATGCAGACTTCGTAGTAGATGTCACGAAGCACTGGCCTCAGTTCGAAGAGATGCGGAAGCTCGATGCACTCTCAGCTTTGGGCACTGTAACGCTGGGAGATGTTCTCCGTGCCGCCTAACTTCTGGAGCAAAGTAAAGTTCTTCTTGGGCATGGAGTGTATCGCCAAGTATGGCGAGCAGTTCGTAGTGACCAAGCGGGAGTTCGGTAGCCGGGTTTGTCTGGACCGGAAGAGTGAATTCTGGTGGATGGAAGGTTACTGGAACCGTCACTGTACCTACGACACCATTGAAGGGGCAGAGAAACGAATCTGCACGATGAATCCACCGCCCGAGCGGCTGAAACTAACAGTTATGTGAGCGAAAGATGAGCAACATGAGTCAGGTTGGCAATATCAGCCAGCTTACACAGACTAATCCTCTGTTCCTGCAACCGGCAACACAGCAAGTAACAACCCGGGCGCCGATCATTGGTAAGTTCTACGCCTCAGAGTGGGACTGCCAACAGGCTTGGGAGCGGTTCGAAGAGTTCAACCAGCACATGATCAACCATGCAAACCCGCGTAAACGTCGCTTCTATATGAATGACGGCACTGTGTATTGCTATCGTGTGTTCGTGGAGTACGAGGATATCATGCAGATTGCCGGGTCAGAGTACTACTCCGTAGATGTTGATCGGGGAATTACAAATCCGGAGATTCTTAACTATATCCGCACACGTGTGCGTTGGTGTTACTAAGGAAGTAAGTAGTTGATCAAGATTCAAGATAAGATTTGGGCAGTTGTGGAGAAGTCTCGTGCCCCACTGGCATACATGTGCCAAGTTACAGAGAAGGCAGACGGAACTCCCGATAGTGCCACTGCCAAGATGCAGGATACCGGGCGTAGCTGGTCAAGATCCGGCCCCATAGGGAATCAGCAAAGGGGTGATGAAGCGACCTACGAGAACATTCCCGTACTCGGCTTCACTCTGGGTGATAGCGTCTCCCGCTGGACTACCCAGAACAAGCTGTTCGAAGTAGTAGACCCCCGTGGCTTCATGGTACAGGTGGCAACCGGCAACATTGCCCTGCTATTGAAGCACTGCACAATCGTCAATGGCGTAGTGCAAGAGGAGTGCGTGTGGGGTAGGGAGGGCGGTAGCCACATCCTGCTCCCAGTGAACTCTGAGCCGTATCTGGAGGCCAAGAAGATTGTTGAGCAGGTAGCAACTGGTCTTGTGAAGCCAGCAGACCTGAAACTGGGTGATCGCTGCAAGATGATGGCCTTTGGGCATGGGTTAGATGCCACGTGGGAGTTCTTAGGCACGGTGAAACTCTCTTGGGTTCGCAAGTGCAGTAAGAATCAGTACGAGGCCGAAGGCTTTAGCCGGTATCACTCACGTACACGCTTGAAGAAGTCTGAACCACTGGATGATGAGACACTTCAGGATGATAAGTGGGTGCATATCTTCAAGTGGGTTACACAGGATGGCCGGGACATCTTCGAGATTGAACTAACTCCAAAGATTATGGAGCGAGTTGCGGGAGAACCTAGTATCCAACTGGGGATGGAGCATCTGTTGAAGGGGTATCAGTATTGCCCTGAGCGTGTAATGAAGAAGTTCAAGCACGAGCTGGAGAACCGCAACACTTATGCTGAATGGCGTGTAGTTGGTAAGGACACGATTGCTGATTTCAAACTCAAGCCGGAGAAGAAGTAAGTATGACCGCAGTAAAAGAAGTGCAAATTGTAACCCGCAGTGCCCGTCAAGCAACTGAGCGTAAGTTTTGGGTGCAAGAGGCAGCAGATTATCTGGTGCAGACTGGTGTATATGGCCCTGAAGAGCGTGATGAGGCTGTGGCATACGCAGATCGCCTCGCTTATGCCAACACAGACGAGGGTGGAGAGTTAATGGACCCTCCGAAAGTCCGTGTGGATGACGATTTGGCGTATGTCCCAAGCTGACTGCCCTGAATGTTATCCCGGCGAGCATATACTGTGGCGTGATCAACCTATGAATGAAACACTTCGTGAGTTCACCAGCTCGTACATCTCGCCGCCCAAGCAATATTACCCCAGCATGGATGCAGCAATGGCTGTCTGGGGCACTGTTATACAACCAGAGGATTTACTCGATGCCTGATAACAGGGCAGCAAAGAACAGACCATACTCCGAAGCCCAGTTAGAGAAGGTTCACCAACTCCGGGAGAAGACTGGGGAAGGCATGATGGATTGCAAGAAGGCACTACAAAAGTCTGATTGGGATATGGCGGAAGCGGAGGCTTGGCTGAACAACCCCGGGCGGCTATCGCTTTATCTGGTGAATCGCCGGACGTACTTGTGAGCGATCAGCAGCCTAGGCAGAAAAGACCAAGACCTGAGTGGCTGAAAGAGATAACGTCTCGACCGGCATGCTCGTATTGTAGTGTTGTTGCAGGCGCTTGCCTGCTGGAAGTTATGGGAGCTGATAAATCACAGTGCCCAAGGAAGGAAAAGAGTGAACCCAACAGTAATCCGTGAGCAAGTTAATCGCATTCAGGCAATGCGGGGGCGACTGCAAAAGGAATTGTTCGCAATCCAAGACTCTTGCCCACACACAAACAAGCGTGGTGAGTATAAAGCGAACACTGGCAACTGGTCCCAGAGTGATGACAGCTACTGGATCGACGTAAACTGCGATGATTGCGGGAAGTGGTGGCTGATTGACAGCGACCAACCAGACTATAGCCAATTTGATGGAGTGATAACGCGATGATTGAGTTAACTGGCGAGAAGTTTGAACCGGGTACAGATGTAGAGTTGACCTTCCACATCACAGAGGGTGTGGTAGTGCATGCCCTGAAGGGCGATAAGGGCACCATCTTTGGGAAAGCTCCCGGGCAGATCCAACACATAGTGAATATGTGGGACGGCAAGCGCCTAGTCGTCCGCATCAATCAGATGAAGGAGATTTGATGCAGCAATTCTACGCAGAAGTAATGGAGTCTAAGCGATTCCACGGTACACGCATCCTCGAAGTGCATGAATTTGACACAGCGAAGGAAGCTGAGGCGTTTATCGACAACTACAACCAGATTCTGTTTACTCATCCAGACGGTGCAGCCCCAGAGACGTACACAATGGCTCAACGGTGCAGCACTTACACTATCATGGACTACCGGCAAGGCCGTCTGAAGTTGCCAGAGGAGCGTAGATGAACCAAGTAAGTGGTCCCGGGTACTACGAGGGGCAAGAGTTGCTTCGAAACGGTGAGCATGGGCGACTCTCGGAGGAAGCGAGGGTTGGTCTGCGTAAGATATCTGCCCTACGGAGAACATGCCTGCATCCTGAAACGCATCTCTCTATCCGAGACACCACGTACTACCCGAACTTCTTCCCTGAACGCTCCCGTGAGTTTCATTGCTACATGTGCGATCAGGAATGGAAGTTTCTGTACGAGGATCGTATCCAGCAGCTCGCCAGAGAGTATCACAAGAAGCCATTTCCACACGGGTACATTGAAATATGCGAGCCAAAGTGACACAAGAAGGGATCAACCGCAACATCGCCTTCCACCGTTGGGCAGAAGAGAGGGGATACTTCCCACACTCCAAGTACCACGAGGCGTTCATTGCCGGTGCGACGTGGCGAGATGCAAAAGAGCACCCCAAGTACGAGAGCGCCTGTGGTAATTGCTCTTGCGATACCAGATGTCTGATGTTATGACCAAGATTGACGCCCTAGAGCTTGCCCTTACGCACGTGAGGAGCTACCCAGACCGGATGTACCTGCAATTCCTCATCAGTGTTGAGCGGAGAAAGCGCTTGCCCTCTCTCGTGCAAGGCATTACACTAGTGCCAGAGAAATATGAGAGTGTCAGAGAAAATGGCAAAGATTCCAGCGGTAACATTCAAGAATGACCCACCCCTGACGGGCCTAGGTGCCGTGGGCCACACCATCGGGGCGGATATCAAGGTGGGTGGCAAGGTCATTGGCAAGATTCAGGGCATGAGCTGGAACCAGCGTTCCCATAAAATCCGTGTGATGGTGCTCGATGAGACTGAGCGTTGCGGCTGGAAGTGGGTACAGTTCAAGTTCTCGCCTGACTCCCTCCCTTCTGCCAAGGAGTGGATCAAGAAGAACTGGGCTACCATCCACGAACGCTACAAGTTCCACATGGAAGATGATTGATGCATAAGGAATACAAGTGCGATACCTGTAAACTGACGATCTTCGAGAGCAGCACTGGTAGCATCATCACCAACTGCACTTGCAAGAAGCACGTAACCAAACACCACTCACAGAACAAGGATGATGACAGCTTCCTCGATAGAGCACTAGATGTTGTCGAGACAGTAGCTGTGGCCTCTTGGATTACCGGACTATTTGACTGATATGAAAGTGCAATCTGAAGCATTGACAAAGTTCTACCAAGCGTATCTAGCGTGGGTTGAGGCTGGGGCTCCGGTAGAGAATGAGCATAGCTTATATCGGGGCGTCGGGCTGTGTTCAAACCTCTGGACATTTTTCGGGTATGCAGACGCCTCGGAGGCCTATGAGCTAGACAGTCAGTTCAGGGATGCCGAACTTAGTGTGTTCTACCCTTTCAATGAGGGATCTGTACACTACCGCCAAGAGAAGGCCGCTGAAACTTGTCACCTTAACCCCGCCCGCATTGAATGGGTCCGTAGGCACGTTGCAATTGGGCTGGTGACTTGTGCAGAGTAAGAATCAATGTGATGGTTGCCGAGCGGGTAAACCTCTGGTGAATGGTAACCACAGGATGGGCCAAGAGGGAGGTTATCCTGACCTCATGGGCTGTACGGCAAAGCTGTACACTCCCAACTCTTGGCCTTGCTGGAGCTGTAAGCAGCCTGTGTCTATGAAGGAGCGAGCTGATGCAGATGGTGATTGCCCGCATTGCCGGGTAGAATTGGATATTGAACTGTGGCCGTTTCCGGAGAGCAATACCTGTGCAATGTAAGAGCATGAGAGCTAAAGACTACTTGCAATCCCTGATCGACGGCGATGAGTTGGGCTGCCTCCGTGTCACTGCTGTAGAGCTGAAGTCGTTGCAGAAGCTTATGGAGCAGGAAGAAGTGAAGGTAGTTGGGTGGACAGAGACGAACCGTCAACTGGGGCTAGAGGCTGTAGCCCAACGTGTAAAGGGGTTCCGTGCGGATGTGATTCCGCATATCTCAGCAGCTCAACGCTCTGGCCTGAGTAAGCTAGTTGACATCGCTCATTACTTAAATACCCAAGGGGTGAAAACCTCTCGTGGTGGTAAGTGGCAAGCAATCCAAGTGTCCCGGGTGCTGGATGCAATCTAAAAGACAGTCTCTAATCGAGACAGCTACCAGTACCAGTACGGGGTTTGTAGGGAGTTGGCTCATCACTATGGGCTGCTTCACGTACATCCCTGATAAGGTGGCAGCAACTACAGCAACAACCCTCTTGTGCACTCTCTGGAGTTTGGTACGGGGCTACACAGTGCGGAGATACTTCGCTAGGAAGGCAGCATGAGTTGGCGTTTTGTGTATTGCCCCTCGTGCGGGATGCACCAAGAGAAGGTGGGCGGAGCTGAGGAACATTTCTTCTGTAGGGAGTGTTGCACTAACTGGGTAGAAGATAAGCAGAAGAGAGTTAAGAAGCGATGAGTTACGAATACCAACTGATCAGTCACTACTACGGCAATCGAGCAGCAGCACGTAGTGGCATCCGCCTGATGAATCATATTGATGAGGGGTTGGCAATCCTCACTCAGATGAAAGCAGCGGAAAGTGTGAAGGCAGCCTTCTGTCTGCATCCAATGTTGCAGAGTGATGAGGCGTACGCAGAGAACTTCAAGCGCCTCTGTGACGATCATCTAGTGGGGAACATCCCGCTCATTCTTGCAGTGGAATATCGCAAGGCAGCCAACAGCTACTTGTGCAAACCCACAACTGACTACTGGCACTTGGATCAAATCAAGAAGAAGGTAGGAGTGCTAAGTCTTGAACTCAGGCAGATGCTGATCGCAGACAAGAGACAGAACTACAAGGACTTCATGACGTACCACTCTGAGACACATCCCCGGAGCTGGCAGTTGCTCCGTTACTTCCAGAACTGGTTCAAGATCTTGGGTGACTACGCAATGATTCCTCAAGTGCGTGAAGACTGCTGCACTGGTTGATGCTACACTAAGGCTACGAACCTACTTCAAGAGAGGCTAGCATGACCGAGACGACCCCAGATATCGAGACACTGTACAGGGCTGCAAGCGGGAGCCAGACAACTAGTGCTGCTGCACGTAACACTGCTCAAGCTGTGGTTGATCGCATGCTAGAGGTGAAGCAGGATGCCCGGACTTCTGACCTGACTCGACGTATCCAGCATGCAGCGAGCGAGGGCAATAGTGACCTCATCTTCAAGCTAGCGGATGAGTTGAAGAGTGTTAAGAATGGGGAGCGTGAGCGTCAGGCTCGACTAGTGCAACTGGCTGATGAGTTCTCCTTTGCAGAGCTGCTGGAAGCATTCCCTACAGACTACCGGGAGCTGGCCTGCGAGATTGGATTGTTGGTGGTGCAGAAGATGTCAGAGGGTGCTAAGCGTTCGAGGCCACGGCCACCAGCTCCACACTACGTGATCGAGAACGAGGACGGGCACACCCTAGAGGTGGTGAAGGGTAAAGGCAAGCCCAAGCTCCCGGGAGCAGAGAAAGAGTTCTACAAGTTCATGGGGTTCGATGTCTCAGAGGATGGCCGGACTGTATCGCCTACAACCTTCGGGAACCTTGCGGGGGAAGTTGTCCCCACTACCAAGAAGGCTCTACTCGATGACCTCATAGCTGGGAACGAGTTCTGGACGAAAGAGGGCTACAGTATCAAATTGAAAGAGAGGGTGGATGAATAACAACCAAGCTAAGCGGCACATCCTGCTAGCAGCTATCGTACGTGCAACAATGAAGTGGGGTGGTCAACCCATCAACCGAACGTGGTGTCCCAACCAGAGATACACGCCGGAGCTTCAGTACCTCATCGATCACAAGTTGGTGGTGCTGAAGCGGAAGGTCCAATCTTCCATGACCTCTTACAGCTACGCACTGGCCTACCCACAGACTGCTGCGGAATATCTGGAACGCTTCAAGTGTCCACTATGCAAGAGCGAACTGTCTGGGTGGTACGACATGACAGGCAACTCTCACAGCAAGACCTGCCAACTCAGCTTCAACCAATAGCCCGCCTTGTGCGGGCTTTTCTTCGTCTGGAATATCTGTCACCTCAGTGACCAAGTACTTACCCCAGTACCTACCCAACTGAGTACTTACCCAGTTACCCATGCAAGTAGTTACTCACTCTCCCGATTCCTCAACTCCCCAAATATCGACCTCTTCAAAATTTTCAACTCCCTCCGTCACACTCCCTCGAATATCCCATCTGCCAAATATCCAATATCTGACCTTATGTGGGTCGGTGTTTAACCCGCCTTTGCTCTTGGCTTCTGGCCCACTAGCACAATTTCAGAATATCGTCAACCCCTCCGCTATACCGTCCGTCGGATCACCCATCTGATAGTACTGTATATACATACAGGATTTAACATAATGATCGTTATACGCAATGCGCAAACCATTGATAGGTGGATATATTTCAGGGGATTGGATCTAGGCTGCATAGCCGATAGATAGCTAGCTACGCAAGGGATATGGCAGTATTCTAGTACTATCGTCACCATAGTGACAGATTATTGAGTGTTCCACGTGGAACGTGGAGAATAACGGGAACGTAGCTTAGCCCTACAGTCGGATATTACCCATCCCAA
>Ga0307517_10007972_pt1 | contig 15292 bp, 14 predicted proteins | sample 23_EM_MG_FD_194515 | JGI IMG/M metagenome (GOLD analysis project Ga0307517, IMG submission 194515) | Populus trichocarpa ectomycorrhiza microbial communities from riparian zone in the Pacific Northwest, United States - 23_EM | ecosystem: Host-associated > Plants > Roots > Unclassified | place...
CCCGCTCACGAGTTCCGATTCGTTTCCGAATACAGATTTACTCCCGCCGACAACACCTACGTACTTGATGTAGATGTCTAGGGAGACTCGGATGTGCACCAGAAGCCAGAGCAAGAACTTGCTGCGCTGCTGCAGACACGACGAGAAGGGAGGTTGATGTGTAGGGGGCTCATAACAGTTCGCCTTCTATTCATTCACTATGTTACGTTAATACTGAATTTTCCTCAATAGAAACAGGAATAGAAATTGCTCCAACGTGCACGGCTACGACACAACCAGTAGCACCATTACCAACTAACACACCAACTTCGATTAACGACAGTCATTATCCACCACCCTGGCTTGGCCTCCATAGAACAATTGCGTCAACTTGTATGATGTGGTGCAATGGATGATGAAGGTGGGGGGTGGGCCGTTGTGCGACGTGTCCATCTCCCAAAACTGTACGTACTAATACTATTTCATTCGTGAATCTACACCAATATCTAACTACCTTACAATATAAATTTTACATCGAGCACGGGAACCACTCTTTGTTTTAATTCATGTTGCCCAAGTTGTTGCCATCAAGTTGCCATACACACCACCTGCGATGGGGGTGTCCGGCGTCATTCACTAATTATGTATGTCATTCTGACCCGTACTCCAGTCTCCAGCACGGGTTGAATGCTGAAAGATGACAGTTACGGCTTATTTATTAAATTAAAATTGATTTATTCGTAAAATGATGGCCGCTATGCTAAATCACTTCGGCGAAACCAAATATTGAGCCTTGCTTCCATACTCGTGTGGTCATACAATCGAACCTTAGCAGATGCCTATTCCATCCATCTCCGAGCTCGAAGTTGCTGCCAGGAAGATAGTATGGAATGCAAGAAAAAATGGCAATCTCAAGTTAATTTTCCAGATGCCTATTTCTCTTAATTTCTAAAAGGTTTTTCTATTTCATTTGACATAGGGAATATACACCTCGGTTGGTCAGGTCAACCTTAGAGGACCAGTTTCACCTTGATCAAGGGACTCTTGATGCAGCAGAATACAAGTCTGCCATTAAAACTGCGACGAAGGCTGCTTTGGTCGGTGGCATTTTGACATTTGTGGCCTATCAAAAACATTACTCTTACATAACTCGTAATTTTGGATTCAGCGGGAGGATCAGCCTGCTGGAGTGGAAGTAAAGAGCCCGCGAGTAGAGAAACAGGCACCGAAACGCACCGTCAAAGGAGAAGATGACGAGAAACCAAAGTCTGGGTCGACTCCTAAAGGAAAAGGAAAGGCAAAACGGGATGAAGATATTGAAGATGAAGGTGGTCCGAAGAAGAAGCGTAAAACAGTGCCTAAGAAGAAAAAAGTAGTTTCTGACGACGGCGACGGCGATGCCTCCACTCCTGCTCGTCCCAAACGGCCACAAGTGAAGAAGGAAAAGCCATTTAAATCTCTGGTACTGATTTTCTCCGCATTTTAATTTTAATTTTGAGCTCGAATGAATTACAGGAGCATGTTCCGACTTCTGACATGGAACAGGAAGAACCTGGTTCTCAATCAACAGTCAAGGATAAAAAACCAACCTCTCCCCCTAAAGGAATGGTAAGACAACAATCTTATTTAATGTTCTTTGATTTAACGTCATTTTAGTCGAATGGTCCTGTGACTCCCAAAAGAGATACCACACCTAAGGGATCGAAGGGCAAGGAATCACCTGTTCCGCAAAACCGAGGTTTACCTGTGTATGACGTACGTCTCATAGTAAAACCCCGATTGCATGAGACATGCTGATGGTGTCTGGTGCCAAGAGCGAATCTGAGCTTTCAGAACTCATTGACGAGCCTCCCAAACAGAAACGGTCCAAATCCAAGTCCGAGGGCAAGGTCTGCACATTCAGTGATTTTGCTTTCATCTTTCTTATAAGTTATAGGAGGCGAAGAAGCCGAGAGGTAAAAAGGAAGCCCCGACGCTGAGCAAGGACGAAGCAAAGATCAAACGATTGAAGGTCTGTACCTTATATTTCTGATCTTTTGAAGTTGATAATCATTGTATGGTTTCAGTCCTTCGTCGTTACCTGTGGCGTACGAAAAGTATGGTCCAAACTTTTCCAAGGGCTTGACACGCCACAGCAGCAGATCAAAAAGCTTGAGGAGATTTTAACTGAGCTAGGCATGCAAGGTCGTATGTCCATGGATCAGGCAAAGGCGATCAAGCAGAAAAGAGAATTAGCAAAAGAGCTGGGTACCTCCCTTTTCTTTACTTTTTGTCTTGTATTGATTGCCATTTTAGAGGACGTGCAAGCATTTGCCAAAGCCGTGGAGGGCAAGGTCTCTGGAGCTCCATCTCGGAAGGTTGATAAGGCTTTACGAAAGCTAAAATCCAGTGGTTCAGAAAACGAAAAGGAAGAATCGAACGACGATGACGAGGAGTCGGATGTGGCTCCCAAGATGCAATCCGTAAGACTTAATTGCGTTTTATTGTATTTTTTACTGACCTCGAAGTCCAGATGGATGCGAGGAAGAGTATCTTGGCTTTCCTGCAGGATCAAAGTGACGATGAATGATTCGTTTTTGGATTCTTATTTATTGTGCTTTTTTGACTCTATCCTTTCTTTCATATGATCCACCATCCCCTGGTATACAAAAATAAAAAATACATCACAGCATGTGGTTTTGGTCTTATTTGTAATCTTGGAATGTCTCTATCAACGCACACGACACCAAGCGGTTCGTTCTCATCCTTATTCGTACAACCAGCCTGCCTCTTATAGCTGTTGCTATTGCAAAGGTTTTCTGCTTCCCTCCCTACATTCCGCTCCCCCATTCTTCACGTCAGCTTTGCATTGTATTTAATTGCCTCTGATCGCCCTAATTTCTTGTACAAGTGAGCAAGCGAACCCTGCAACGAAATCGATCGCTACAGAGCAATGGACCCGCCTGATTCTTTCATATTCTCGTCATAAAAAGTTGTTTCTCCTCCGAGTTGAGGATGCGGAGACTGTTGGAAGTGATTGGAATGAGATTCTGCGGAACGAACGGATAAATCGTGGGCTTTCTTCGTCTGCCTTGCTTCTTGTGCCCTGATTCTTTGTAAACAGGCAAGATCCTTCCCGGTCATTTATCCAACTTGATGGAATCGATGGTGGCGAAGAATCTGGCGGGGTATGAACCAACCAAGCAAACCAGGTCCGTTCTCGTATATTGGAGATTACCAGAGGAATGGGCAGAAGTATTGTATGATTGGGTGTGTCTTGTTTTCCCATTTCCCATTTCGCTTTACTAATTTCTCCATGCAGGCGGTCTCAACAGGACAACTGAATACGATCCTGACGTTCTTGGACATTACCGACCCACCTGTGGAATCACCATTGGCAGATATCCCGATACCTCTCCTGCGCAGAGCTATCTCGATTCTTGGCAAGACAGGTCGTTCGCAGGTGATCACGATTGCAGATGGGGAGGGTGTACGCTTTCTTTCGAGACCTAGATGAGAGAAAAGCTCTTTCGGTGATAACTTATTCTAGCCACTAATTCGTATATCAATGAGCTTGTTCTTATATTACGGGTCTAATCTCCGCGACCTAGTTTATCCAAAGATCTGGTGCCCTGTTCAAACCATTCATCCCGAGACACCCAGAAATCTTCTCTGTTTTTCATGATATCAGCAAGGACCGCTCCTCCGAGGAACACCATATGTTTCCGGCGAGGGGGATCTTCGATCTTTATCTTGAATTTCTGTGCAATATCATTTGTGTTAATAAAAATCATCACCTACAATGACGAAGAATTACGAACATTCAATCGTGTTGGGTCACCGCTCAGAATACGCGTCAGATAGAGTTGCTTGACTTCTTTTTCGAGCCTGCTGGGTAGACCGGGATACATGCTGGAGCCTCCGGATAATACGATGTGTTTGTAAAGCTCTGATCGAACGTCTACTGCTGCTGCTTGAATGGTTTGGAAAAGCATTTCTGAAAGTAATCGTGAATTGACATTGAGAGGGGGGAAGAGTTAAAGATGGGTACCTGCGATGCCTGGTTGTTCGACATCTACGAGATGAGGTTGGAATAAACATTCGGGTGCTTCGTAGCGTTCTGGTCCAACTCTGATTACTCGGCCGTCGGGAAGCTGTTTGCGGATGAGGTTGGTTGTAAGACGAAAGAGGAGTTACACGTACTGTATAGTTTTCCACCAAGACGGTTGTTTCTTCTGCCAACTTTTTATCGAGTTCAAGATCGTAACTGAAAAAGAGAGATGCACGATTTGTCTCTAACAGGCAAACGACAAGGCTTGATTTCTGACCTCACGTAACATAGCTTTTCTTTGATCTCCCGTACTGTTTCGAAATCTGCTGTTCGATTAAATGCATACCCTCGCATAAGGAGGAGTTTGATCAAATAGCGTGTCACGTCTCTTCCGGCGATGTCGAGTCGGCGAGTTAGATGGGGCATGGAGAAACCGTCGTAGACGGGGACAATGTGCGTTACGCCATCACCGGAATCGACCACAACGCCAGTGGTGAGACCTTAATGGATGATAAGCAATGGAGGACCCATGAAAATGTAATAAGTACCTTGAGCGTAGAGGGTCAACACTGCTTGGATAGCGACGTAGACACCTTGAAAGCCGTATTCCTCAAACATCACTTGGCACATTCTTTGTCTGTTGACCTTTGGATTCATAGGGGGCTCGGTCAATAGCACCTTCCGGCCCTGCGGATTGATCTTGAGTTTCTCATCAAATGTATAGTCCCATAGATGCTTCATGTCTTCCCAATTTTTGACAATTCCGTGTTCCATTGGCTGCGTTACTTGAAGATAGTTGCGGTTCTGTGCTGCTTCGTCTCCGATCATGATGTCCTTGATTACAGCTGCGCCGACTCGTTCTTCTGCACGCAGAATGGGCCGTCCGATGATGGATGGAAACACTGGGGAGATATAAGTTACAGAAGGTGGGCAGCAGTATTTGCGCAGTGCGCACCATGTGCAGGGAAGTTGGAGCCAGCATAACCGACCTTGACGAACTGCAGAGAAAGTTATTACAATATATAAGATTATTTTCCGATACATACACCTGTGCCATTGTCTACAACCAGAGGTAGCTCTGGATCCATGATTTTGATTTTGAGTTTGAGAGAAGAGAGTGCAACTACATTACGTAACACTAAACATGTGGGAAACCAACTTGCTGCTTTCTGTCTTTTCCGCTGGTCCGCCATTGTCTTCAGTCACGATCCTTTCACGACCAACACGTTTGTCTAGAGCATAATACCCCAGTAACCACGCGAATGCCATGGCTCAGGCGTTTTTCGACGAGCACCCACTAGGAGATTATCTCCGAGGTCAGTGTTGATGCCCGCGATGTGAATTATCATTTTAACACCCATTTTAGATGCGGGTGAAAACCAGTTCTCGATTCCTGGGATATCCTCTGATTTGGAGCGAGAACTGGACCCAAATTTTGACTGTTCCGACGAAGATGACGACGATGAGCCTCTACCAGAATGGCGGCCACGATTGCTGGTAGAATTCCTACAGGCGCGTGTTGAACGTGTTACATGTGTCCTGTCAAACTAACATTCGACTACTGATAGGTCCTTCAGTCTATCATTTCTGTGGCTCACTCAAACAGCGCGCCAAGTCCGTTTGTTGAGCGTTTCAGGTACAACGTCATATCATCCTCCCTGCTATCCCCATCTCTTTCTGCCCACCATACTCCGCGTCCGTCAAAATCATTCCCTATTCCTGGAAAACTGCACCACAGCAGAACGCCAAGTCTGGAGGACCCTAATCCTCCTCTTGCGTCCCCACCTCCCCCTACGCAGACACCCGACTCGAGTGTTGGCCTAGTGTCATTAACCGCCACAGTAGCCGCAGTATTTTTAAGTATCGGATACCCCGCCCTTTCTTTGTTATCTTTATTTCCAACTATTTTCTTCATGTTCAATCCTTTTGGCACGTCAGACACGCCCAAGCATGATATGTCACTCGTGAGCTGCAAATTCCCTTCTGCAGTTTTGCCTTACCGAACTTTCATTCAGACTTTTAACGCTCTGGAAGACCTTTTATCGGCAAATGAATCCTGGGAGTCGACTGTTCAGGATACAATAAATACCCTTGAAGTTGAGGAACGAAGGTATGCCTCTTGTAGTTTTTTTAGGGCTTCAACATCTCACGTCAAACGAATGCAGCCTGCATACCACAACCAGTTCATTAGTGTCCTCTCCCATACGAGTCGCTCTTCACTCCTGCCTTCAAAGCACTCACACCCAATGCGATAACATCCGACATCTCTTTTCCGCCCTAACCTCCCCTACCGAGCTCCCTCAATTGGCCGAGATGTATGCTCCTCCATCACCTGTCAAAAGCGGTTTTGGTACAGAAATGGCCGTCCGTCCCTTTTCTTACCCCTCGGCACACCTCTGCCCACCTTCTGTAAATCACACTCCGTCACCTTCGACCCCGGCCAAAAAACGTTTTACATGGAACGGTTCATATTTGAGTCTCGCAGATGCTGGAAGTCCCACAAATTTGATCAGCAGAAGACGAGAACGACAAAGTGTTCAACTTCGCGATGTTTTTGAAGTTGGAAACGGCACTGCTGAACTTGTGTCTCCCTTTTCTGGCACTAAAGTTGGACCCGAGGATGCTGCAGATGGAGAAAAAACGAAAAGTGATACACATGACTCCAGTTCAAGCCTTTTTGGTTCCGCCGCCCTGGATCTGCAGCGGAAACGCAAATCAGTGGGCTTGGACGCGTTTCGTTTGCCTCCAGCAACTGTCCCGGAGCTGCGGACCTCTCGTGGCTTTCGAAACAGCTTATTGTTCTCCCCGAACGCCCCCTCATCCAAATTCACGAGTCCTCTACCTGCACGGCATCCCTTTTCCTTTACCGCTCTAACGTTCTCTCTGCAAGGCGCAATGGCTGCAAAGCGATATTCTTGCGCTCATTTACTCGCTCTCCGCTTTTCGGATGTTGAAGATGACGGATATTGGGAGGATGTGAGGAGTGTGATTGGGCTGCTGACGAGTGCTCTGGTAGACGCGTCGTCTAGACTGTCAGAGGCACTCGACGAGAGTGAGCAGCAAAAGATTGCGGAAGGAAAACCAACTCCAGAACACACTCGCGTGGAATTGGAAGAAGCTGGACGGGGTGACAGCACTTATCCGACGCATTTTCAAGATACTCAACCCGTCTCAATCGGGTTTGCGCCTATGCCAAATCATATTTCTCGTTTCGCAGCGCATATCGCGGCCATTACGTCCGCCATGGACGATGCTCGTGATCACCTCGAGCAATGTGTATCTGCACTAAAAACAGGTCAAGCTGAACCTGCAAAGCCCTTCATGTCTGCATCGCAGAGAAGGTTTGGGCACGTAAGGTCGCTTTCGCGGCCTTACTATGCTGGTGATGGGGAGGAGAGCAACAAGGAGGAGGAGGAGGATGAGGAGCCAAAGGCTTTGCAATCTTACGAGAGGTTAAGGAGAGAGCTTGGTTTGGCTTTGAGGGAGTGTGAAAGAGGGCGAGAACGGTTGCTGGAGATTGTTTATCCCCCTCCTCCTATTCTGAGTGACGACGAAGAAGAAGAGGAGGAGGACCTTCCTGCGCTAGGCCACGACGCAAGCGACGAGTCGGACAAACTTGACCCCATCTCACCTCGGTCTGAAGTGGGAGACACAGAGGTTAGACCTGTAGCTCAGGTGATCGACTCTAGTGGAGGGGCTGATGGTGTGGATGACGCGACGGCGCATCTATTGTTGACGAGTACGACACAACACCTGCCTTTGCCAGGGATTGAAGAAGTGTTTGAAGCAGAGACTGGGCCGATAACACCGTTTTTGAGGGAGAGACCAAAGTTGTCGAGAGAGGAAAGGATAAAGCTTGCGAGGTCAAGGAGGGAGAGTGGCGGTGGCGGGAATCGGCATGGACTAGGGTTGAGTGGTGTTGAGGTGGGAGGGGAGGGTAAATCGAAGATTGAACGATGGGGCCCTGGAGGGGACGTTGTCCAGGAATTGAAAGATGTGATCTGGAAAGTTGGGGAGAGGAAGAGGAAGCTGACGCTAGTAGCCCAAGCTACTGAACAAGAACAGGATCCATTTCTGGATCCTAAAGAAACATAGATTTTTTGTGAGCATTCTTTTTTCTATACATCGATCTGTTTTTTTTGTCGAAATTTGTTTCGCGGATACGTTTTTTGAGGAATGAAATCTTACACCACACTATCATTGTCTTATATTTATATAATTAACATAATTTATGTATTAGAGTCGTCTTTTGTCTTCTTTCAAGCGACATTGAAAATTTCAAGAAGTTCACCCCATGGAATAAGTGCCCGTAAGAGACCGTGGACAACATTTTCAGTAGTAATAAAGGGTATAATGAAAATAAGTATATGAACAGTATGAAGAACAGACATGCTACTAGTCACAAACAGTTCAAGGGTTCGTCATGATATACTACATCCGAACTAGGTTAAGATTGACATAATAATATAGAAAACCAACAAACACAAGACGAGGTGTGAGATTTGCCAACCAAAGCAGCACTAATCTTTGACACGGAAAGAAAAAAGAAAGAAAACCCAAAAAGGAATTCAGAGTCAGAGTACACCCTTTGGTTTTTTGAGTACATAGAAACGAGCCCGACAGAACGAGAAAAAAAAAGATAAATAGAAAAAGGTGGTATATCATCCCCACATTCTCTAGATAGAGGGGGAAGATTTACACCCCACCGTATGCATCCTCGGGGTTGTAGATCGTGTGCGTAGATAGGGGCCGTGGTGGAAGGGACTTGTGAGCAGCTGCAGCTGCAGCAGTCTTGTCTACCATCATGGCAGGACCTGGATACGCAGGATCTGCAGTCTTTGCCGATGCAGCTGGGTCAAGGGCGGTAAATGGAGGAGGTGGACTCCTGGGAGTGTCCTTTGTCGTTGTCGTCAAGTCCTCGTATTTTGGCATGGAGTGACCGACTTGGACTTTGTACGCCTGGCCGACGTGTACCTCCGAGTAGGCAGCAGAGTATCCCGAATCACGATATGAGTCATTGCTGAAAACACCTCCAGGCAATAAAGGCAGGTGGTAGTTTCCAGAGGGCGTATGCGGCCAAGCCACAGCTGAGGTGGGGGTGGAGGGGTGGGTATCTATCGCTGATGGCGTAGCGAATGGGTTCTGCATACGGTCTCCTGCCCCAAATGGCGAGCCTGGAGGGGTAGTTTGGCTCGGAGGTGCGTATTTGTAGAAATTTGTCATATATGGGCTGTAAGGAGCTGGGCTGCTGTTCCCTGGCATGGGAGGTGCACCCAATTCTAGTTGACTTTGATTGAAATTGTAAGAAGAACCGGTGTGAGGGACGGAAGAGTAGGGATTGCCAGATCCATAAGGTGATGATGCGGGTACCTCGACAATATTCTGTGTTGACGCATAAGGTGATGTTGGCAGGGTCCTCTCAATATTGGATAATTGAGAAGCATTCTCGTTCTCGATACCTTTGAGAGGACCGACACCAGGACCAGCAGCGGTACCCTGAACCATTCCTGGGCGCTCGAGCATGTCCTTGTCGAAGAAATGCGCTTCATCCCGCCTTTCTCGTCGTTTACGGAGCCGTCGTGTGACGAAGGTAGCGATGAGGATGATAATAAAGACAGCAACGAGTATGCCAATGATAACACCCACGAGGGAGCCTTTTCGAGTTTTTTTGGCGGCATTTGCGGCTGTAGGGACGGATGAAGAGACACGGGAGGTGGAGGACGTAGTGGTAGTGGACAAGGGTAAGCTCGCCTGCGGGGTGCTTACAATCACTCTCGATATCTAGGAATTTTGAAAAGTCGTTATTGGGTCATTTTGTCGAGGGGCAGAATAAACATACAGAACTTGAAGATGAGACAAGCGATGAAGACGTTGCGGTTCTAGAAACACTGGTCGAGGAAGCAAGCCTCAAAATAGAGGTGGTACCAGAGGTGGTGGTACGAGATGATGACGATGAAGACAATTTAGGGGTTACGCGTACTGAGGAAAACGACGGGTAAGAAAAAGTCAACAGATGGATGCACGAAAGAAACCATACCTTTTGTACTCGTGTCCTGACGGGCATGCAACACCGCTCTGTGGTAAAGACCGCGATTGGCATGAAGTGACATCCCTGCTTTCCAGTTTCAATAAAAAGAAATTCACTTGTTGCCAGACAGGACAAATATAAGCAGCCAAAGGAGTGTGGAAGTTGGAACAAAAAAGAATGACAATGGTTAACAGTGGTCCGCCGACTTTTCAAACACGGCACTGTGAAGTGGTTGAGAGAAAGAGAGGAATGTGGGTGCCAACCAGGGGTAGTATTAAGTAAGCAGCAACGACATCTCCATAAAGTATTACCTGGTGCTATTTTGGTAATCTTGCAACTTCATACCAGTACTAGTCCAATCAGATTCATCATTCACATTATCATAATTTATTGATCTCAATCCTCTGCAAATACCCCTCGTCTACACTGGCACCTCACCTTGCCGCACCGCATTTTCGTTGCAGTTACCACCTCCATCATTTGTTTTTATTTTTCACGCGGTTGCCTTTTGGACAGGCCTCCGTCTTTGGTAGATGCTATATATTTTTCAATGTAACCCGACCCACCCGGGTCGGGTGCGGCGGTAACCAAAAATTCGAATCCGCTCATCGGGCCAGATTTATTTGAGTAACGAGTATTGTGCAGGAATCCCGCACCCGGGTCGGGTTACGGTGCGGATGACCAGACCATAACTGAATTTCATAGCAAATACAGAAAAATATACAGTGAAAAAATCAATCAGAATGAAATGCACAGAATCCCCTTTCAAGGGCAGCCAACTCCAATTCTGTGATACATTTACCATTTGAAGGAGGGAGACGTTTGAGTAAATCCCGCCTTTCATCAGCCGTCCAGAAATCCGCGACTGCTTGCAGTTTGTCCAAGGACTGGAATCCGATCTCAACGAAGCGGTATAAAAGGTGCTCCATTGATGGAGCACAGTTTCGAAGGAATTGGTGGACGGTATACACTGCGCCACGGGATGTCCGAGTCACAGTAGAAGAAGCCTGAGTTACCCGAGCCGCGGTACGGTGGGACGACACGGCCTCACCTTGTACCAACTCTGGGGGACAGGCAGGTGTTTTAGGCCCGACCTCCTGGTTGACGTCGCCTCTACTGCTAATGAGACGCCGGGATGATGTCTTTCGGCGTGCTTGCCGATGAAACTGTAAGGCGACTTTCTTTGCAAATGCCAGTTTTTGCTGGGTGTTGAAAACTTCGGGGAATGTCCTCTGCAACTGCAAATGCAACATGAGTGTTTACTTATCTCATCATGATGAATTAATGCTTACAGTTTCCTCTACTGTCAATAATCCCTTTGCCTGCTGATGCCCTTGGAGGCAAACATCTAGTTTTGTCAACGTGAGTGATTTTATGGTATCCTAAATTGAGTAAGAATTGGTCAATAAGCCAGGACATGGGTAAACCTACATACCTTGACATCTAAATACTGTTTATCCGATATTTTCAAGAGATGCTTGAGTTGGATGATCGAGCTCTGAAGAGTCTGTTAGAAGGTTTCTGACCGAGTTAAAAATGGTAATTTACTTTACGGTCGTCGTATCCAACCTGTTTCTCCATGGGGAATTGAAGGAACGGTGTTAAGGCCTAGGAGAAGACCATGACTTGCTGCTTGGTTTAAATACCTGACGAGTCAATGTTGTTGCTCTAGCGGTTGCTTTAGCGATTGCATTCAACAAAAGAAAAATCGGCACTGCCACCTACACATAAAAGGCTCCACGGTACGTAGTCTGAGTTTTTGAGCTTCTCAGTCAGTCGTGAGAAACGGCAATGTGTGGTCTAGAAAACCTACTTGGAAGATTCATGTGAATATTTCACATGCAAAGACAATAAATAGTGAAGGGGATTTGTTGCTTCAGCCTAGCCACTCCTACATCGGTGACCAAGTTCCAACGTGGTAGACCAGAGACGCAACGTGTTCGCCAGATTGGCGAGAATCAAAACAAAGCAGAATTACAAGACAACGTTTCCATCCGAACAACAGAACCAGATCTCGGCGTCACAGATATGCTGATTGAGTAAGTGTCGGTCAAGCTCCTAGGTTTGTCAAAGGTTTGTTTCAAAGCAAACGATTGGCACTACATAGCAAGTTGTATCCTGAGGCAAGTAGATGAAAGCGTAGTTCAAGTTGTGTTGAGCAGTTGCTTTGTCACGGTAGTGTTTTGATTGTCACGCGAAGTCTTTCCATAAGTGATAGCTCGTTGTCCAATTGCTTTAGGTATGTATACTATGCCGGTACAACCGCATTCAGCAGTGAGCTGAATCAACTTTAAAGCATTCACGATGCAAACGGATGAAGATATCATTATGAATGGAATCCAATCCAGGGATCCCGACCTCGTTGTCTGGCTCGTCGCTGAGCTCAACAGACAAAGGCTCGCTGACTGATAGCATGAATGCCATTTCTACTGGGCGAGCACGGGAATTCGCCTACAGAATCCCAAAGACGACACATGGCGACGATTCCTTATAACAGACGTGTTGTCTCAACTCACCACCGAACTGTCTAAAACATCCTCAAAATGGAAGTTTATTCCACCACCTTCCCCAGCGGAATCTGTTCAAATGGTAATGGGTTTCACCAAAGAAGTGCTGGACGAATGGAAGGCTGGAATGCTGAAGGGTGTGAAAGAGAAAGATTGGACGGCTCTTATTAATCTTGGTACCTCCATTTTGGTCTATCAGCGATAGTCTGTTGTAAGGATGCTCCTTACCGTTCTTATACTATGTCAACGGTCAGCGATGTTGCCAGCATTGCCCCTTCGCGAGAGACCACGGCCTCTCTGCGCGAAAAATATCGAGATCGTATTCTTCCAGCACCATTTACGGAACTTCCGTTCGATGTTTATGTGATTGCCGACCCTCTGGTTCCCGATAAAGAGAACTTGCATTACTTTTGCATTTACAGCGAAATTTGGACGACCGCGGTACGTTGAAGCAAATCATTTTATTCTTGACCTGACAATTGTTTTATCTATACAGATTTTATGCAACCTATATGTCTCGTAAGTAAGATGGAACCGAAGGTTAGGGCTGTTGAAGAAATCATGTCGGTTATTCAGGAGAAACTCTCTGATCGCCCTTGGCCTCCAACGGCCCCAGCTGAACTCGATGCATCATCAATTGCCATTTGGTCGGGTCGACTCCTTCTTGATCTCGCTCCTGCTACCGTCTCTGCCAAGGGGTTCGAAACAGAACTGGTCCGTAATCATCTTCGAATGCTCTATTCCGTGCATCCAGACAGAGACACCATCGTGACTGGATCTTCTCCAGAGCCCCTTATCGCAGAAGCGGCCGCGCGTTTCATACACCACAACCTTGAAAATGGTGCACTGTACATGAATTTATGGGGTCTGTTGGAGAAGTATATTGACCATGGCTTGGCAGCACAAGGAGATATCGGAGAATTGATGGGACGCGCGCTCAGTATTTCCGCGATGGACCGTGCAATCAACAATCTCTCCGACGCGGGTATTTGTGAACTCAAATACCAAATGCCTGTAACCGCCACGGATTATTACAAGGCATTTTGTACTCCGGAGGCATGGGAGCGTCTTCGGAAATCCATTCCGGCCAACAATTCACAGCTGAGCTCTGACTCAAAGAAAAAAAGGTTTGAAAACGCATTTAAGAACGCCTACTTTCATTTCTCCCACTACGGGAAGGCAAACGACACTTCCCCGATTCAAGATTTAGCTGCCTGGGCGCATTGGCTGCGCCGAACGGCAATTTTCTGTCAGCTCAATCAAGACCTTACTGACCCCATGACCCCAATCTACTTTCCTGCCGAAGGTGGTGTATCTCCGAAATCGATTTCCGCCAACCTTGATCAAGATAAGAGATGAACCCTGTCGACGTTGCAATTCAATCTGCTAAAGCCCTTTCTATATTTTCCGGTGGCAATCGACTACCCTATATATCTGCGGTGCATTGCTATGCGTTGACGGAGAATCAAGGTTTTTCTATTGCCAATCCGCTGGAACACTTTCCAAGGAACAAAAGGGCTGATCAGGTAGCCCCGCGATACCAGATCGACTTCCTTGGCCTTGCCTCATATGCCAACATCACCGATGGACAAAAGGCAACAATTCGAGGGGCGATTAACCGCTCCAAGAATGCCGTGTTTGAAAAACACCCTCGAAAATTCGGTGTCCCATCCTTGCGACGGATGCTACCCCTGTCGGGAAAAGATCTGGCATCGGCTGAGTGGTTTGGTGGATATGAGCAAGCTGCTGAATGGAACTTGAATCCTGATGACAGTGCAATGCAAAGTTGTAAACATGGATTGTCACGGGTAACCTGGGGTTGAAAACCTGTACCACAGTCGTTATTGAGGCCTTGAGGAGTGGAAGCGTTATATCCTGTAGTGGTTGAGCAATTTCCAATCAATCCGAATGGCCACCAAGTCGAAGTTCGCAGATAGAATCCTTTGCCACAAACTAATACAGTACTCGCGATCGTTATCCGAGTGAAGAATTTCTTGTTTTCATTGCGACACGCGTCGAATGACCCAGATTTTGCGATAGGTGTCCAGAATCTGCCATGAATTTCTTTGAGTGGGATGATTAAGCCAGGAGGAAGATACGATAGCGTTTAATAACTGTTCTCATGGTCTCAATGCCGGTGTTGGATTCTATCCATGATACTGCCTGTCCATGTACTTGTATTATAATTACAATTGTGGCCAAATATTTTCTGAGCGTTTGATTCAAAGTGCCAATGTGTAGCTATACCGTGACGCAAATTAACTTCCGACTCGGAAATTGTTCGTTGACAATCTGCAAGAGTCATTACTCGAGTCAAGGCTCCGGATGTCGAATCGAAGGTTTGAGCTCTCAGCTGGTCCAATATTTAAGTTTGCCTTTCTTTTTTAAGTCTTCGAGGCTGAATAGAAGAATTTCACGGGGATGTACCCGTTATATGGTGCACGCGTTCGCATCATCTTCAATGGGTGGACTTCTGAATAAGCCCATCCCCCTCGATGATCATCTGTACGAAGTGGAAATCACATTGAATCTGACCAACCAAGTTCCAAGGTGAAGAATCTGGTAGCTTAGGGAGATCTCTGCAAGCTCGTCAACGCCGGCGTCCAAGGTGATGCATGATGCTCGACCTCAAGATGATCGTCAACTCGGTGGAGACGCAACTGAGTATGGCCGGCGCGTCAGTCCCGGCAGGTGATCAGGCGTTCGGTCATCGAGGGCCAACTCCAAAGGATGTGTATTGTTAACGGA
>Ga0307517_10007973_pt1 | contig 15288 bp, 4 predicted proteins | sample 23_EM_MG_FD_194515 | JGI IMG/M metagenome (GOLD analysis project Ga0307517, IMG submission 194515) | Populus trichocarpa ectomycorrhiza microbial communities from riparian zone in the Pacific Northwest, United States - 23_EM | ecosystem: Host-associated > Plants > Roots > Unclassified | place...
TGTTTCTAAAATGTTCTTGGTCAATACTTTTTTAAATAATGGACATTTATTAGAGTCGTGGAGACTGATATATATTATGTTATTTTCTTTATGAAAGGAAACAATTGTTATCATAAGTTAAGGTATGAAGGACACCTAAAACTAATATAGAGATGCATGTCATAAGACATATACAATGAACTGACCTGCATAAGAATTCCATATGAAGAGATCACTTATATCTATGGGAAGGATTACACGACAGTTGTGTAAGAGATTCTTAGACTTGAGATCACCAAGTTATTTTATATAGAGAATATTATGCTTTGATCCTGTTACATATCATCTTAATAGAGGTAACAAAGGGGTAGATATTGGATATAACATGAACTATATGAAGGTACTTGAGTGATCAATAGAGGATTCATCAGCCTAGATGAGTTAGGGAAAATGTTTCACTTGTTCTCAAATAGTATTGACTGAGAAATCTTTGGCTAAGGTGGAATAAGATTTGAAAAGAGTTTCAAATTGATATTATTCAAACAATCAATGACTATTATATAGAGAACAAACATGATTTAACATGACATACATATTGCATACTTTAATGTTAAATTAGAACATTATTGATGAAAGAATATTAATTACACTGAGAAACTAGTAACTGAAAGGTTAAGTCAAATCACTAATGACTTTTCTAATATTTAAGGGATCATGATACATTACTAAACGATATACCTGATCTTCAAATATAAATTAATAAATTGTTGAATTGATAATAAATTAAATTGTTTAATTTATTTAATTCTATTTAATTATAATTATAATTATAATTTATATTTAGGCAAATATATTAGGAACCTAATAGGTACACACATTAAGAACTATTAGTCAGAAATTAAACTAGGATGATTTAATTAAGTATGACTTGATTAAAATATATTTTAGAAATTAAGGATTAGAATATAATTAATACAGGGATTATATTTCTAGACCTAGAAAAATTTTCCTAAATTAATATATGGATATTATTCAGAGGGTAAATTGATATTTTATTAATTTATAGGGTTTTTTAGATTTCTCTATAAATAGTAAGTCATGCCTCTAATTCTTTTAAAAGGGTTGTTTGCTAGACAAAAAAACTACGTAAGTTACATAATAAATAGCTAGTATTATAGGCATAACTACCCCTTTCTCCTATAAAGGTATTTAGGATATTCTCACTGGTGGTTCGTATGGATTACCGTTGGAGGCCAGACAATTGGATAACTTATGGTTTGCAACAACCCAATCTTTAAAGAATTATTCAAAGCCGAAAAAGATCAGATCTTCAAGCAATAAATCTCTTAACAACTCTAGATCTGTCTAACAGGATCACAGGGACTCCTAAACAATTTTGTTTTATTATTTCCGCTGTGTGTATGATATTCGAGAAACACAATACAAGGTGAGAGCTAACAAAGTTCTCATGCATTTATGTTGTCTATGTCTACACATAGTCACACACCAAAAGAGCAAGCAAACACCAAAGGGAGTTAGGGATAGGGAAAAAGTAACTGAGATCTGAGAGTATTCAATGTTTTCCTATCTCCACACCTTTTAGGCCAGGCCCACACGATAAAGTCTTCATGCTGCCTCATCTTTTTTCTCTTGATTTGACCTCAAAAGTACCATGCAAAATTCCTGGTTGCTGGCACACTCCGTTTCTCCTATTCTTTTTAGCACATGGACTCTCCAATACGCACATACCAAATATGTTTTTCAAGTTCCTAGGACTTAAAATGTAGTGTCATGCACTGACCACTCACAATTTTTTTTTATGCTTTTACTTACAAGTTCTTTGCAAGCACAGACTTTTATGCAGGTTGACACCATATTTTCTAACCAGTGGTCAATAGTGCAAACCCGCATAATGTTCTATGCAATCATACACCTCTTTTCTCGACCAACAACTATTTCTAGCCAACAAGTTAATGACACTCACAATCCTCTCCATCAATGATATTACAAAGCACTACAACTAATGGTGGGCACCAACATTTTCGTATCATATTATCGCACCTGAATATAAATAGGAATCTTCAAGATTAAAAGGGAAAAGATGTGAAAAATGGAATTGCCACCTAGTATTTATAAGAAACTAGGATTTTGAAAAAATAAGAATTGGTTCCAGAGACACAGGTGAGATAATATATGCTTAAGGAAAGAACGATATCACCCTTACCACTTACTTTCAAATGAAAGATTATCTTTAGTATGTGTTTTCTCTTAAATTTATCTTTTAATTGACATTAATTATCCTAATTACTTTCTGAGTTTTATTTGCAATTTATTTTAATTATTTGTTAAAAAAATACGATGTCGACCCATTGGGAAATGAGACTCATCAATTAAACTACTTTTGAAACATTTGATGTTGATTCCTTAAAAAAAAGAGACTCATCAGTTAGGTCATTTGTGAGAATTTTGACATTGGTCCCTTAAAAAAAGACAGTTTCCAATTAGGCCATTTACAAAATATTTGACACATGTCCTTTAAAAAAGAAGACTTATTGATTAGGTCATTTGCAAAACTCATCATTAGTCCCTTTTAAAAAAGAAGACTTGCCAATTAGATCATTTGCAAAAATTCTGATATCGATCCTTTAAAAAAGAAGAGTTGTTGATTAAGTCATTTACAAAATTCAACATTGATTTCTTTTTTTCTTTTTAAAGAAGACTTGTTGAATTGGTCATTTCTAAAATGGGTATTGGATTCATAAAGATGATAAAAATCGGGCTTTAGCCCAATTAATTTGATTATGTCTAAAATGGACCTGAATGATGCCTCTCTTATTCATTTATGTTAGGTCATGTTGACACAACCCAAATTATTATATTCATCCATGAAAAATAGTGCACAAGATTAAAAAATAAATTCACACCTATATTAATTTTTTTAATTTATTTCCTTTTTTTATAAGAATACTATTATTGGAAATATTTGGATTCACACCTTATATAAAATGCAAATAAACTCATCCACACAAATCGTATTCGAACATATTTTCATCCATGGAATCAAACATGCATACAAAAGCATACGTAAATAAAATATTTTCACATATAATATCCGCACATAAAAAGAAAATCTAACACATATTAATCAATATCAACATATATATAAATCAAACAAAACTCACTTAAAAAAAATACTCATAATCAATAATACAAATCAAATTATTAAAAAAAAGTAAATTAACACATTATGATTTTAAAGTGACCTTTCAGAATTATCAGAGATGACTAGAGATAGTCTATAAAATGGGTAGCACATTATATTGTGATTTTTTTTCTTTACCATAGATTATTTTTGCATAACTATATTCAAGCCAATACATGCTACATAGGTTGTTTAGTATGTCAAATATATATATAGCTTTAATGCTTTCTTTTTTCATACTTATTTTTTCAATCAATCATCGAATTAAATGACTCACAATTTCTTTGCTTATCCTTAGTACTGAGAGCAATATGTTGTCAACTAAATATTATATCAATCTAGCACAACTTCACTTAACGCTCAAACATGAACAAACAATTTGGTTACGCCTCTTTGCCGCAAACCAAATCATTGAATAACTCGAATCCAATCATTTGGTGAAGCTCGAGCAAGAAATCTAGAATGTAATTAAATAGAAAAATAAATTAACCAAATAATGGCTACATTCCAGTGGTATTAATTATTTTTATTTTCATAAAAACAAAAGAAGTGTTATTAATTGTTGGTGTCCTATTATCTATTAAATTATATTTCTATAACCATGGAATTAATATCTCTTCAAAATAACACTAAATATTTATACTTATAGCAACCTATTAATATGTTCTTATACATTACATTATTTATTCTATAGAAACATCAATCAATTGTAATCTTTAATTTTTTTTATTCTTTAGTACACCTCTCTATCAAAATAATTTTGTTAAAATTGATAAACACATGAGGAACAAATGAGTGATCTTAATATAAATCAATAAGAATACCTAATATCTAAAATATAAATTAAGGGCAAAATAGTCAAGTTTGTTAATTCAATTCATTTTCACAAGGATTCCAAATAGTATAATTGTGTTTAATTATGTGGTTTAATATTTTATTTCAAATATAAAAATTATAATAGGTTATCAATTGAATTCAAATTTGTTCATGAATTGAATTTAATTTAGAATGTGATTTGGTTTTGAACATGCTAAATGCCTTTTAATCTTGATTTTATTTTTCTTAATTAGAAATGAGGTGAATTTACATATATAGTATTGGAGATATGCTATAATATTGTATTAAAAATGTAATAATCAATTAAAAGTGTTTAGAAAATTTGTACTTATAACAGCGCGCGCGCGCGCACACACACACACATATATATATATAGTTATGGATTTGAGTTCAAACAATACAACAATAACTAACAAATTATCAAATAATGGAGAGATTTTACTCAAAGTATAAAATTCATTACTAAAATGTGTTTAATCTTATAACATTACACATTAGTCACAACACAACATAATGTGAGCAAAAACATTCTAAGTGCAAAACTTAAAAATATATGACCATCTAGTTTCAATATAATAGGAAGCATGAAATATTGTTTGTTTAAAACACACGTAAAACAAGAAAAAAAAGAAAAAAAAAAGAAATGTTTTATGAGATATTTTCACATTTAAGCAGTTCTAGAAATAGAAGAATTGAGATTTCAATTCTTCAATCTACCTTTGATCTCTAAGTCTTCAATATTAAAATTGTTAGTCTTAAGTCTACCTTCCCTTAACTCTAATCTCTAACTCTAATCTCTATAGAGTGTGGCTTGACCTCTTTCACTAAGAAAATTTAATAATATTAAATATTCTAATGAATTAAAATTATCATGAAAGTATGTTTTCACATTATTTTAAGCACTGAAATAGCATACATTATGAGTTTTAAGGGGAGTATAAGCTTCATATGAAAGTTAAAGAACTGAATAAATCAGCACTATAAAATCTATCATCATCTTGTTCTTAGTTTGGTGAGATTGGTTCTTTGTAGCAGCCTTTATCAATAAATAATCAAACAGTTATATAAACAAAACAAAATGATAAAATCAAATTTAACGGGTCTAAACCCCCCTGAAGGCCAAAAAATCCACGATCTTAAGCAACATTGCTGGCCCTGGCCCTAAAAGGCTCAGCCTTAGGGAAGAATCCAATGCCATGAGCTCAATTTAGGGGAAAAGCCCGTCTCTTATAGGTTCATCTTAGGGGAAGAGCCCGACTTAGCCTAGGGTAAGAGCCCAGCTCCCATGGGCTCTACTACATTTTGGATCTCACTCCACCTACACCTTTAGGTATATAAAAATCCTCTAAGGGCTTACCATATTTTCATCGACATTAATGTTGTGTGAGAGATAATGTATAAAATTCCTTTAAAGGTTCATCATATTTCTATCAGCATTAATGTTATGTAAATGATAATGTATAAAAATCTCCTAATGACTTACCATATTTCTATCTTATTAATACATATGTCAAAGATATATTTCCTTATCAAAACTATCAGAGCAAAATTATACTTTAGCCTTTTCTCTCTATAAAAAGATAAGACTCATGGGCTATAGATAAATCATGAATCCTTCAAGCTTTAGGTTCACAATCTTCATTCTCTACTATATACATATTTTTAGAGAATCTCTTTTGCCTATCAAAATAGACCTTTTGCAGGCATTAGCCACCATCCATTTTGGCCTACCAAACACCAGGTACTACCTACTAGCCATATTGGCCAGGGAGAATAGATCAGATTGCTAGAATCAAGAGATTAACAGATTATCCAACAAATAAGCCTTGTTGTTAAGCTACTTTGGTTCTTTTTAACATCATCATTGACGTCATTTATGAAAAATTGATCAAAAAGCCATCAATTTCTTTCTAATAACATTTCCAAGTCATTCCATAGAACACAACTATGACACACCTAGGCTAGAACGCATGATGGATCTACTCATTACTGCAAGCACTTCTGTCCATTCTAACTTCCAATAGCTCGACAACCAAGTGTAACCCCTTACCCTGGTTGTGTTGGTCGCTTAGTGGAAAAATTAGGCTTTACCATCTAAGTAAGTTTTAGCACCCACAATAACACCACTCTTCAAAGGATGGATCAAAGGCCTCCTTTTAGCCCAACAAATCACCTCGGGATATATATTCCTATAGGAAGTAAGTTTATTTTTAGATTAAAATAATTGTCTTTTTAGCATATATTTTTTATCTACAAATCTTTAATGGAGGTTTCTAGACTCCTGCACAATCTTTTTGGAAGGGGTTCTTCTTAGTGCAATTGCATAATCTTATTGGAAAGAGTTTTTCCTAGTTTAATAGCTTCACCCTTCTTTATAGCTTGAGATGACCAACCTCAACAAAGAAATAAGACATCATTTTATAGCCAAATATATACCATCAAGGCTAACTAGAACCTTATAAATTTTTTTTCTAAGAATTGACGTTGACATAGGTCCATCCCCTCTACCCCTTAATTTTCTTTTTTAAGTTTGGGCTTCACCTTGGATTCCCTGCAGCCATTTTGAAATTTTTTAAGGCTCAACCTCCTTGGGTTTTCCTTAGCCTCTTAGAAATATTTCTAAATATAGGCTGACTCTCCTTGGGTTTTCCTCATCACCCTAGAAAGTTTTCTAAGTATAGACATCAACATGGGTTCGTCCCCTCCACCTCTTAAAAGTTTTACTAAGTACGGACTCTTCCTCCATGAGTTTCTCCACCTATTAGAAAAAATTTCTTGACATATGTTCCTTCATGGTTCCCATTTACATACTTATAATTTTTTTCAACCATAGTGTATGCTCTACATATGGGTTCTCTGGTATATTACCCGAGGTTTCCACCCCATTTCTGAAACAAAGAAAATTCAACAAACTTGTTGTATCGAGCATTTTTACTAAGTCTTTGCTTATAAAACATCACCAAGACTTGGAGCACTATTGATAAACACAAGTTTAACAAGCCTAAAAAACCCTCATAAAGGCCTAAAAATCCATGGTCTTAGGCAACGTGCCCGGGCCTAACCCTAATGGGCTTAGTCCTAGGAAAGAACTCAACTCTATGGACTCAACCTAGGGGAAAAACTCAGCTTTCATAGGCTCATTCTAGGGAAAGAGCCCAGATCTCATGGGCTCAGTCTAGGGAAAGAGCCTAGCTCTCATGGACTCAGTCTAGGAAAAAGCCCAGCCCTTATAGACTCAACTATATTTTGGATCTTACTTTCCCTATAACTTTAGGTGTTTAAAAGTCCTCTAAGGGCCTACCATATTTCCATCGACATTAATGTTGTGTCAGTGATAGTGTATAAAAGTCATATAAGGGCCTACTATATTTTCATTAATATTAATATTGTGTAAAGGATAATGTATAAAAATCTCACAATGGCCTACCATATTTCCATCTTATTAATACATATGACAAGAATATTTTTCCTCATCAAAACTATTAGGGAAAAATTATACTTTAGCCTTTACTCTCCATAAAAAGACAAGATTCATGGACTATAGATAAACCATGAATCCTTCAAGCTCCAGGTTCACAATCTTCATTCTCTACTGTATATATATTTTCAGAGCATCTCTCTTTCAAATATAATTGTCTTCTATCTCTAAAAAAAATATTTACCTAAGCATCTGAGAGTTCCTAAATCTATAAAAAAAGATTTTTTACAAGTACCAACTACCATTCACTTTGACATACCAAACGCCAAGTACCGACTACCAGCCACCTTAGCTAGAGAGAATGGATTAGATTACTAGAATTAAGAGATTAACCGATTATCAAATACATAAGCTTGCTCCTCAGCTACTTGAATTTTTTGGGACATCATCACAAAATAAAATCAGAACTTAAATCTCCAAAGAAAGAGTCATTAAAGAAACCCATAACATTTGAGTTTATATATACATATGGTCCTATCAAAAGAGAAGAGGAAATGAGAAACCAAATCATAATATGACTTCAAGGGTACTAGGATTTTCCTGGTATAACTGTGTGATTAGAGGTTTTTATTTTATTTTTATTTTTATTTTTTTTAACAACATGATCTAAAAATCTGATATGCAAGAGGCCAATCCTAACTACATTAACAGGTAATATAAATAGCCCAAGAAAGAAAATCTAAAGGACCATAAAATATAGTAAAGCCCAAGAAACAATAAACAAAATCAAAATTATAAAGCTTAAAGCAATGGGTAATACATGAATCAATAACGGGCAGAAAACTTGAGCACGACTAGGAGCCTAGGACCTTAACAATTGGTCATTGTTGAGACCACCAAAATTAATTATGACCTTTCTCTCCTTTTAAGGAATTGATTTTTATAGCACGATAGTGAAAGCCAGGTTGAATCCAAGGGAAATTGTTCTAATTTTTCTTATGAGAAACTGAAATAAAGATTAGGGATTAATAATAAAACTAAAGAAAATTAAAATTCTAAAAAAAAAACATAAAAGATAATTCAGTGTTTATATGCTTGATTCAAAGATGTCCAATGAATTAGATTAATCATCGAAGTAAAATAAATATTCTTTTAATTCAAGCAAATACTTAAATTCCTTTAAGTAAGGAAGATAAAAAAAAGATTAAATTAATTAGAAAAAGTACATAATTAATTCCTTAACTTCAATCAAATTAAGCATTGAAAAAAAAAATTTATATGCGGTGATAAAAGCTTTAAAAGAGAAAAACAATCAAGTATTCCAAACTATCGTTAAAAAGATTAATAATTTTTACTTGTCTTATTCTTTTAACCTAAAAGTTAAGTCAACGAAATTTATTTATTTTTCTTCCTTCTTGATCCAAATCAACAATTACAGATTGAATATTTACAAAAAAAAAAAGCATGCCTACCGCAGAAACCATTCAAAAGGCTTGAATGAAAACAATAGCTTACGCACCAAATCCAGGGAAAATAAGTACTTGAATGTCAAGAAATAAAGTTGAAAATATCTCTTCTCACAATCTAAAACAATAATGGAACAAAACTACTGTGAATCGAAAGCCAAATTTTAGTTCATAGCTGCTGGAAAATTGAAGAACAAAGAAGGAAAAAATGCTGTAGAGATGCCCTTTTTTTGCCACTTGCTTTTTTTATTCTCTCCCCTGGCTACTATGTTTCTTTAGGATTCTTAGACTAATTAGGAGTCCTTATGCTACTTAATTTCTTTATTATTTATCTAGTCATTAAGGATGGTTAAATTCCTAATAATTTGTGTTGAAAGTAAACTTTATATTTTGTTTCTGACTTGGTTTCTTGCAATACCCGACCATTCCAGCTTTATTCTTTCATTCATGGTATGTTAGAAGTTTTATCTCCACTCTTTTTAGACCATAAGGCTTACCATTTATAAGTCAGAATCTCAACCTTAACCAGATGCTCAACATCTATACAAAAGGAAAAACATTTGCATTAATAACAACTATTTTATGAAGTCTTTAAACTTTGTCGATTCTTTTAAGATAATCCCTAATATTCAGTTATGCTTAAAACATGATAGAAAAGACATATTGTAAAAGGAATGAAAATATATTTATTTTATGATTATCAATAATCCAAATGATTTATTAGAGAAAATTAAAGCAAAACCCAATCTCAATTTATCAAACTATTTTTTTTTAAGGCACACTAGTTTTTTGACCCGCACTACGACACGAGTTAAATCATATTTTTTTTAGCCTTAAAAGGTATAAAAATATTAGAAAGTAAAAAATTTGATCTATGCCCAATAAAAAAACTTTTAAAATACTAAAATATTAACATATTTTTTAAACCCAACAATATTAAATAATATTGTTTTTATTGTTTTATAAAATAAAAAAAATTAAATTAATTTAAATAAACTCAAATCAACCTACCCTGAACTTATCGGGTCACCTGTTGTTGAGTTTAAAAACTATGCCCCTTCAGCGCTGTCCCAATTTTCCCTTTCTACTGTATTCTCACCGACGACTTCTTAAATTTATATTCCTGACCCATAATCATAAACATCTTTCGCCAGCAGACCCTCCTTTTCTCTACAGGCGCGTTTCTTTTCATGTACTTGAAAATCTTGTACACAAATCAGTCCATTTTGACACTGCTGGGTTTCCTTATTCTTTTTTCATTTTGTTGATTGCAGAGAGGAAAAGGGCTCTGCTTTTTAGATCTGATTCAAATTCTACCATCTATTCATCCATCGATGCGCTGAAAGAATCTCCATTATCTTGTCTCCCACTTAGGACTTAATAAGATGGGAATCTTCTTTTCTAAAATGTTCTCCTCAGTATTTGGCAACAAAGAGGCTCGGATCCTTGTTCTTGGTCTTGACAATGCTGGCAAAACTACAATTCTCTGTATGTTGTTCTTTTTTTGTGGATTCTAAGTGACACCCTTTTGTTTTTTAGTGATTTTGAGTAACGGGTAGTTATTAAATTTTGATAATTTTTCGTGTGTTTTGATTTTGCTTTTTGATGCAGATCGGCTTCAGATGGGTGAAGTTGTATCCACTATTCCAAGTTAGTGTAATTTCATTAGAATTTGATGTTTGTTTGGTTGATGAGAGTATGAATCCTAAATTGACATAATTTATGAGATGAGATGTGATGTGTTGTTTTATGGTTTGTCTACGACCCAATTGCATTGGCTTCAGTTACATTGAGGATTTATCCTTCAATGACTTAGCTAATGGATGAACTTAGATATTGGAATTGCATTTTTATTTTAAAATGCTGTCACTTTTTGCTGTAATGGGGTTGAGTAATTTGTTACTCTGTTCATAATTAGTAACAGAATTTTTTGTTTTCCTAATACAGCAATTGGATTTAATGTCGAAACAGTTCAGTACAACAATATCAAATTTCAAGTTTGGGATCTCGGTAAGCCTATTTATTTCCCTTGATCTGTAAACCAGTGCTATATTTTACATTCATTGCAACCGTAGCTTCTATGGGTGGAGTATGTGAATCTTTGCTGATTACTGATTGCTCAGTGTAAGAAAAGTTGGAAGTGGCACTTTCTATTACCAACAAAAGAATGGAGATTTTAGGCTTGTTGTATTGTGAATAAATTTGCTTTATTTATTTTTTGGTGGTTGAGGCAGTGTATGGAATCTTCATGGGGGGGGGGGGGGGTGCACAGGTTTTGATGTTGATATACCCCTTTATGTGACTTCCATGTCTCTAGGACTTCCATTATTTACATGCTTTATATACCATGGAGAACCAATTTGAAGGGAACTTCCTGGTTGGAATGGAAAAGTGTAAACAGAATACATGTAAGACTAGTAAGATTTTGATGGTTTACTTTCTATCTTTTGCTGCTTTCCCTAGAATTGTGAAATTGCAAGGATACTTTTCTGGTTGGAATCGAAATAGTGAGAACCTGCACCCTTGCTTGAGCTGTAAGAAAAAAGCGAATACATGTCAATGTCCCATTATCATTTGAGCTGGACTTTTTATTGACACACATACCAACTTTCTTTGAGAAGATTAATTGTTCCCACACCATCTAATTATTGTTTTCCACCAGCTAGTCCATTATTCCCACACCATCTGTCATCGTTTCAGTGGTTATTCGTAAGCAAATGTGGAGTTACAAAAAACTTTGTTTCATTAAGTCTTGCATGATAAAAAATGCGTGTTAATTTCTTGCCCTGATTGCATTTATGTTATTTGTGGTACAGGTGGGCAGACAAGCATCAGGTAACTTGCCTCTTCCTTCTACTTCTTTTTTCACAAATAACTCTGCTTTATATTGGTAGGGAACTATAACATGAGTTGCCTTGTGATATATACTATTTTTTATTTGGTTTAATGGCTGTGCAATGTTGGAATCAAAAGCCTATGATATATGATGTGATTCATTATATTCTTTATAGAACTAGTATCTGCATATGTACTCAATTGTTGTTTCTCCACAAATAATAAACAAAAAACTTGTAATGAATTATTGCTTCATTAAAATATTCTTTCATGGGTTTTTTGACTATCAACATTTCCTTCATCACAAAATATATTTGAACTACTGGCATTTTTCTATTCGTTGATATTTTACAGACTCAATGCATGTCTAAATACTATCCGAACAGTTGATTTTTTCTACTCGAATAGTTTTTGCTCTATTTCAAGAGGAAATCTTTGAGTGATGACTTGTTGTACATAATTACATGTGTAAAAGATTAAGAATGATATTATCACATGCTTTTATGATCATTGATTATCACTTCTGCCTTGTTTTCCACAACTTGTACATGGTATACGTTGATTGATTGTGAGATAATGGGTTATTTGATCAATTTCACAAACTCCCTGGCTGCTTATGTTTGCAACAGACCATACTGGAGATGCTATTTTCCCAACACACAAGCCATTATTTATGTTGTCGATTCAAGTGATACTGACAGGCTCGTGATAGCTAAAGATGAGTTTCATGCAATCTTAGAGGTACTGTTATCCCTATTTTGTGCTCACATCTGAGTAGTTGACAAAGTTAGTGTTATTGGTACATCCTATACCTAAACCCTTGGCACACATGATGTAAAGATTATGAAGCCTTAGTGGACCAAAAATGGCCTGGCCTTTAGTAATAAATGATGATATGATATCATAGTAGCTTAACAAAATCAGCCTATCTTGAAATTGAACTGTGGAAGCATATCCATGTAGCCACCCTTAACTAGTTTGGGATTGTGGTGTACTTGAGATGCCTTGAGGGTTATAAAGTGGGAATGAAACTGCATTTAATTTTCATTTTCATTCCCACGTAATTTGTTTTTCAACCAAACACCTACAAATAGGAATACAACTTTCATTCCCATTCCTGTCATTCCTTTCCTTGTTACTGAACAACATCTTAGTGTTCTTGCATGCATGCATGCTTCCTATATAATGTAAATTTAGGCAACTCAACTCTCTGCTTTTAGATATTTAGTTGTCTTTGATGTTAAGGTACATTTTCATTCATTTAGTGTAATCTTATAGAGCAAGCTTACATATTTGATTGTTTGGCAGGAGGAAGAGTTAAGAGGTGCTGTTGTTCTTATCTATGCAAACAAGCAGGTTTGTGTTGTTTAGTTATTTCATTTTTAATAAACATATGGCAGAAACAAGACTTAGTTCTAATGATACTTGCAAAATCAAATGAAAAAGCTTTATTGGATGTGAAAACAATAGGTCTAACATTTTTATGATGTGGTCAAGGAAAGATGCTCCCTTTATCAAGCTTCATATCCATACATAAATTTCACATTAAATATTTCTATCAAATCAGGCTTTTGCTCTCTCTTCTCTGTTCTTTATTTTTATTTTCTTCTTTCTTTTGGCTTATACAGGATCTTCCTGGTGCACTTGATGATGCGGCTGTGACTGAGGCTTTGGAGTTGCACAAGATTAAGAATCGACAATGGGCGATTTTTAAAACTTCTGCCATTAAAGGAGAAGGTCTTTTTGAAGGTTTGGACTGGTAAGTTAAGTTACAAATGGATTGGAATGAATTTCTGGCATTGGTTTTGAAGATGCCGAGAATTATAGCTTAGGCTTTCCATAGAATTCATTTGTACAAATGTGCTTAGAAAATTCTAAACTTCTGAATACTTATCCCATTAGTCTCCTTTACTTTGGAAACCATTCCCTTTGACTCACCGACTCACCTTTTTTTCAAATAACCAGTCCCCAAATTCTTTGTTATCCAAGAGTTAGGTAAGTCAAAATAAATGATTTAACTCTTAAGCTTCCTATCTTTAGAGCCCAGATCCAATTTCACCAAATGGAACTTGTCCTCTTTTCTGAATACACCATAGGAACGAACTTAAGGAGAAATAGTTTCGTTGGATCATTGAAAACATTAGAAGCATTCAATTCAATCTTTATGTTCAATGCTCGAATAGAATGCTTCAATGGGAAGTCTATATCCATCACTGTCTGCCAAATTGTTTCAAAAAACAAAATCATCTACTAGAAAACAAAACCCCGGAGGCTCAAAATGCTTCAGTAATAAATGTGAGAAGGAAAGAGCAGCAGCAGTTTCTATAACTATCTCTGCCTCTCGGAAGAAATTTTGATATCTACAAAATCTAGGAACTGATGGCGCACCTGGTTCTATTAATGCAGATATTAAATTCTGAATGCTTCACAGTTTTGTTTTCTCCTGCTATTTTATTTTTGTTAGAAGCCTGATGGAGAGTCATGTGTTATTGTAGGTTGAGTAATACACTTAAGTCTGGAGGTGGCTAACTCTTTTAGAGAAGAATGGGAAGCTCGCTGTTGTTTCTCTGAGCAAGAATCTATAAAGTGTGACCATGATTAGTTGGTTTGGCTGTTAAAGAAATTCATTCATGGCTGCAGTTATGCCGTTTGACCTTCACTGATTTTTCTCACCATTACACTTGTAAAATTTTCATCAAAGAAGAACCAATTAGCTTGTTTGATGTTATGTTACATTCCATTTCTTTGCCACTATTTGCTGTGTAGTTTATCCAATTCGTTTTTGCCCCACCATGTACTGTATTGTTTGAAAATGATAGCGATGTTTCAATTTTGTTAATTCCATTGTTTTATACTCGTCACTCATCCAAACCCTTTTTGGTGGACTAGGCGGTGGACTCTTGTAACTGGAACGAACCTTTTCAATATAAGTTTTATAATATCAAGACATTTTGCCACTGTATCAAAAGATGTGAGCTTTAAGCTAAACCCAGTTGAAAAAACGTTGAACTAAACTGACCCGGAAAATGGAAATGAGAATGCGAGTGCTGTACAAGTTGGCATGTGAATACATTTGTTCTGGCCCAACTGGACGGCTCTCGTTGTTATGTTTTGTTGGCTAGTTAGTTTAGATTTTACTGTATCATTGACTCTTGTTCCGCTGTAGGTTGAGTGGATTAGATTTTTCAGGTCAAATTTTTCTTGAGTAAAAAACAATATTTAAAAGTTGATAATAATTTTTATCTAGTGGAAACTTTTTTTTAATAGTATAGAGGTTGACTGAATATGACTCAATTGACTTTGCGGATTAAAAGTAACTCGGATGACATTTAAAAACTTAGACTGACCTATTTTTTTTCTTTCAAAATGATATTTTATTTTAATATTAAAATAAAAACATATTATATTGATTTGAATCAATTTGGATTAATATGTTAAATTTGTGATTTAAATTATGAGATTATGATAACTCCATAGAAAGCAAATTAAAATAAATTATGAAGCATAATTCCCAATTGAATGATGAAATTAAAAAAAAAAAGATCTAAAAA
>Ga0307517_10007974_pt1 | contig 15288 bp, 10 predicted proteins | sample 23_EM_MG_FD_194515 | JGI IMG/M metagenome (GOLD analysis project Ga0307517, IMG submission 194515) | Populus trichocarpa ectomycorrhiza microbial communities from riparian zone in the Pacific Northwest, United States - 23_EM | ecosystem: Host-associated > Plants > Roots > Unclassified | place...
ACATACTCTTTCTCAGATAAAAAATAAAATAAAAATAAAAATATAAGCTTCTCAACTGTTGAAACACGGTACGTAATAACTATACTAGTGTCTTGTTATTTTCAACGGGTTGTTAATGAATTTGATGGAGATTTAACAAATGGCCAACGACCCATCAACTACTTTCTATGAGTAATTCTCTACCCTAACTTGCAAACACTCAGGTGATTCTAGAAGGTGAGGTTTGTTTAATGTTTTTGGTGGTGATATGATGATAAAGAGAGTCTTCCCTGTTCTCTCTCACTTGCAGGCTTTCCTTTCTCAAAAGTAGCTTTGAAAAAAAGTTCCCTTTCTTTTCTTCAAATGTCTTTTCGATTGGATTTCAATCCCGATTCTTCGAGATAAAAACTCATTTTAAAATTATAATAAAAATATATTCAATTTATACTTATACTTATATCTTTTTTATATATGTTTTTTCAGCTCTAAAACAATAATCAAATGTTGTCTTAAATGAAAATCGATAAAATAAGTTCTTTTGCGGGGATTATCTCCCTTGATTATTAAGAGAATTGGGGAGTTGCCAGCATTGGTTTGCTCTTAGCTACAGTAGAGAACTCTCCCGTGCTTAGTTATATTTTATCTTAATGCTATTAAGCAGACGTGCAAATTCAAGTTGAGTTCTCCATGGAAACTTCAAACTTGTCTGCTTTCTCTCATTTTCTTTCCAATTTTCTCACACAACAAACGGTCAAATTTCAGCCGGGTTGAAGATCACCCTCTAGGATTCTAATATATATTTTCCATTTAATTATAATTAGCTAATGAGTGGCTAAATGGCAATACTGAGGAGGATCGATCTCGATGCAACAGGGATAGCTTTTTTATAATTATTATTATTATTAAGATGAATAATATTTTCAGGATAACTTGCGTGTTAATTGGAACTAAATTTCTTTTTCAAACATTTATCAAAAAAATTTAATTAATTATTTCTAGTACTAATTTTAAAAATTTGAATTGAAAATATGCTTTTCAATATTATTGCTTAAACTAAGATTGCACGCTAATCGAGATTCTTTTTCGAATATTTTAAGAATTCATCTTTTTAATCAGTTTAATATATCTAAGTGGAAGGATAATTAAAAAGAATCATGAATATACAGTTTGTTCCAGCACGATCTGCCCTGTTAAAACAAGAGAATATGATAATTAACATAAGAGGATTCAACATGCATGGGCCTCCTGAGTGGCCACCTCGCGAAAGAGGAAGAAGCTTCACGTGAACATGCATGTTCTTATATAAACTATCCCAGCAGACAATATAGAAATATTATTGCAGCAGAAAAACTTTGAACAGAAGAAGGAAGGTTATAGAAGAAAAGAAAGCCTGTGAGACTTTATGTATCGTGCGAGATGATGTTGCCGAGGTGAGCTCAGCTGCCTATGACTTGAAATCGTCATCTCCGTGACGACTTACGTGTAGATAATTACTATAGTGGTATCCAAGATAATTCTGCATTAATAATGGATCGAAGGGAATCTTTGCCTAGAACCACATGAAAATTAAAGGAAATATTAAGAGTTTATCATTCTCCAGGAAAAACCAATGAAATACCGTTGTCTTAATTACGTTTTATCTTCTAATGATCTAGAAATTGCTTTTAATTTTTCTACTTCTCTAGTTTCTTGCAAGAGAAATTAATGAATAACAAATCAGTTAAGATTCTCACAAGGTTTCCTTTGATTTGATTAATTTCTGCCCAATCAAGCAACATAGGCAGCTTTCATGTTCAATATATATATATATATATATTGCTAATCCTAGTACTGTAATCCGAGCTAGACCAAGTTTATTTTTAACAAAAAAAAAAATCAAGGCTCTTTGTTATTTATCAAGATCTGAGTTTCTAAGAATATATATACATATACATTAGCAAGTTTTCTCTTTCTATTTGAAAATTAAGCTGCTTGAATAATAAGAATACTCAAGTTATGTCTTGGTTATCCTTAAAAAAAAACCGCGTGTCTTCTCTAAAAGGGTTTCAACAAGAGTAGCTAGGCAATTTATCGATAATTAATCAGGAGAATCGCGTGTCTTCTCTAAAACTGTATTCGCTGCCTGCAAATGGGGGTTGATCGACTGCTTCAAGCTTAAGTATTCTCTCTAATTATCTAAAGGAGGCCACTTCTGGCTCTTTTCTGGGTCATGCAATTAACAGTACTGCATAATGCATTACTAGAGTAGCTAGGCAATTTAAATCAACGCTTAAAGAGACGAGGCTTGAATTGTGGCTGCAGCGTCAGCTAGCTTCAAAAGAGACAAGAGCTCCTAAAGCATTAGAACCTAAGTGGTTGCGCTATCTTTATCAGAGATAACAGCAGCCACACACTGGGGTCAGTCAAAATTCCAACTTTGAATATTGGCCCTTGTATGCATGTAAACTTTCATGAATCCTCACCTACCAAGCATGCACGTCAACGTCAACCTAAAAGCCTAAAAGCACTCCACAAAGTTGTATTGTATATAGTATGTTATCTCGGGACCCAATTTCCTCACTGATTGGCACGATATAAATCAATCGTTCACCTATGCAGATGCAACACAGCAATCACTGATCACTCTTAAGAAGAAGTGGGATTTGTTTGTGAGGGTTAATTAAGCTTGGTTTTTGCTAGCTGTGATGGAAGAGAAAAAGGAAATGAAATTCGTGAGACCTGAAAGTTTGAATGTTGGGGCAGAAATTCCTGCAATTTCTGCACCTCCATTTCAGCTCCACTGTCCTTCAATGACGAGGTCACCATTGCTAGACATAGCTCCCAAAACTCCCAAAACACCCAAAAGTCCCTTAGCTTCGCTTCTGATGAGTACTCCTATAGCCAGCCCCATGAAGAAGGCAATTGCAAGCATGCAATGTTACTTAGAAGAAGTTGGCCACTTCACTAAGCTTGATCCCCAGGATGCATGGCTTCCCATAACCGAGTCTAGAAATGGTAACGCATACTACTCGGCATTTCACACATTGAGCTCAGGAATTGGAGTTCAAGCCCTTCTTCTTCCACTTGCTTTCACCACTCTTAGCTGGTAATTGAGCATAATTAATCTCAACCCCTTCCAGTAAATCTTTCTTCACTTTTTATCAGCAAGAAAAACCTTATGATATATTCAGCGTGCAATTAGGCCTTTTCAAATGCAAATTTTTAGTTTGTTTTCTCCTTTTCAATTTGTCTGCAGGACTTGGGGAATTCTATGTCTATCTCTAGTGTTCATGTGGCAACTATACACTCTATGGCTACTGATTCAGCTACATGAATCCGAGTCCGGGATGCGTTATAGCCGATATCTCCGGCTATCAATGGCTGCCTTTGGTGAGCGCCATGCCTTTATCTTCTTCATGCCAATTATTAGCCGATTAAATCTCACATATGCCTTAATTACAAATTTCAACCTTATTAACTAGTGCCTAATCTATTCAGCTTGATTAAATTTTCTGATCATAAAGAACTTCTATGCTAGATAGAAGCATAGAACATTGGAAACGTGTGGATCTTCAGAAGATTAAAATATATGGTATATATTTTCAGGTGAAAAGCTGGGGAAGCTTCTTGCTCTCTTCCCAGTCATGTATCTATCAGGTGGAACCTGTGTGACCTTGATTATGATAGGTGGTGGAACCATGAAAATATTTTTCCAAATTGTCTGTGGAGATACATGCAGCATGAGGCCATTAACAACAATAGAGTGGTACTTCCTGTTCGTTTGTTTGGCAATTATTCTAGCTCAGCTCCCCAACTTAAATTCTATAGCTGGAGTTTCCCTGATTGGAGCAATCACAGCCATTAGCTACTGTACACTGATATGGGTAGTGTCCATTATTCAAGGTAGGCCTGAGGGTGTATCCTATGACCCTCCGGAGACAAAATCCGACATGGCCAGAATTTGTGACATTCTAAATGCACTTGGGATAATCGCCTTCGCTTTCAGAGGTCACAATCTTGTGCTCGAAATACAGGTAAGATGATCAGAAATCTCACATCGATTCATTTTTGCCTTTTCTTTTCATCTTGCACTAGATCTGATCATATGATTTGTTTGCTGATCACGAATGTTTTAGGGGACCATGCCTTCCAGTGCAAAGCAACCATCCCGTAAGCCAATGTGGAGAGGAGTAAAGTTGGCATATGTGATCATAGCGATGTGTTTGTTTCCTCTTGCAATAGGAGGCTATTGGGCCTATGGTAACTTGGTAAGCGCAAGTATTTAGGTCTAATTATGGTTGAAACTAAGGCCTCAACAACATGAGGACTGAATTTTCGCCTATCGTCTGAACTAATACCAAGTTGTATTCTACTTCTGATGGTCAGATGCCAAACGGAGGGATGCTCAATGCTCTACACAAATATCACGGACACAGCACCTCTAAGTTGCTACTAGGATTAACAAGCCTATTCGTTGTGCTTAACTGCCTCAGCTCATTTCAGATATATGCAATGCCAGTGTTCGACAATCTGGAGCTCAGATTCACCAGCAAAATGAAGAAACCATGTCCCTGGTGGTTGCGCATAGTGTTCAGGATCTTCTTTGGATGCTTGGCATTTTTTATATCAGTGGCACTTCCTTTCTTGATGAGTTTGGCAGGATTGATTGGAGGGGTTGCACTCCCAGTTACCTTAGCATATCCATGTTTCATGTGGATACTCATTAAAAAACCCACAAAATACAGTGCAATCTGGTGCCTGAATTGGATACTGGGAGTCTTGGGGATGGTGCTTAGCATGCTAGTTATAGCTGGAGCAATATGGACTATTGTGACCATGGGTATCGAAATTCACTTCTTCAAGCCCCAGTAAGCAGGGTCTTAACAATCATTCGATACTGCATCTCGAGCAGATCTAAAACTAAACCGTTGATCCGATCCCAGATGGATGAAATACCTTCAGGAGCGGCAAGCACAGCCACTGCTTGAAGAATCTCCCCACGCACCAACTTAATTTGTAGTTTCTAAATCTTTACCCTTGAATGTTGATATTGACCTGTATCATATCATATTGTTGATAAATATATAACCATTTTCAACAGTAAGTCCTTCGGCTCCAAATTCCAGAATAATCAACTCTGCCAAGGCTTGTGCACAGATTGTGCATGCAGAGAGTAAATGTTAAAGAAAAGGTCTCCGAAAATCTCAGCACCTACTCATGCCTTTACATTAGTGATGTATACCAACAAAAATAAAAATCGTGTCCGATACATATTACAAACATTTGTCTCGTAAATCAAGCCTAGCTAGAGTCTGTTAAGGCCGCGATCCATGCTACAAGCATGTAGCAAGAAACAATACCTTTAAAACCAGCATCCACCCAACCCACATTCGATGACTGTCACGGCAGTGGATGAAAACATCTCAATCTTCCATCCCGAGTGATGAGAAATCTCCAATTCAATCAGCACGTATTTTAATGATCACCTCAATCATATTCCTTGATCAACTTGCTTTAGTATACAATTACAGATTGCAATAAACCAAGGAAAAAGGGGCCCAACGCAAAAGTCAGAAATTATATCAATCTACTCAACAAAGTTGTGTTGGTATAGGAAAAGGTTCACTACTTGTAAAGTTTACATAGATAAAGGAAGAAGCATCCTTCGCTTCTTTTTCCTAGCCAATCGAACTTGCTTTGTAACTTTCATGCATAAAAGCAATAGCATAGTGATGCATACTAAGATAAATGCAAGTCGCATATGCCTAAAATATAAAGAAACTGCAGAGAAAACCAAGAATGCAATGACAACGAGTTCCCATATTACAAACACCACAACGTCCACCCTGCAAGAACACACAGGATAAAGAGGGGAAACAAAGTCAGGATCGATGTCATCTTAGATGAGTTATGTATTGGCATTCTCAAAAAAATGATAATCAAGCAGAAGAAACATTCACTTTTCAAAAGTAATTTTTTTATACAATAGATTTCCATGAAATGACACCAGTAACATGAACCATCCAAGTCTCTGCTGGGCAGGAAAATAAATCCACTCTCTCTTTCATTTAGCCCTGCAATAACTCTACTACTGCATACAAAAGTAAAATAACTGGATCACATTTACGAGACAAATGTTCCAAAAAATTATCAGTTGAATTATTATCTCTGACTTACACAAGTCAGAAGCAACTGAGTTAATCTAGTATCTAGACGAGTTTCTTTGAGTCAATCAGGAATCAGACTGCTTTCTCCTTTTCCAAATCTCCAGCAGGAAACTGTTTAAATCAAACAAACATGGCAAAACGGTATCCTATGTTAAAGGTCACCATAAACTACCTTTTCAATCCCCCAAGTCCCCTTCAACACTGAATCCTATCAAATTGAGTATCAATGATCAGCTACAGGCTGCATTCCACTATCTTCCATGCACAACAACACCTAAATCTAACTTTAGAGCCCAGCATGTCATCCCAGATCTCATGTGCATGAAACTGCAGTCAAATGTCAAAAGTACCCTAGCAACAAACAACATATTTCATAAGAAAATGAACCGTATTCTGTATTTTCTCACTTATTTAAACCTTTATAAATTATTCCTCTGCTCACTAGATGTTCTAATTCAAACTTTATTTTTCTTGTCCTTTGTGGACATCCATGTTCTTAGTGGATTAACATCAGTGTTGTCTACAAGAAAATAGCAAGGATATCATCTTGAAAGCATTTTATGTTCTCACCTTTTTGCATCTCTGCTATGCGGATGGGAAGCAGCGCAATTGGAAAAGATATCTTAGATGATTGTAACTTTTATGACCTTAAGATAAGACCTTATCCTCTTGAATGGGACCATCCAGGGAAATCAATCCCTACCAAGCCTAATAAAGTGGAATGACATGAAACACCACCAAAAATATTTTTTATCATAACAGATACATTCCGCACCCATTCAGAGTATGAATTTTTTACCATAAAAGAGGATCTACTCGTAAATGCTACTCCAACCATAAGGATCAATCGGATTTCACACATCTAAACAAGCTCTTAACGTGTGGTAATTGGCTTGCTTGTGATTGAAACTATCCAGTAACCAGTAAAAGGTGTTTCTTGTTCCACAAGTGATACAGCACCAGTGCTTGAAAAACACCTTGTCCATAAAACTTTAAATACCTTCTAGCAAAATGTTATCATCAATTCCTCAAGAGTTCCAAGTGTTCAATCTTCTGCACATTTTGCTTAAACAGCCATAGTGAGTTTGTTGACGTAATTAAGGCTTGAACCTACCACAACTACATTCACACCTCAGAGCTCAACCCACTACACACAAAAAAGAGCCGATCATTTCCAAACCCCACCTTTCAGGAACCCATTTCGATATTGAAATCTAAACAACAAGTTTCCTTGTTTTTTAATCACCTCAAATTTTCTCATGCACACACAAGCAAGCATGCTCATCTAGTAATAAAATTCCTTAACATTCAAATTGAACTTAAAAGAGAAAAAATCCAACCTATTTCCACATTCAAGAATACCATAAAAAGCATGAAACGAGAAATTCATTTCCTTAACCTACTAAACCAAATCAAGAACCCAAAATACCGAGCCAGTTAACCAACCAATCTTCTAAAGCTTCAATTTTCAGCTTCTATGTTCAAAATCCCTTTCACAAAATCCACAATCCATCAAAAAGAATCCAAACCCAAAACATAATTTCTCTGCAATCATATCATTTTAAAAACGGAGATCTGACAGTCGAACCAATCAAAGCAGCAATCAAGAAATGTAAAACCTGAAGGAAATAAAGAAAAATATCTACAAAAAAAAAGAACCGAATCTGAAAAATTAAAAAAGGGAGTGGGTAAAGGTGCGTTACCTAGGAGAAGTGAAATTGGAAGTGGAAGAGAAAAAGGAGACAGAGGCCCAATCATGCTTAGATCGAATCTGATACTCTCTTAATTGGTCTGCCAAATTCGATCGCGTTATCATCTCTCTCTTGGCCTCTGTCTTCCGCTGTTTTAATTCCTCCTTTCTTGAGCTCCAGGAGGAGACAGCAATGGTGATTTTTACAGATCGAACGATGAACAGAAAGAGTTTCGGTCTGGCTTGGGTTCGTTGGCCTGGACCCTCGCCTCCCTCCTCGCTATAAAACTTATCTCTTGTTTGGGCTCAAATGTGTTTAAATAGGCTTCAACTCGATGGGCTTGACCAGTGTGGCTTTAACTAAATTTGTCACTTTGTTTTGTTTTCTCTTTTCTTCCAGACATGGTTATTAAACCGGTCTGATTAATGGGTAAATTCGGTGATTCGTCAATCCATGACAGAATTAGGTTTTATTTTAAGTTGTTTTAAATATTAACATGATCAAATATGAGTGATTTCACATTTTAATCCTCAGTACTTTGATTTGAGTCAACAAAAACAATTAATTAACAACCACATTATGTATAAAGCTAAAATATATCATGTTTTCACTATGCATTATCTCATAATATCGTTGATTAAAATAGTTATTTTTTATAAATAAAAAATAATTTGATCCGTAAATTTTTTATATATAAATAAGCCTTTTTAAGTCAAAGTTTGCACCCAATTGAATATTTTTTTTTTTTTGAGGAATGGTTGATTTAAAAGTCAAATGACCAAAATAAAAATAATGGGCAAGAATAATAGTGACTTTAAATTTCATACGAAAAGTTTATTTTATTCTCCTATTTTTTTTCAGGTTATAGGTGATTGATTCCTTTAGTTTTTAGGAATTTAATTTTGATATCAAAGTTCATTTTCCTTAGTTTTCAATTCTTTTTTGTTAGAGGAGAGAAAGACAAGCTTGCTGGATCTTGGCTTAAAAAGAAAAAATCATTGTTTATACCTATTTCGACCACCAAAATAGTTGAAGTTGATGTAAATGAGTTATATTTGGTAAGTAGAGTTTTATAGCGGTTGTTTTATGCCTTGATTTTGCTTAAAAAATAGATTTAAATCAAGAAAGAAAAAATTTATTTGATTTTATTTTGTGATTTAAGCCATTTTTTGGGTTTATTAGGTTGTTAAATTGGTTTCTACATGTTCTATGACTGGGTTTTTTTAGTGTTTTTTGCTTTAAATGTGTTGAAAAATGAGTTTGGAAGATTAAAAACCCATAGCCTCAATTTTTTCGACCACTACAATGGTGATAAAAAACTGAGCTAGAAGATGAGGCATCGTTACAACACCTCATCTTTGTATTTTCAAAGAAAGAAATAAAAAGGACGAACAACAGGTCATCCACCCTTCAAATAAGAAAAAAAAAACATGTTTAGGTGTGCAGGCCTAAGCTTAAAGGCCCACATGTCTGGGTTGTTCCTTTTAGAGCCAATTGCATTAGGTCATAGGCTAACATTGTTGGGCTTCTTTTGGCTTTTTTTTAGATACAAAGAAAAAATAACCTGGTTAGTTTCATGATACAAATCATAAATTTGACAAGTTAAGCAACAATATCTAGTTTATTTTTATTTTTTTGCTTTTTTTTAATGCACTTTTAGTACCTTGATTTAAAATATATATATAATTTCACCTTTTATCATCGATGATTTATTTTCTTGATTAACTTGAAATTAAAAAAAAAAAATTCACCCCTTGTTATCAACATTTTGCTTTTGTTATCTCAGTTCCACGAGTATATCATGTTTTGTTTTTTTAAAAAAATCATCATAGAATATCATATTCACTTTAATGTCATGTAAATCTATTAACTAGAAAAATAATACATGGAATAAAAAATTTATTGAATCCGATGACATTCATGACTTGCATTGAAAGTTTGGTTGGTTAACTCAAATTCACTTGAGTTTTTTTTTTACCAATTTTATCCTTTAATATTAAACTAATTCAAGGTTTAGGTTCTCGGTTTTTTTTTTTCAAGATTATACCTATAACTTTCACATGTCAACCTGGAATGACCTAGATTAATTTAATATGTTTTCTTCTCAATGTTTGATAAAAAAATCATCTAATATGCATTTGCTTTTAAATTCATGGATACAATATTTTTATTTATTTAAAAGACACATTGCCATTTCCTAGATTTTTTTTGTTGGGTCAATTTTTTTTTTTTTTACACAGAGCAGCCCAATAGGCTAGTCTATGTGTCAATGAGTTTCATTTCACAAGAGTAGTTTGGCTTGGTTTTTTTTTCATTCTCCTTGCCCGAGAAAGTAGATCTAACCATAAGAATCCTTTTAGCTCTGAATTGATTTTGTTTTTTTAAGATGTTTCTTGGGTTTTTGGTGGTCGTGGATATGTTTACCAAGGTATTTATGGTGTTTTTTAGGTGTTTTGGGTTGAGAATGAGTTTTAAATTGAAAAAAACTGAACCCCCAATATTCCAACAAACTGTAAAAAGCAGGTGATGCATTGTCTGTTAACCTTTTTTAAAAAAAATTCCATCCCTTTAAAAAATTAGAATGAGATATACCCAGTTGTGCTGGCTGGGCTGAAAGGCCCACACACTCGAACTGTTTTTTTTTAATGTCCATCCCAGCACGACTAGGCTTTTTTTTTTTCTATTTTCTATTTGGTTTTTTGAAAATGGAAAATCTTTGAACTCAATTGAGATCATTATTTAGGTAGTGGTTTGACGAGTTGATCAACGACATTCAAGGTATTATTTGTTTTTTTTTTTGTTTTCGTTTAATGCTTTCTTTCCTCATATTTTTTTTTAAAATACAATTTCACCATTTGTTATTGATGATCTTTTTTTTTTATATATAACTTGAACCTAAGAGAATGAAATCTCATATTTTATTGTTGGTGATCTACCTTTACTATCTCAATCCCACTGTCTTTCATGGTTTTTTTACTTTCTAAGAAATTATATTGTTTTACACAAAAAGAATTTCTTAAGCTTTATTGTTGTGTAATTAAATAAAAAAATATGTTTGGAATAAAAAATTTACTAAATCCAACGACATGCATAACTTTCATCGCTCGTCTGTTTGGTAGAATTAAGTCCACTCTATTTTTTAATTGTATGTTGTTTTTTACTAATTTTATCTTTCAACATTGAGTTAATTTATGATTGAGTTTTTCAATTTTTTTTTTAAGATTATCCTCGTGAGTTTTATAGGTTAATCTAAGTTAACTTAGGTGGATCAAATGTTTTTTCATCTCAGTATTAGATCAATATATTATTCAATTCATGGTCAAAATCAATTTCTTTTTAAAAAGACAAGTTTCTAATGCCTAGATATTGTTTTTGCTCAAAAGAATTTTTACTATGACTCGTAGCATATCACAAGACAATGAGTTAGTTTTATGGATAAAATAATTAAAATATTTTTGAATTAAATTATAAGAATTGATTTAATTAAATTTATTGCATATTATTTTATTTAAACAATAAAAACTTCAAAAAAGAGTAATTGTGCCTTGATTTTTTTTTAATATTCTATCTTAATTTACATAAACTCAATGATGAAATCCACTAACTTTAATATTGTGTATGTTTTTGTGTTCAATATAAGTATGTGGTTTTTGTTATTGTTTTGAGATTAAAAATAAAATAGATAATGAAAATAAAAAAATATGTAGTTAAAAATTATAAATATAAAATAAATATATATCTTAAATTTTTTTAAAATAAAGTTTATATTTTTAAAATAAAAATGCATGAAATTCTTCATATCTCTATTATATCTCGAGCAACCAAACCATACCTCAAAAACATAACAAATGGCTCAAAAACAAAATTCGTTGGGCCTGTTCTCTCTAGAAGCCCAGCCCATCAAAAAATCGATTTGAACTTCCAGGCAGGGCATAAAAACGAGCAATGCAGTAATATTAATTCACGCCTTGAGCTAAATGGAAACAACCGCTGAACCTCCTCAGGACCCCTCCGATAATGCAAACGATGTCGTTTCCGAGGACTCGTCACCAGAAACCGACCTCAACGACCACCAAAACTCGCCGGAAACCAACCTCCCACCTTCATCTGAAACCCAGTCTCCACTTCCCAATACAATACTCGACGCTCCAGTTTCAGACTCCCAAGACGACTCTTCTGACCCCATACAGCCACCCCAAAACCCTAACTCCACATTCCCTGCTCCACCTCCCAAAAAACGACGCCGTAGAAAACGCTTCTTTACCGAAATCAACGGCAATCCCCCCTTCCGCCGCCACAGAATTGGCGGCGGTCTCTCAAAAGAAGTCGATGTCGAAGCATTAATAGCGATCTCCGTCGGGTTTCCTGTCGATTCGTTAACTGAAGAAGAAATTGAAGCTAACGTGGTGTCTACCATTGGCGGCACGGAGCAAGCTAATTATATTGTCGTGAGAAACCATATTCTTAGTCGCTGGAGATCCAGTGTCTCTGTTTGGTTAACGCGTGATCATGCGCTCGAGTCGATTCGGGCCGAGCACAAAGCCTTAGTTGATTCTGCTTATAATTTTCTGCTACAACATGGCTACATTAACTTTGGCGTGGCGCTGTCTATTAAAGAAGCGCAGTTGAAATTAAATGAGGGAGTGGAGAGAGCCAATGTGGTTGTTGTGGGTGCAGGACTCGCGGGGTTGGTTGCGGCGAGGCAGTTAATGGCTATGGGTTTTAAGGTTGTTGTTTTGGAAGGGAGGGCTCGGCCGGGTGGGCGTGTGAAGACTATGATTTTGAAGGGGGAAGGAGTGGTGGCTGCGGCGGATCTTGGTGGGAGTGTTCTCACTGGAATAAATGGAAATCCACTTGGAGTTCTAGCGAGGCAAATGGGGTTGCCATTGCATAAGGTGAGAGATATTTGCCCTTTGTATTTGCCGGATGGGAAGGCTGTTGATTCCGAGATTGATTCTAGGATAGAGGCTTCTTTTAATAAGTTATTAGATAGAGTTTGTAAGCTTAGACAGGCTATGATCGAGGAAGTTAAATCTGTAGATGTTAATTTAGGGACCGCTCTTGAAGCATTTAGGCATGTTTATAAGGTGGCTGAGGATCCACAAGAGCTAATGTTATTAAATTGGCATCTTGCGAATTTGGAATATGCGAATGCTTCATTAATGTCTAATTTGTCTATGGCATATTGGGATCAGGACGATCCTTATGAAATGGGGGGTGATCATTGTTTTATTCCAGGAGGTAATGATACTTTTGTTAGAGAGCTTGCGAAGGACCTTCCGATTTTCTATGAGAAGACGGTGGAGAGTATAAGATATGGGGTTGATGGGGTTATTGTTTATGCGGGTGGACAGGGGTTCCGTGGGGATATGGTGCTTTGCACCGTTCCTTTGGGTGTGCTTAAGAAGGGATCAATTGAATTCGTCCCCGAGCTTCCACAAAGAAAGAAAGATGCAATTCAAAGACTAGGATATGGGTTACTAAATAAGGTGGCGTTATTGTTTCCCTATAATTTTTGGGGTGGAGAAATTGATACATTTGGTCATTTGACAGAAGATCCAAGCATGAGAGGCGAGTTTTTTCTGTTTTATAGCTACTCATCTGTTTCAGGGGGTGCTCTTTTAATTGCTCTTGTTGCTGGGGATGCTGCGGTTAAGTTTGAGACAATGTCTCCAGTGGAGTCTGTGAAAAGGGTCCTTGGCATATTGCGAGGTATTTTCCATCCAAAAGGGATTGTTGTTCCAGATCCAGTTCAATCGGTTTGCACTCGCTGGGGAAAAGATTGCTTCACGTATGGATCTTATTCATATGTTGCAGTGGGGTCTTCAGGAGACGATTATGATATTCTTGCTGAGAGCGTGGGGGATGGAAGGGTTTTCTTTGCAGGAGAGGCGACAAACAAACAGTATCCAGCAACAATGCATGGAGCTTTTCTTAGTGGGATGAGAGAGGCTGCTAATATATTGAGAGTGGCCAACAGAAGGTCATTATCTGTGATTGACAAAGTAAATAATAGCCTTGAGGAAATTGACGATCTTAATGAATTATATGACACCCCTAATCTGAAATTCGGGAGCTTCTCTATTTTGTTTGATCCCAGGTCAAATGATGGGGAATCTCTGTCATTGTTGAGGGTCAAATTCCAAGGAGGAGAATCAGATTCTTGTTTTCTATGTCTTTATGGTTTGATTTCTAGGAAGCAGGCTGTTGAACTTAGTGAGCTACAAGACGATGGAAAGAGGATGGAAATGCTGTATAATAACTTTCAGATAAGGTTAGTTGGAAGGAAAGGTTTGCCTAATGCTGGGGAATCTCTTCTAACATACATCAAAGAGGCTAGATCCAAACTAAATGTAGGGAATTGAGATTGAAAATTCTCCCATGTGCTATGCCCCATAGGTCAGTTGCTAACTCATTATTTCAACTGGTGTTGATTGAGTTCAGTTATGTGGATGATTGCTCGGGTGCTTACCTGATTTTAGGACTAGATTAGTGGGTTTGTATTCAGCATGCAATCAGATTATTTGTTGCTCTTGATTTATTATGAAATCCCTCGAGGAAATGAACACTGTTGTGTTAATACCTGATCTAATCCAATTGTCCTCGCATGGTTGTACATCTATGAATGGCAAAATCTTATTTTGTGTTTTACACCCGGGTCTAATTTCTGCCCATCTTCCGAAGTTATTGAACTTGCCTGGATATGGAAAATCTGATAGTCAGCTTTGGTTGTATATGTAGTCAGCTTTTGTTATATATGAATGACCTGCCTTCACAAACTCAGCAACTTTGTCATTTGAAGATTTGTTCCAACTCGAGTTGGCCATTCATTCATGCTTGTGAAGAGTGTATTTGTCCCTATGTTGCAGTTTCCTTTTTTCTACAGCTTCCTTGTCAGTTGGCCATTCATTGATGCCTATGTTGTTTCTATCTTGAGCTGGTGAACTCTCATTGATTGCACCAACACGTACATATACACTAGTTGGAATATTGATTTAGCAGCCGCATGTGAAGCTGCAGATCATTGCTATTTGCTAGTCAATTTCGCTTTTTCCCTGGAATTTACAGCTACACTCATCATCAGCACTAACATATCTCTGCATCAAAATTCCTACGCCCATTTCAAATTTATTAATCAATATTTTTCCCATGGTAGGATTTTATGTGGTCGGGTTTTCCACTAGGCAATTTGATCCAGGGTTTCTTTTCTACTTGTTCATGATTGTTGCCTGGGACATCTGGGTCTGCTGGGTGTGCTCCTTCTACCTTCTCGCCAGGCTTTTGAAGCTTCTTGGGCTAGCGTGAAATTTTCAAATGACGGTATGTAGCTCGCTGGCTCCTCTTTCGACCATCTCGTGGCCCGTTTAGTTTGTTCGGATGGAATTGGAGCCTTCTTTCCCAACCAGGCCAGGCCTCTTTTATATATATAACTAACCTAATAAAAAAATATCACAACAAATAAATATGAATTT
>Ga0307517_10007976_pt1 | contig 15285 bp, 12 predicted proteins | sample 23_EM_MG_FD_194515 | JGI IMG/M metagenome (GOLD analysis project Ga0307517, IMG submission 194515) | Populus trichocarpa ectomycorrhiza microbial communities from riparian zone in the Pacific Northwest, United States - 23_EM | ecosystem: Host-associated > Plants > Roots > Unclassified | place...
TCGGTCCATTCATCCCAGGGACGTGTATATGCTCACACAATTACTCAATCATGTATCAAAAGAGCAATGTTCGAGAGGGGAATATACGAAAAAGCGGGGCCCTGGGCGGAGAAAATTCATTGACGGGAGGCTGTTCGGGGCATTGAACGGGGCGGGGGCCTGGACGGGGGCAGGGGCAGGGGTTAAAAAACAAAAGCGGCTCGCCCCGGGCCGTTGACCGGGGCGGGGCGCGGAATTGAGGCGGGGGCCCGCCGGTTTCGGGGCCCCGGAGGCCCCGTAACGTACACTAGATACGTAAGGATACACCGTAGGGAATATGTTAGTTAGGGAAGAGATGAGATATGAGACAGAGCTGTAAGAGGGAGTTGGCAGCTCTGATGAGAGGGCAGTTGAACGAGAAACAAGTTGCCAGTTTTGATCCAATTGTGGCTACAGTCAATAGCCATGTCAGGGATCCACAACTACAGGGATTACAGAGCGCCTTTATCCTACATGGCCCAGCTGGATCTGGCAAGACTTTCCTCTACAACTGCTTATGTAGCCATCTCCAGGTACAAGGGAAGATAGTATTATGTGTAGCATCGTCAGGGATTGCAGCCCTGCTACTTCCAGGAGGGAGAACAGCACACTCAAGATTTAAGATTCCTCTTTCCAACATCCTCAATGCGGTCTGCAATATTACTTCAAACTACCATCTTGGACAGTTTGTTCAAAAAGCCTCTCTTATTATTTGGGATGAGGTTCTCATGCACTATAAGACTTGCTTCGCGGAAGTAACTCAGACTCTCAATGATGTGTACAATAGTGGAGAGCATCCAGTGTTTGGTAGAATTCCTATCGTACTTAGTAGTGACTGTGCTCAACTTTTACCAGTGATTCGTCGTGCGAGCTGGCATGCAACCATGCTTGCCTCTATTCGTTATTTCTCAATCTGGGCAAATCTACAGGTGCTCAAACTTAGCACCAGTATGCGGGGGTTATTGCTAACGATGCCAATATGGTCTTTCTCACAGTCCTCAAAGACATGGTTACAAACCTCCAACTATATGGTTATCTTGAACTACCTACTTATATTCGTCGTGATTCCAATGTTAATCAACTGTGTGATCACCTATATCCTCATTCATTATTGAATGATGGAGTCAATAGCCACGGGGCACTCATTGGGAGAGCTATTCTGGCTTTTCGTAATAATACTGCAAATGATTTCAATGATTTTCTGGTAGATAGAATCCCTGGGCAGGAGTACCGCTTTGAAGCGGCCAACTATGTTGAGGTTCCAGATGATTCTGCAGGTGCTGAGCCCTTTGCAGTAGAATATTTGCAGAGCATTGGTTTAGCATCTATTCAACGTTCATCCCTGAGACTTGAAATGGCGGCCCCAATTATGCTCTTACGCAATCTGAGTCCCAGGGAGGGTCTCTGCAATGGCATCAGGATGAGGGTATCGGGAATCAGACGTACCTGCTTGCAGGATGCTATCATGGGTGGAAGGTCCAATGGCAAGATCTGCCTTCTGCCACGAATCAAGCTTACCACGACTGAGGAAGATCTCCTCTTTATCCTACAGGGTGCTCAGTTTCCTGTCCAGTTATGCTTCTCTATAAGGGTAAACAAGTTTCAGGGCTAGACCTTGCAGCAGCTTGGTGTAGATTTACGTTCTCCTGCCTTCACGCATGGGCAGCTCTATGTGGCTTTATCCCAAGTCACCTCACTTGATGGTCTAACACTTCTCATATCAGAGAATACAGCAAATCATACAAACAATATTGTCTGTCCTGGAGTTCTACTTTAATTGACTTCCTGTAAGTTTTAAACTTGTTTTCTATTCTTTTCCTAGTTTTCTTACGAACATCAATTTTCATCCATTAGACTGACAATCTCTACCATATCCCAGACTGTTCCTCCCCCATATATGCCTATCTACTCCACTCCTATGACCTCAAGGTATTTTGCATTTTGTACTATAATACTTTCATTTCCAAAATCTTTTATCTTTGAATTAAGACTTCCTATGCTAATCTACTATATTATTAGCATTTTAGAATAATCAGGTTCCTATTCTACCACGAATTTGGCTTATTCAATCCTGGATTTGCAATATCTAAAGATTGCCCAATATGTATTTTTATCCGTAAGTCATATCCTTTTCTCTGTTTCTTCAATTTAATTAAAAAACTAATATACCTTTTCTTAATTACTCTCAACTATACATGGTGTAATTTTACAACCTACCCATATATGGTGGGTACTAGATTTGTCAAGACAATTCACACCAAGTGATGAGTGGGCAATCAATTGGAGGATTTAGTAGCTAAGTTATACTTGTTAATATAACGCTCATAATTATATTCCAACTAAATTTGAAATTCAGGAATCTGATGGATTAAACTCGGGAATAATGTAAAAGGAATCGATATGTATTGTATTGAAAATAATAGATGGGTAGATAAAGTAACAGAAAGGATCAGCCTTCTGCTTATCATAATTAATAAATTCTCCAATTTCTGGCAATACCTAATAATCTGACTTAATCAATTTTCTTTTATAATAGTTAGCTTTTATTGGGCAATAAAGTAAGTAAATTGGTTCAGCCATACTGGACATTGTAACAATGCAATGGATTTTGTTTTAGGACAGTACCCTTGTGCCTTGCTATAGTATAAGTTAATCGGTCAAGCCATACTGGACATTTTATCAATACAATGCTTTTTGTTTTACGACTGTCCCCTTTTGCCTGGCTATAGCACAAGTCAATTGGTCAAGCCATACTGAATATTTTATCAATGCTATAGATTTTTTGACGTGCTCATATACCTGGCTATAATGTACGGTACTCTGCAGGAGTGTATAGGATAAAAATAGAAAGGAGTATACGAGAGTGAGAAGTGGCTGTAGAAATTAAATGATTTTGTGTATTATATAGTTTTTACTTGCTTGATTTGTGTGTATGCCTACCAGTGTGACTGGTATATTGGTATCTACTTTGTGACTATTTTGTGACTGCTAACCCATCAGATCCTGGTAGGGCAGAGAATGTTATATCTGTGCAAAAACACATGTGACTACTGTTTTATTACAAGATAGTGAAAATATTTTCATGGTAAAACAATGGAGAAGCATGGAATCCTACTTCAGTCATCCTACCAATGTTCTATGTGCGGTTAATACCGGAGTCAATTGGATATACTATACCACAGAGCAGACAGGCTCAAGGTTTCGAGCAGCGGGATACTAGTAAGCTATGTGTTGTGGACTGGGTGGGATCCTGGAATATCAGTTGGTATTGAAACAATTAATTCAACTGCAAAAATGGGTTTTCGACTTCTTCAATATTAGGTTCGAACTCGTGACAAGCTCACGTATGATGTTCTTCAGAACTGTGGTATGAAAAGGTTCGACCGAATAGATAGTGTCCCAAATCTAGCAGGCGTCACTAATGTAGCTAGAGCCGAAGGCAAAACTACCTACCAGAAGTATCAATTAGCAACACTAATTCTAGCAAGATACCCGCCAGGCTCTACGCAGATTAGATATATCGAAGCTCATCTACACACGTCGACTCATCCACTGAATCAACACTTGTATATATCTAGATCTCAGTTTTCATGTCAGGGATTCCATAGTTCGGCTGGCTAACACCAGCCGAGATATGGAGACAAAGTTCAAGGCATGCCTGATACGGAAAAAGGTATCAGTGGTTAGTATAAGGGGATACAAGGAAGAGAGAAGCTAAGGCAAGCGGACATTATGGTATTATTACTCCAGTCCTAACACATACGTGTGATGATTCCCCATCAGAAAATGCAGGACTCCAAAAAGATAACTAGATCTACTATACACATAAGTATTTGGGTATTTGGGGCAAAAATTAAAAAAGAATCAAACATGAATCTAGGAAATCTCAAATGATTTTCCACCTAAGTGATGTCTCCAGAACGGCCTCTTTCGCGGGAGGATGGTGGGTTTTATTTGTCGTGTATAAGACTCAGAGTTGACGATCCGTGTGCCTGGGGTGTTAGGGATGCTGGTGCCTGAGTCATAGCCATAGTGGTGGTGGATTCCCAGAATTGAGAGAAAGAGGGATCAAGAATCATTCTCTCAGGAGTAGAGACATCGAGGTTGGTGACCCGAGCAGCTGGAGGTAAGAATGAGTGTTCCTCACCATTCACATATCAGGCAGATGGTATGTCCTCAGTCCCATTGTGCCCTTGAAGTCTCACAGCAATAAGCATGGGATTTGCAATGAATTAGGTTGCCGTGGGGTTTACATGCGCAAATTCCGGCAGTCTTTTGGACTATCCTAGACCTGCAATGGCCAGATGTACCAGAGGTGTATACCCCTGATGCCTGCGCAAGGCAATTAGATTTAACCAGCTGTTTTATTTGCCATGAAATGTTCCTTCTGCTTCTTGTGGAGCATGGAACTCATACTGACTGGTTCTACATCGGCAATTAGCTATCCTGTCTTCACCTGTGTCCTCGTTCTGTTTTGATACTTACATCACCGTCATCCCCCATGATAAGGCTAGCACAAGAGGGTGCCCTAGTTGCTTTCTTGGGCTCGGCCAGTAGCCATTCATCCTTCTCAATCCACTCCGTCTCCTGCCTCTCCCGCGTCGGTCATTTTGTACCTGCTAAGTCATCCCAGACATGAGAGTCAAAGAGGTGGTGCTTCCTATTACCAGGCTGGGGGGTCTCATCTCGGTACTCTCAATCTTCTGGACAAGATTCTAGAGCCACGTGGTCCAGGGAATCATGACAATTGTTGGCGAGAAATAATGCACGAATGTCGGCATCTGTATTCCGGAATATGAGCTGCTGTAGTGGGCATGGTTCTTTGAGATCCAGACTTAGTCTGGTAGAGCCCACACATGTCGCCCCAATCACAGACTACGGGCATTTGAAAACCTCTGGGACGTGTTCCGCTTTGAGCAAACGGTGCAGATCTGTGATGCGCGGTTTTCTCAGAACCCAGAATGCAATTCCTCCATCCGGGTCTCTTAGACCCCTGGGTTGGCCGAGGAATGGATGCTCAGGTGCCAGCGCTCCCCTTCGACGAAACTACAGATTTTCATAGCTCGCAGGGAATACAGGTAATCCCAATTGGCATGAGCCACTAGCAAGATCTATTAGTGGTGGGCTATGGGAATAAATCTAGATAACACTAACCGAGAGGTTCCACAACTTGGGCACAACCATCCAGCATATCAATTTGGCGGTCGTGGGATGCCCCCTGTTTCTTAGCTGAATCTTTGACTAGGATCTGGAGGAGCTGCATGAGTTCTGAAACGTCGTCTGCATGCTGATGTGATGGTGTTTGATGAACTCAATACGCTGCTTTACTGGTGAAAAGCTGCGAGCAAACAATATAATTAAATCCACTTGTGATTGTGTTGGGGGACGAAGGTCCAGCGGTGGAGCAACAATATAGGCTTTTATTTGATCATCCCATGTTGCATTGACATAGGATGGGCCACGCGTATGTTGGAATCCACACCACGATTTCACATATGCAATGTCGCCATATACTGCCCTAGTTTTCCCGACATTGTCAGCACTGGCATGCCAGGATCTTATTGCCTCTAAGTTTGGTTTGGTTTTATATAAACCGAATCTCCCACGACCTGTAGGAAGTGTGCCGGCTCATGACTCTTCGGTTCTCTATTTATTAAAGGAAGTTGGTGTATTCACTATCCGATCATGGTATAAAAGGCCCATTTCATTACTCCTCACGCTCCCTGCTCGGCGGGACGTCAGCCTGCTACACATGTCAGAGTCCTTCTTCTTTTGCCTCTCTGAATTTCTTGTAACTGTGGCAACAGGGTGGGATGTCTCAGGGCTACAGAGGTATTAACATATGTTACTAATACCGATAGAAGAGGTGTTTAGAATACTTTCCCTTCCGCCACAGACCTCGTACTAATCCCTGTTATGCGATGGGTATATTGGTGATCCCGAAATCTGATATGGAGGGCAACTGATTTGGGGGGTCGATTGATACCCACTTGGACGGAGTTTGATCTTTGTATATCTTAAGGCACGGGACCTGGTGACCCAATGTCAAAACGAAGGTGAAAGCCTCGTAAATAAGGAGCTAAGAGCCTGTGAGAGGTCGAAGGGGTCTTTGTATAGATTTCCTGACTCTCTCCATTTTGCTTGTGGTATGCCCTTGGGGACATACAAGACACTTGTACCAACTCATCCCTACCTGTAGTATACTAAGTATACTAGTCTAGCCTTAATCTGGTTTCCTCTTGGTATTCTATATGGGCCTTAGTTTGGTCCACTGTAGCTATCTCACTGTTGGGTTGTTATATAGGTACTCCGCCCTTGAGGAGGCACAAGTATCTTCCTGAAAATGCCATCACAAAATGGGCATACCAAGTCAACTACTGGCATTCAACTCCACGAAAGGAAGTGAGAGCTATCTCCAACCCAGCCAATGCTGGCGGTAACTAGGCAAATGACTCCCCTTTGTGTCCTGGTATGCAGCAGTTTATCATCTGATGTCTCCGACTGCGGTGAGGGATGTGAAGCTATTATTACAATATCATAATCCCACAGGACAGATCCCACCGAACCGGCCCATTTTCATATTCCCTTGTCAATACAATTGCCATCTAAAATCAATACCCACCATGGGTTGAAGCTGAGGAGCTGGGGGGGTCAGACTTTAAATATCAAGGTACAGAAGCATGGAGCACGATCCGATTCAGAATTTGCGAGCATTTCGATAAGAAATTGCGTCAAGTGTCCTATGTTTGCGACTTGTTGAAAGCAATGGAGAACAAGAAGCGTCGAGCACAGTTTCATGACAAAAAAGGTGAGGAAGATATTTTTTCTGTAGAGACATTGCCTTTCGCATGGTCCGCAGAGTGTGATGAATTAGAGTCTGCTCGATCTGACTACCCTTCATTTGAATGCGAAGTCTACTAAGATCTATATTAGTCATTTGAATTTCCGCTTGATTGATTTCATAAAGTAATTAACAGTTTTGGAAAAGCTTTTAGATCATGCTCCAATGAGTTCCTGGGTATGGGCTTTCACATGGCGGAGTATGATAGCTTGAGGTGTTGGTTTCAGGTTCAGGCCTGGAGATACTGTCTGGGTTCAACTCTGATGCAAAGAGCCGTCGCAGTATGCGATGTCTCTTAGCACAGGCATACCTGAGAGACTTAAAACACTATGAGAGGGAGTGCTGCAAATCACCTGTGACAATCAAGTATAACGGGGGCAGGCTGTACGAAGACAAATACTAAGATTGCGACAGTACCGAAAACTTAAAGTAGAAGTAAGGATCAAAATCAAGAGAAAAATAATTGAATGTAGAATCAAGAGGTAAAACTTAAGATTGTTAAGGTTGAAAGCTTTGGTCAATAAGTTCTCTCGAGGATGGTTGGTTATCAGAATAGGGTGTCTCTTGCTTTAGTTAAGTAGAATAATGTAAAGCTTGAGGTCCCCAGTCAACGATTCTGACCTTTTGCGAGCACCCTGCTCAGCTCAGGGTAGTCCAATTCACCAGCCTAAAGTGAGCTACCACTGGGAGGCAGTCGGACCGGTCGGATATTGACTATCACCACAAATAGGAAATGCCTGCGGTAATGCCTCGCAAACTACATCTGCATGAGCCAGGGCTCTTCCTATCCGTAGCATGTCAGTGGCCAAACAACCTGCCCAGCATAGAGCCAATATCTATTGGGACTCACTGGCCTAGCGGTGGTTTCGTCTATACAAGCTACGCAGTCTATTGGCAAATCTAATTGGCTATACTCAGCTTCTAAACCTGACTGCATGCTGCCACGATAAGAAATCTCCTGCTGCTTGACTACATGGGCGCTACCCACAGCCAACCATACGGGACCCCCTTAATCGTGCCAAGACTCCCACCTCTAGAATCCACTAATAACCCATGGTAATGCTAAAGTTCACGGGGTAGCCGGGGACTGGTGTCGGGGCTTTTCCGGAAAGCCTTGAGGGTTCCCAGGTCTGCCCCTAGCCCTCTACAGTTGACCATACTACTACTCTGAGGTTAAAGTATGTCTGTAGGGGGTTCCCACGCTGTATCCAGGTGGCGCCCCAGGAGGCCGTCTCCCTCATACCCCTTATATATCCTATGAACAGCTTCTGGTCCGTTGGATGGCCACAACACATACCGTGTTGTGCGATCGTTCCTATGGATCTCACTTTACTAGGCAGCTCACAACTACACTGCCGAACCTTGCTGTCGCGCCATACCAACGCAGGGGCCGCAAGAGGGTGTTAGGAATATCCCCTGAATGTTACAGCAGGTTTGGACCACTCCTGCTGCATCAGTAGCCCATTTCGCGCCATACGAAGTGGCCCTAGGAACATTGAAGATCTCTACTATACTCGGATAACTTTCCTCTAAGTCGGCAGATGACTTTGTCGGTGAAGGTAGGGTACCTGGGGTACCTCAGTAGGGTAACTGAGTCCCCATGGTAGGGTAATCATATTCTCAAGGTAGAGTAACTTTGACACTTGATGCTTTTATTGCCTTCGGGTGTCTCTGCGATCACATAATATGTTGCCCTGGAGATCCTTTGAACCTTTACTATATGTCCTTAACTTTACACCAACTTGCGCTCCGAAGGTTACCCTGCCTAGCAGGGTAACTTTGGCCTACCTGGGTTACCCTATCAAACACAATGTCACCAAGTCACTTTAGAGACACTTGTACCAACTCATGCAGACCGGTAGTATACTAAGTATACTGGGCTATCCTCAATCTGGTTACCTCTTGGTATACCATCTGGGCTTGAGTCTAGTCCACTGTAGCTACCTATCTGTAGGGTTATTATATCAAGACTGAGTACTTGTATGATCATTCGACAACTGAAGTTCTATATCTTCATTCACAGTCATAGGCAAAGTGCCTTTATTATGCATCCCACGATACCGTATCCAAGCCATCCAGATGTAGTGCATCATCACAACCTCTCTGTACCCTCCAAGTGGGACTTTCTACCGCAAAGTGGCTTGGTAACATCCTGTTAGACAGCGTAACCCGCGTAGGAGAAAGGTACCCTGCTGGGCAGGGTAACGTTGGGTGAGTATATTCAGGTAAAGTTAAGGACACCTAGTAAACCTTGCACGAGGCTCCTGAGGAACATGATATGTGGTCAAGCGGTCCCGCAGAGGCAACAAAGGCATCAAGAGGCACAGTTACCAAATCCTGAAAACATCATTACCCTCCGTTAGGTACCCGCCTACCCTACCCTTACCGACAAAGTCCACAGCCGCCTTGGGGAAAGTTATCCCACTATCGTAGGGCTCTTCAATATTGGCTAGGCGCTTTATATCTCACGAAACGTGCTACGGCCGTGCATGCATGCTCCACACCACCTGTAACCATGAGGGAATCTTAGTAACACCCCCCTCCGGCCCCACTGTTGGTACGGCGTGACAGCACTGTATGGCCATGTAGTTGTCTGCTTTCTGGTAAAGTGAGATCGACAGGAACACTGTAACAACACCGGATACGTTGTGACCTTCCAACCAACAAGAAGCTGTTCGTAGAAGATAGAAGGGATGTGAGGGTGACTGCCTCCTTGGGCCCCCTCTTGATAATGCCTTGGAACCACCTAGTGGCTTACTTTGAACTGGGGGTAGTGGCATGATTGACTGTACAGGGTTTGGGGCTAACGGGGAACAGGGTTTGTTATGGGGTTTTCTTTCTTCACCCCATGCCGCTGCCTCTGTCCAGGCCCCCACCCCATTCAATACCCCGGACAGCCCCCCGTCAATGAACATTCTCCACCCAGGGCCCTGCTTTTTTCGAGATTCCCCTATCGAACCCTTTTATTTTGATACATAAATGAGTAATTGTGTAAGCATATATCAAAAACAACATATCTTACGTTATATAATGGGATTTATTTTCATTGATGAGTCATACCATATGAACTGGAATAATTCACAAGACCAATGGAACATCTGAGTTGCCTAGACTTGTAACGTATATTGTCGCAGCAGGCCATACGCCTAATTCATACTCCCAATTCATACACGGTATTGACAGGTTCAAAACATATGCCCTATTCGTAAGCCTAATTCATCCGCCAGTGGCATCTGCTCACACCATACACCCAAGCCATACACTGAAATCATACGCCCCAACAATATGTCCAAACCATACGGCCAATCATAACCACCGTCGTGCTACGAAGGTACTGTGTTCTGAGTTCAAATAGCGAAATTGTAAGATTAATCAAAGAGTGTATTTATAACCATAAGAGTTCTATAAAAGGCAATTATGCTAAGTTAGATGTGACTCGGAGGTTTGAGTTAGTTGTATGATTTGTGTAAAAGTAAGAAAAGACTCCCCGGTCCCCCCCACCTCATGGGGACCACAGCATGGAGTAATACCAAACAAGAAGAATCAAACTCATAATAGTTGAAAAAACAGGTGAAGGAAGGGAAAGAAAGAGACAATCTCCGAATATACTAAGGTGGTAGCGCTCCCACCACCACCAGCTCCGGCCCTCCCAACACTACCCTCTGAGCCCGTCGGCATCCTACTGCTACCACCGCTGCAACTACTCCCACCATGGCCCGCAGACCACATACCTGCACCACTCCCCGCACTCCAACCGCTACAATGGAGCGGTTGAACTGGCGTCCACGGGGTACCACTACTAACACCTGGCCCAGATGGCCTTGTTCCAGCGGGGTGTGAAGCGGTAGCTCTGACAGCCCCGGCCACCATCCTACTACTACTGCCATCACCCCTCCCCGTATGCACATGCCAGGTATCATGGTCTCCCTGGGCACCTCTCACACCACCTTCCTCAGTACCACTCGCATCTCCCATACTAGAAACCACACCCCCAATGAAATTTCCTTGTCTAACAACTGCCCAAGCACCCCGTAGTACCACAACCACCAGTCCAGCTAGTGCTCCCAGGGCCACCATTCAAGCGACGGCGTAGAGGTGGACGATCATGGTCACTGTCATGACTGTCACTGCCACTACCATCATTGGTAGGGGTGAGTGATGGGAAGAAGCTCCCTGGCGACAGGGAGGGGCACCCCAAGGAGGAGGAGGAGGTGGAGCGTGCCAGGGAGGACCAACAGCAACAGGACGAGGTACACCACCAGGATGAGGGGCACCCCCAGGAGGAGGAGGTGGTGGTGGTGGTGGTGGTGGCGGTCGTCCGCCGTCCTGAGTTAGATGACATCTTAGGTCTTGCTGCGTTACACGATCTGGCTTGCCGGCCGTAATGTTCATCACATCCTCAACTAATCTCAGGTCCTGGAACATGAGGGTAACGCGACCAGCATGTGCCACATCGAGACGTCCAGCTATGAATAAAAAATTAGTAAATCTGATAATTATACTAAGGAGAGCAACTCAACTTATCGGTCATTCTCATTACCAGGAACTCTTCCCCTGCCACATGGAGGCATTCAAGACCTGATCTCTGCTAACGGAATTGTTGCTCGAGTACGAAATCAGATACACTTTGCTGGCAAAGACGATAGAATAGAGCCTTGGGAATTAGGTACCGGCCATCCTGGCGATACTGAATAATCTCTGCTATTAACACCCTCCCAGTTGGATACCAAGCCGGCTGCTAGACCCCACTAACAACTCTCCCAGCTCTTTTCCGACCAAGACGCCCGGTTGAGAGCCCCCAATTTCCACCACCCTTGCGTCCTAAGATACCATCATTTGCGCGACGTTTGCAAGGCATTGAGCAGGAGTTACTTTTTTGGTGTTTGCTTGTGTATTTTGTTGATGGAAAGGTGCGTGAGGAAGAAGGTTCACAGGATACGATAGAAGGGTTTTTGCCCAGAGCAAGTTAGACGCAAAATGATCTTTTGTGTTTAGGTGACTGGAGTCTGCTTCCTTGGGCGAGTGTGTATTTGTGTGTATGTGTATTTGTGCGTATGTGTATTTGTGGGTATGTGTATTTGTGGGTATGTGTATTTGTGGGTATGTGTATGTGTGAGTATGTGTATGGACACTATAGCTTCCCTGATAGCGGAGTCGAATATTAGGGCTTGCTAAGAGGAAGCAGTATGTTGGAGGAGAGGTGGGTAAAGAGTTATTTTATACCAACAAAATAAAAATTGTTTATTTCATCACCAGTGGCTTTCAAGCCCCCTTGTCATATCTTGCCAGAAGTGCACTGGAGTTTTGGCGTATATTGATTTATGATGTCTAGATGAGTGAACAACAGTTAACATTAATAGGGCATGGGTATATACATACACTCGAATTGTACAATGGTTAAAGTCACGTAAGACTTCAACCCCCAGTCTACCATAACACCTAATGTAGAATCTCTTCCATGTAGAAATGGCTTGCAAATATTGTACTAGACATTGTATTTGATCCATGATATTAGATCTTTCAGATATATGTATCAGTGTAAAATTGTCGTCACAAAATGAACCGGGAGAGTATGCCCCACCCATCTTCGCTACGAACCCAAACACACAGGTCTCGTTGCTATAATTTTGTTTCTCTGATAGTATGACAGAAATCAGCAAAATGCTTGAATCTGGGGGGTAATTCATATCATACTTAGCAGTTGGTCAGTATGGCTTTTGGTTAGGTTATCCCGGTAGAGAGGAGGCCACAATGCTTGACTGCAGGTCGACACTGATGATGTTTCCAAGAGGTGAACCAACTTTTTGTTTTGTTTTTAAGAGAGGCCAAATTAACTCATCTTCTTTCTCACCACACTCTTACCTTCTCCATCCATAGTCTTACCATCCACACAATCCTCCGGTCTCTCCACCCTCTGCGCTCTAATCCCATCCCTTTTTTTCATACATCACAGAAGCAAACTCTGCAGTCAAAAAAAAAAAAAAAAAAAGAAAAGAAAATCAACAGCCACAGCTCATGCCCCACCAACCCACATACGCCCCTCTACTGGTACTACCCTCTCTACTTCACTTACTTTGGCCACTACATCAAAAGGTCCATTCGCAAAAGGTGGCTCCATAGCCTACTTATTGCCCAATCCCAAATAGTAAGTTAGTCATCATTGTCGCGCCGTTTTTTCTCCTTTGCTCTTTTATCACTCGTCAAATCATACGCTGAGTTCATAAGAACAAATCATAGGCAAAAAATCATACGCACAAAGAAATCATACATACAAAATCATACGCACAAATTATATCTACTCACATTGATGAATAGAAAGCCTTTTTCCACGAGCAATGTGATGTGCTCATAAGTGGAGGCCACATCCGGCAGGTACTTAGGGGCACTCAGGAAATCGTGAGACAATCCGCCGGAATGGATATAGGGTGAGCCTGACCCGCTTGGAAACCGCTTTGGAATGTGCAAGGGCGAACCGAGGCAATAGCCTGAAACAACGCCCTGATTTTGTGCGAAGTATTGGGGTCACCAAAGATCTGGGCCTGAGCGGGGATGAAGAGTCTGCTCGACCGTGTGGTGAAGCCACTGTGAAGTTCAGCAACTTGGTCAGCGCTGGTACCGCTTTCGTGGCTTTCCGGACCTCTGGATGCTCCTTCCCAGAGCACCCAGCTGCTAGCGATTCGGGAGCCCAGTCATTCACTCACAATGTGTGGGGCCACAGTATCCCGTACAGGGTCCCCTATTGAACACCCTGTGGCTTTAGTGAGGGCAGCTACATTCAATACAGGGAGCACAAGGGAGCTTATCTCACATCGCACACGGTTTAGGATAGGACTAGGTGGCCTGAGGCGCAACTCCCGCGCTAATAATCTACAGTCAAGTAAGTAATTTTAAACATGGCCTAATTAACTTAGAGTTGTGCTTAAGAATATTGAGTGTTGTTTTGGTCAGACAGGCTCCTCGGTGGCTATCGGTGCAGACAAGCGTACTTCTGAGTAGAGATTAACTGAGGAGAGTATAGAAGGAGATTTGGACATGACAGATCGAAAGGATGAGCTCGACGAAAGGGTAGACCTTTGATTGACTGGTTGAAGCCTGTTGAGTGACTTTTGCCAAACCCGGAGGTCTGCGAGGAGTAGAAGGAGGACCCAGAGGATGAAGATCTCAATTTTATCGACCTATATGAGTCGAGTGATGAGGGTGGCAATGGCTCAGAGGATTCTGATCAGGTTTATGGGGAAGTGGAGACTAACAAGGGCGACGATAAGGATGTGGAGAGTGAGGAGGAGGACGTTGAGGGTGATCAGGAGGATGTGGAGGGCTAGGAGAAGGGTGATGATGATATCAATATGACAGATGAAGGGGAAACCTCAGGCTCCGGTTTGGGAAGTAGGATGCGAGACTTAGGTCGCCCTTAGGCTGCATCTTGCTCGCGTGGTCTGTACTGCGATGCGGCAGAAGGCGGTTTCCGTCCTAGCACCCAAGAGATTAGACAGCCACTGCTTGGGCGGGCTATGACAGCCAAGGATTTGTTCCCAAGCCTGGAAGTCCAACTGGACAGCATCGAAAGTATTGTCTACAAGAGAAAGTGCTTTCTTGGCGGCAATGCCCATCTTATCATTGATCTAGAGGCAGCAGCTAGGAAAGACGCAGAAGCAAAAGGAATAGATGTTGAGGAGATCGATAGAATTGACCGCGAGATGGATACACAAACCCTCCTCAACATGGCTAGCCATCACTTCCCTTATCACATGAAACAGAAGCCGGAGGATTAACGATTTCTACTTCGATCTATTTCCTTTTCTTGTTATCTGCTTGTGCCATTCCTGACCCCTCAGGCCAGTTCTGCGTTCCATACTCTCCTTCGTACCGTTCCCCTTACCTTGCCTTACCTGCACTCCCACTTTTGTATTTATTGACAGCAATATCTTCCGTTTGGTTTCATCCTTCGCCGTAGTCTTTATCACATATCATAAGTCGGGGGCTGTTTTCCTTGGGTTAGATTCATACCCCGCATGCTACCTCTGTTCTTGTTCTCTTCTCACTCTGAATTTCTAGACACCGACGCTCGTTTAGAGTTTGATCTCACGGTCCCCTGATGAGATACATGCTGGGATAACTTTGGTGTTCTTTCTTTTGTTACACGGTTGCTATGAGGGATTTCCTTTGTAAGGTTTACGACAAATTGTATTGTTTCCTTGGTTACGCGGATATGCGACTCATACTGGGGTATGAGTCGGGCGGCAAAGGCTGTGCTAGGATTTCCTTCTATATAAGGGGGGCTCCGCCCCCTATTTCCTTTCACGCTCCGCGCCCTCTACACCTCCAGTCATTGAAATTACAACTCCACGTCGTTCAGTGCACGATCCCCCCTCGCCCCCTAACTTCCTCTGCCTTTCAGGCTTCGCGTCCCTGATCCCCCATCATTA
>Ga0307517_10007978_pt1 | contig 15284 bp, 22 predicted proteins | sample 23_EM_MG_FD_194515 | JGI IMG/M metagenome (GOLD analysis project Ga0307517, IMG submission 194515) | Populus trichocarpa ectomycorrhiza microbial communities from riparian zone in the Pacific Northwest, United States - 23_EM | ecosystem: Host-associated > Plants > Roots > Unclassified | place...
ATTCACCTATGATCCTAATGGAGAAATATGAAACTTGTTACCCACGGTGATTTGCCTTCGACAGTTCTTTACCTGCGATTATATTACACCACACAACGCGTCGTGACTCCCAAATGTATTTTCAACTCGACGGGTACAACACCCAACTCAAATGGCAATTTATTTCACCTCATTCTTATCGATGCATATCTAAACAGCTCAATTAAGGACTGATTCCTTCTGGGATGACAATGCCCTCGCGAAAATAGTTGCTGGGCCGTCGTCAGCTCTGAAGAAAAAACTTCCGAACGGGGACATTGAACTTGTTCTTGGTGAATTACATAATACCCCGCAAATATATCTCTCGTTCTAAACCACTCATACAGGATTGAAGCAAAGCGGAGCATCCCATCTTCTGATCTCAATTGACGACGCTCGCGAAATTTCTTCCGCCAACCGTCTACCTTACCCAAATCCTTCCTCTGCGTATAGCCCATATGATTTCGAATCCATTTCTCCAATTATTTTTCAGGGCATCGAACAACTTTCTCATAAACTGAGGTCCTTGAAACCAAGAAAGGGAGGAGCTCCTTGTCAAGCGAATCGAAATTACCATGATGGTAGTCTTGATTTATACAGAGCCGCTTTTGAGCACGGACGGTATGTCAATACTTATATATATATATATTTCGTAGCCCTGATATCGTCTGTGAAAGGGTATTCTATCAAATCCTAAATAAAATCGTTGATCCTTGCAAGTATGGTGTAGATGACACCTCATGGATTCAACAAACGCGCGTTTTGTCTTTTGTTTTCAACGTCAAAGGATTAGAAACTAGAATTAGCGAACAACGGAAACTATACCCTGACGTCCTCGATTTCGGTTTCTGCGAGGCGCTGCTACCTGATCTTAGGCCAATTTTTTCCACCGCGAAACACGTCACGAATCGCAAGAACATGTTGTTGGGAAGGCAACGACAGCCTAAAAGGGTTGGTGATCTCAGCGTCTTTCCTTTATTTCCCCAAGACTGATTATTTTCTGACAGCCCTTCAGACATGGAAACAGTGAAGACCTTTCATTTGACGAACTGCCTCAGCGCATTCAAGAAATCTTCAAAGACCATCAGGGGACCAAATCAAGGAATCCTATCATACTTCTCGTGTCCAGGGAGGAAGAAAGCTTGAATTTATTGCGCAACATGGGAGTTGATATCTCAGGATGGAGGTCGGGTATCAGAGATCTCTTTTTGCCTGACTCGGGAACCGTAGGTTTTTTATACTGATACATATCCAATTATTCCAATTATTTTTCAGAGACTCCATTCATCCCCCCGTCGAGGGGGCCCCTCCCACTCAAGGCAATCATCGTTCTCTACCAATTCTTATTCGCCAACTCATCAAAGGTATCGAAACCGTTCGCGATCCAGGTCACCAGATCGTGCGGATCGAAGGCAAAGTGCCTCGATTTCGTCTTCGTCCCGTTATCCTCATGACCAGAAGGATTCCGAAGTGCCTCCGTCCGCTCGCCAGTCATATGCCCCTGTCTACGTCCTTGACGTCCGTCAACTATACATCAAGCTCATGCAAGCCACCAATGTGGATGGTGTCCCCGATATCGCGCGTTTCTTCAAGTTGACTGACGACGAGGGGTGGTGTGCAGGCAATGAATCAGCGTCAGTCGGCTTTTTAAAAAAATGTTTATTGCCTGTTCTCACTTGGTTGATTTTTAAAAGGACCATAATCGAGATCTGGAAGGAAATGATTTCCTCGTTGCCAATCGACGAACAACGCGATTTCCGCAGATCAACTTTGGATCCCCCTTCTTCCGCCTCAAACCCAACCCCAACTCCAGCCCCAGAGCCGAAACCTTATGTTTATGACTCGGATGATGACCAGGACCCTAACGATATTGTCGTCCAACCTCTGCAGAATGCAGGCAAAACCGATGATCCGTATGCGTTTGACGAGTCGGATGATTCTGAGTCCGACTGAACTCGTTTGTATTATCTTGGGAAGTCAAGTGCTTGCTCTATTGCTTTCTTGCTGCTTTGAACTGCTTTGAACAAATTTTGATTGTAGATTTTGAAGACAATTTGATGTAGTATAATTATCATTGTACAATATCGGCCTATCAAAGTAACCCCTGTTACATAGGGCAGTACAGTACTGCAATGTTCGTACGACGAGAGCTCAGTATATTGACATATGCATAAGAATATGAAATAAGTCGATCACTGGGTCCGAATCAATAACTACAAGTTCGTCCACCGGGGTAGCGTAGCGTAAGGTTCGTAAATCTTGAAGCACAGCGAGGTTTGAGTTTCGGGTGGAACGGAGAATGACCGCAGCAAGTAATGTTTCTGTAGGACCGCGGTATAAACAGGTATAAATATTGATGATGGAGTTTGTGGAATCATGCGGATGGTAAGGCGTGTATCCGCGTGGAGCGGTATTTGATGCTGTTCGGGGATGATAAAATTACAAGGCAGGATGATGGGCTATGAAGTGGGGATATCAGACGGTGGTGTCGATGGTGGTGTCGATTGTGGGTGTAGAATTTTGTGGCGATAAGAAACTTTGTTGATTCCGAGGGCAAGTTCCGGTAAAGGAGCCTCATCGTCGTCATCGGGAGAGATCGAGTCGAGGAGTGCGTTTTTGCGCATAGATTTATCTTGAGAAGGCATTGCGATTAATACGGAAATCTGGAGCATTTCTACCCGAGTTTTGGGAACGGGAACAATTGGATATTGGGTGTGTTCGATACCTTCAGGTAGTGTGGCAGGATCCTGTTGCCGTCTGAGTCTAGAAAAAAGCGTCCGAACACGAGAAGAAGGATGGGTAATCGATGGTTCTAATGTTGAAGGGGCAGGTTGAAGGATTGCGGGTGATTTTAAATTAACGGAATCTCTGCGTTTCCGCTTCACGAAGACTGGTTGTGCAGCAACAGGCTAGAATGGTATTTTGGTAAGGATCATTTTTTTCGTTGTTGTGAATGATGAAAGTGCTTACCCGTATGTCTTGCCACTTTCCACCAGCACCATCAGCGATCCACGAATCGAACAGTTTTGGCACATGGCCAAGACGACCGTGTCTGGAGCCTTGGGAACGAGGAGTTAAAAGCATTCCTGGCCCGATGCCGGCTTGTAGATTTCGCTGATGCCGTCTCCTGAGGAGGTAGGACCTCAGGATAATGGCACACGAAATAAATAGGAGGAGAAACAAGGTGGCAAGAAAAGTGACCCTAATTACGAAAGGTCAAACAAAATGGAACATTTCTTTGACTGGACAGACGCACAGATAGAGATTGCTGGCGTTGGATGCAGACTGAGGGTTGGCATTTTTACCACCACCACCACTGGGCCCGCTACTGCTATTACTGGGACCTGGCTGTTGAGGGTCACCACCATTGGGCTGGTTTGAGGAGGACATGGAGGACAGGAGCAAGGGAGCGGTGCGAAACGAGATTATTCAAATTTGATCATGATGGAGGATTATTATTAGCCCATCTTCCTCACCGTCGCCCACCATGTCCTTCACCCTCCCGAATTCCCTCAACCTCCCGCCCCATCTCAGCGCGCACAAATATTTCATGGTCTGCACCCTCACCGTCGCAGCTTGGGACACCCTTGTTCTATCTCCCCGCTCATGGAGGCTCCTCAAGTCCAAAGGATGGCCCTTGCTCAAAATCATCTTTCATTTCCTGCGTTTCTTCATGCCCGCAGAGTTCGTCGTTGTCGGTCAGTCAGTCAATTGTGGTTTTCAGGACGAGTCATTCTGAAATGCACTTTGCACAGGTGTCGCCTTTTTTAATACCACCTGGACAGTCAATGTACCGTCTGCACAACTTTGTTATCTCCTTCATAAACCTGACTTCACCATTAGACCTGCGAAAAGTTATACCTCTTTGAGCCTATCTGTACAGCGGTCCTCCTAGCTGCCACCTCCGGTAAGGACCTTTATTCAGAGGGATTACTCGATTCAACTCATGCCACTCGCAGCCGTTCATGTTACCCGAATATACGCTATTTACGACCGAAACCGCACAGTCCTTGCGCTCATGTTTCTTCTCTTTGGCGTCCAGATTGTCGCGACCGCAGTTTGTTGCGCCTTCTTCCACTGTATATTTGGCTCATCTCTTAATCCCGACATTAACGCTGATGTACCTATTTTAGCTGTACCCTTACTTGATGGACAAGGGTGCATTGCTGGCCCGAGGTTCAATTGGGTTGGTGTCTATTGGATCGCTCCGACTCTGTTATACACCGTTTCGGTAAGTTTCATCCCCATCTCGTTTGGCATATCATTGACCAGGGGTATTTCAGTTCATCCTCGCACTCGCTCGTTCCTTTGAGTCTCTCAACAATCGAAAACTCGGATATTGGAAGCTCATGCTCCGCGATGGACTCAACCTTTACGCCGTACGTTCATCTCCAAACCTAATTCCAAATAAATGATTAACCTCCGAGGATCTATTTCCAGACTACATGGCTCGTCAACATCATCAATGTTTTATTCTGGTTCATCATGAAACCTGATGGTGTAGGGGACTCCATCAAGACGATTATCACTTCCATGGTCGCTGTCCTAACAGTGTCCATGGCCCTCCGTATTATTCTCTCCGTCCGCGGCTCCCTCGAGTACGGTGGCAACTTCTCCCTTTCCGCAGGAACTGCCTCTTCCTCGCGCACGACACACGTCGCCGGAGCCCGGTCGGCAAACCCGTCGAACTTATCGGCACCACACCCTCACACCTATACCCTTGATGACCTTCGTCCCAAAGCCGAAGGCGAATGGGGCGCCTCTGATGCTGATAAGAGTAGCATGCCAGATGACGATACTGTTGTTAAGACTGGATACGTGGATGGAATGCCCAATGGGGTTAAGATCACCATCGACAAGGAAATAGGTTATGATCAGATTCCTCATGCAAAATAACGGACTCTACTATTTGTGAAATCTTCTCTAGAAACGTGTGCTATTAAGTGATCTTTTGGATATCTATATCTATATGCTTGGTTGATCTGTATTTGACGCTGGCAGACTTGTAACACCATCTATATCCAACTTTGTTGGATATATACCTTCCAATAGCGATGAATATAACATAAATTAATTGCAATCTGTCTTTGACAAATTTATATATATTCATCCATTGCAAAAATCACTACCATGATCATTTCTCTCTGGTAGGGGAAAGCAAGCCAAGAAGGGAGCTGAACGAAGAATATTTGCGATTGTAGATCTTGTTACACATACACCGATCATGAAAAACGACAGAAATTCGTTTCAAAAGTACACCATGAAATGACACTGACTTGCAACCGCCGACGAATGTGGAAGGGAGAGGAAAAAAACAGAGTTCGAACAAAAGGTGGTGACAGGTACCACCTGGTAGCATTAATAACAAAGCGACATCTCCGCTGCCATGCAGAAATTTTTGGGGGGAGTGGGACAAATGCTCTATACAAGGGATGCATTTGGTGTGAATGGGGATGGATGCAACGAAGGATCATACACATGGTTTTTGGTTGAGGTGATACAAAAAGAACAGAGCACACAACAGTCGATCCTTCCCCCGTTTCATAGAAAAAGAAAATATGCAATATGAATGGGCTGCGAGGGAAAATAGCATACTTAGCAGAAAATAACGATGAAGATCAGGTCCGATGACGATTGAATTCCATGAGCACCGAGAGGTTCTTAGTGTTGAATTGCCTTGAGTTCTTGCACGAGACGCTAACGAAAAGAATCAGACAAAAGGATAACTTGTTAAAAGAGCTTGACAATACCTCAGCGTCTTTCAATAACGATTGTGCGTCCAAGCCACCTTCACCAGCGAGCTTGATGCTGTATTCCAATAGTTGTTGCATATAGTAGGGATTGATGATTGCCTCATTCTCCTTCAGCAGATTCTTTGCAGGCTGAGAATTAGCTAAAGAATTCTCATTAGTTGGCAAAACGGTGATTGAAAACACAAGAGATTACATACGTTCTGACGTTGACAACCAACTGTGATCGAACAAGTCAGGAATGGTTGCCCTCTCCTTCGAATTACGACACAGGCAACTCTTCATGCTCATGATCACGTCCTTCCCTACTCTCTGTTTTAAGTGATCCAGCTTCTTCGCAGTAGCATCACCACTCGGCGACTTGGCAGGAGGTATCAGGGGAGTCGCATACTCTGGGAATTCGATGACATATGTTAAGTCGGGAATGGCCTTCATCTTCTGAAATACCGTAAGATGATAGAACGGGGGTTGCCCATATATCATTTGGTAGAGTATACACCCCAGCGACCAAACGTCAGACGGACGACCAACTTTCAGGCGACGCATGCCATCCTGTAATTCAATAGCTTCTGGGCTTATATAATTCATAGTGCCGATCTGCAAAATAAAGATGAGAGAAGAGGGTTTATGATGCCAAGCAATACAGACCGTGTGATCTCGCTGAATGTTCGTTGTATCGTTAGCGATAGCATTCGCAATACCAAAATCGATCAGCTTGAGTTGACCACGGACCAACACAAAGTTGGCCGGCTTCAAATCAGAGTGTACGATCTTCTCCTCGTGGATAACATGGACTGCTTGTAACATCTAAATATCAATCAGTACAATACAATATTCACAAGGACCGAATCGCACCTGTTGCCAATAATAAGCCACCCAAACCATATTCAAAGGTTCCTTCATCTGATCCTGCAACAAGCTCGAGAAATCAATTTCACCAACTTCCATCACAAGCAACAAGTGTCCTTTGCTACCCCCAGGCCCAGGTTTCACTTCGCTATCGATTAATCGGATAATTCGACTGTTACCCTCGAGGCGCTTGAGCAACGCAATTTCGTTCATGTATCCCTTCAGGGTCTCTGTGTCAGTTTTGTCAAGGGTGACACGTTTGATAGCATATAGCTCATTGGCATGGCTAAGTACGCGGAAGACGCGGGATGAGCCTCCTCTCCCAATCACGTCTAATCGTGCATATGCCTTCTTGTTTACCTGCCAATTACACAATTTACGAATGATGTATGTCCAATAAGAAATAGACGTACCAGTATATGGCGGTTGAACTGAGAGGGTGGCGGAGGGGCTGGACCTGATGCTTGTGGAACGGCAGGAGCTGACAGTGGTGGTGGTGGTAGTGCAGCCAAATATTGCTGCTCCTGTTCCTTCTGCTGCTGTTGAATTTGCAGCCACTTCCTTTCTCGTTCACGCTCTTTCTCCCTCTCAGCGGAACTGACTGGTTCATACTCTTCTCCCACCTGTACCCGGTCTCGCTTCACTGCACTCCTCGTAGGCGGCTCCGGGGCAGTAGGGCTTCGTCGATGTTTGGAAATCTCTCTAACCAAATTGCCTGCAATAGCGGGTGACAATCGACCCTTGGCGCCAGGAGGGGATGTTCGTCCTTTGACTGTAGCAGCAGTAGCAGTTGGTGTATCATGGCCTTTCAATGAAGGTGGAGACAGACGGCTTTTCGTTACGCCTGGTGGAGAATACCTCAGTTGGAGTCGAGACCCTGGCGTTGAGTTTCTGTCTGGACCGACAACAGTCGGAGAGCTTATTCCAGCAGACGACGGCGCATTGCGCAATGTGTCAGAGTCTCGTCGTTTATGGTTATAAGGAGTTCTCGAAGACTGAAGATCGTTGTTTGTGGGAGAGGGAGAGGGAGACTGCCTTGATTCCTGGTAACCATCTTGGTGGCGGTATTCTGAAGAAAAATAAATAAGGATAAATTCGTTTCGTTTGAATTAAAGCTCACTCTTCAAGTCCAAATCTTTCTTATCTCCTTGGGAAGGGACTCTCCGAGCACCGGCATCGCTGGTGAGAGCTACGGTGTTTTACATAAGTATCAAAGAACAAGAAATGCACAGATAAAGTACCTGAACTCGTTCCAGACCGTTCTCGATATTGGTGATCGAGCTCAATATGATAATCGTCTTGTTCTAGAAAATAGGTTTAGTCATTGCAAACAGGAATTGTGGAATCGCCGTACTGAGGGCATTACTAAGGCTGGCAGACCTTCGAGGACGGGAATTGCCTGATTGGGAAAGGGAGTTTGCAGCACTCCTAGAACGAAGCAAAGGATTGGAAGACACGGGTTGCTGGGCGTATGCAACAGATTCGGCAGAAGGAACAAGGTCATCTTCAGGTTCGGTATCGTCTTCTCCTGGCGTATGTATAGGAAAGTATTGAGGGGCAAGCTCATTATCACTGGATTCGACTTCAGAGATGCGGTCGAAATTGGAAGGGTTTGACGGAGTGGAATACTTGGAGAGAGAGGATGATTTCACAATTCTCGTAGCACGGTTTGATGTAGACACGATCTGGCGTGCATGCGCAGTACGTTGAGCAAGAGAGACATCTGCCAGGGGTCTGCTACCTGCGCTGCTGCTGCCGCTTCCATATGGGGTCCTATTTGAGGGTGTCCGTGTTGACGTGGCGGAAGTAGAACGTGTAACAAGGGGCGGCGAGTTCCTATGCTTTTTAACGATAGTTGCAGTCTGGATGATAGGTATTTCATCTGATTCGCTGATGTTCTCTTTTTCCTCTTGTAATGCGTGAGAATACGCGTTGGCATCTAAAGTTTGTCTTGACCTCGAGGCGCCCACGGAGTCCAAAGTTTCCCTGGCGTCTTCCATTGTAACCCTACGAGGTGCAACGCGTGGCTTTGACAAGGAGGGATTGGACGTAGACGGCAGAAATGAGGGTGCTTGAGTGAGCAGAGGCCCTGACGCGACCCGTTGAAACGACCTCGCGGGTTTGTCGTTCTGAACTGCGCTTAAAGAGCCCGTCTGGGCAGGAAACGCGCCTTCCGAGCGAGAAAGCGTAGCCCTGGCCATTGGAGAGACCTGTAGCAGGTCTGGAGAATGGGGTTCACATATTGCCGGTATGTCCGGCTGCAAAGAATCCTGGGGTGTTGGCGGAGACGAGTAGTTTGACTTTGACGATGAGCCCTTTGAGAGGCGTACAAGATTGCCATCCGAGTCCTGAATGTAGTCAAAGGAGAGGTCGTCGATGATGGAGGAGTCGTCTGAGGACGGTGTGGTGGTTGAGGTTGGGTGTCGCCGGTCATCTGGAGTGCGAGGCGGAGACGGCGAGGGCGTAGAGGGCATTGTGAAAGACAGAACAACGAAAGCAGAGTGGAAAGCAGCAGACAGAGCAAATTCAAGTTGAAAACACAGAAATATCAACCAAATAGTGTTCTAAATCCACGCGTGACCCCCGAATACCTCGCCTAATCAGGAAGGTCACAGCGGGGTCTCCGCCTCGTGGGTTCAACACGGTCACGCCGATAATCATAGAGCCCCTAATCAGCCTTCTCTTACGCGTTATGCTTTTAATCGTTACAGAAATGTACATCAGATGGATATATTTCACAGCCTCGCCTTGTCCCCGCTCGCAATCACCACCGAGTTTAGTTGTCCCACAATATCTTCAACTTCCTTCTCCAATCCCTCAACAAGTGCTTTGCACGTAGGAATGTCGTCAATCAGCCCAACAGCAACGCTTGCACTCCATATTCCGTAATCGGGATCCCCGATCTCGTACACCACACGCCCGCGTGCTCCAGATACGAGATGCCGCACATCCTCGAATTTGGCATTGCCCCGTTTCTCAATAGCAACCACTTCAAGTGCCACTTTGTTCTTGTACACACGAGCTGTGTTGTGCAACGTGCGGAATATGTGTATAGTATCTTGCTCAGTCGAAGCCACGATCTTCTCCTTTATGTTCTGGTGGATAGGCCTGCAATCCGATGAGTGAGATAACACTTGTCATTTATGATGTGCTCACGATTCCACAGTACACAAAAAACGTGTCCCTTCGAAAAGATATCAGAACAATTTATGTGATCAATTATCAAACTTGTCGAACCCATATTAACGCCCTAAACTCAGCCATTGAGAAGGTGCACCTCCAAACGTACAATATCGACTCACCACAGCGCCCAATGCCAAAGCAGCAGCAAATCCCCTGGCATCAGCAATACCGCCCGAGGCAACAAACGGAACTTTCAACTCCTTCGCCGCACGGGCAAGCTTGAAATGAAAAGTCAGAGCGTATTCGACTGCCCGTGAATAAGGCTCACAAGAACTAATCCTCCAATGTCATCCTCACCGGGATGGCCGGCACCTGTGAATTCAGTCAGCCATAAACTGACCGGGAAATTAAATTGCAGACATTCGAAGCCATCAATGCTCAGGACATCTACCCCCAGTTTCTCAGAACTCTGTGAACAATGTGACCATGATTAACGTGAGGTAATGAACCAAAATAGTACTCACCTTTGCATGTCTAATCGATGTGCACTTGTGGATAATAATACAGCCGTTCTTCTTGAAATACTCGATAAAAGGCTTAGCTTCAATCGCAACCGAGTAACTACACAGAACAACCAAATTACAGGTATAACAACTCACGATTACTCCCAGCCGTTTCGATAATCTTGACGCCCTCCTCAACCGCTGCGCGCGCAAACCCCTCATAGTCTGGAGGGTTGATAGCGGGGAGAATTGTAAGATTCACGCCAAATGGTTTGGATGTCAGTTGCCGAGTCTGTCTGATAGCCTTGCGAAGAGCGTCTGGGTTTGGCTGCGTGAGGGCGGTTAAGATCCCTGTAATTGTAAATGGCGCATCGACAGAGGTGAAAAGAAATCGGACATACCTAATCCACCGGCTTCCGATACAGCAGCAGCTAGAGCGGGCAGTCCGACCCTTCGAGATACCCGTTCAGTGTACCCGAAGAGAACCAATAAATCTCCAATACCATTGCATTCCTCCCTGAATGACAGGGCTAAATTCAGAGATAAATAAACCGGAACGCATGCGCGGGACCGGAAACTTACACTCGAATTCCAAGTAGCTTTGTCAAAGGCGTTATGATTGGCATCTTACTTGCGGGTTACTCACCAGAGTTGAAAAGCTGGAAGATGGTTGCCCTCGGTTAGGATATGTCCCGATCAGCTTGTGATTTTAGAATCACGTGATGGACCTCTCTGCCGACCTCATCCTTGAAATCCTCAAATTCGTCAATAATGCGTCTCATCTTGCCTCTGCATGCATAGTAAATCGTACATTCCACAGATTTGCTTCTCCACTACTGTATAAAGAAATAGCGATATCCTCATGGATGAAAGACGGAAAGAAAAGAGTCATCTCCCTATTCTCTACCCTTTCGCGTTGTCCTAATCTCGCGTCTTTCGTCCGCAGTCTTCGTGAGCTGATGCAGTTGCCTTTATTTTCTCTTAATATGCTTCTCTTAGAAATACGCGACTCTCCCAAATTCTTCTCCAGCTCATTCCTTTCTGATGTTCTCGACGGCCTACATAATTGTATCAATCTCCGCAGCTTCGCCTGGACTCGAGATGGAACGATCACATCCCAGATCCTAGAAACACTCTCATCCTGCTCAATTATACATGAATTAGAAATCAACGGACACAGTGACCGGAGGTATGACCCACAATTGTTGCTGAGGTTCAAAAATCTTGTGAAAGTATCAATCATCATGCCAAGCAGCGGCATGGTGAATCGCCTGGAGGATTGGGTTGTATTGAATCAACGTAGTCTACGCAGCCTTTCCTTGATATGCAAGGTTTGGATTTTATTCTTTCTTGCCAACTGTCGTCTGATGATAACAAAGGAATCAACATTGATAACCGATGACCTTCTCGAACCTCTTGCAGTCCTGCTACCCAACCTAGAGCACCTCCACATAACTGGTTGTCCCAGACTTACAAACCGCTCCGTGTGGGCACTCCTCTTATCCAATTCGGAAGGGTTACTTAGTCTCGGCCTTGAAGGGCTTTCCTTAGTGAGCCTCCTCCAGCCCTTTATTCGCACCTCACTCACAACTTGTACAGGGCATCTTTGACCTGTCCATTGCAACGGAGACGCTCACCGAAGAGAGAAAACCACATCCGCTTCGCCGTCTTCACTCTATATCACTCTCTGTTCCTCCTTTATGTTTTCCTATGGAGCCTGAGACTCCTACACCCCCAGTTTCCTTTAACGTCTCCCCTCAGTTCATCTGTGTTGCTATTCCATCCCTCCTTTCCCAATCTCCTCTTGAAAATTTTTATATCTACCCCACATCATCCTACCCAGGCGTGGAACACGGGTTTTCGACGGCGTCAGAGCTCGTCTGGAAGAGAGTGCTCCAGGATCACTCAAAAACGCTAAGAAGGGTTTCTATCCATCGAATCTTGGTCAGCTTCAATGTTTTGGAGATGATCTGCAAATATTGTTCGAATCTCAAGGAATTATTTGTCGTCGTCGCACCCATTAATAAATTCAAAGTGAGTGCTAAGCGCTAAGCAGTCGTATTTTCTCATCCAAGCCATCCGTCTTTGTGTTACCAGAGAAAACTCAAGTCCTCCTTTTCTCTATCCAAAACGTTGCAGACGATCCATATTAATTATCCACCGTCCCTTCAAGTCGCCACGGCCAACGACACTACCCTCACCGATCCAAGCCGAATTCTGAGCACAACTGAAATCCTTTCCATCCTCAAACCGTGCAGTTCCACCGTCACTCAATTCGGATGTTGTTCAGAAGTATGGGAGGTGAGCTGCAACCCTTTGTCTATCAGGACGGTGGCTGACGTTATCAGGTGATACGGACGTTCGTGCCTTCGCATGATGGTCATGATGTTCAGCTTGACTTGAAGGAGTGTGAAAACCCGGACGTCCCAGAGCAATTTCTTGTCATCCCCTGATTTACCATTTTGATGAAAATACATGGATGATGTTCGGTTCAGAACTGCGAGTATTCATCCGCGGTAAACAGGTCAAGCCAGCAATCAATGATAGGCTTTTCAAACTCGAACCATTCAACCGTCACGGTCAACAGCAGTTCTCCTTTAGCCTCGGTAAGTGAAGTTTGTTCAGCTACTATTGAATCAGGAGGTGACATTAATTATACAGCCCACTCTGCATAGCTCAATGTTGGTATTTTCATTTGCATTCAGAAATTCATTGTATTTGGCAGACGGTGCTATGGCTACAAATTGACATCCTCTAACGCTATCAACAACTTGACACTGACGACGCGAGACCCCCTGAAAGCCGACGTATGTTCTACAAGGATGGGCATCGCGGCGGATCGTATCAACCATGCTTTGGAAGCTCGTAATTCCGTTTCGGCGAAGACCAAGCTGGCAAAATCTTATCCCGAGTTCCTCAGGGCTGGCATAAAATTCCTCACGTTGAAACGTCCTTTCCAGGAGTTCATGACAATGGTGAATCGTTCGGTTCAGTGTCGCTGTGATTTTGGTCAGACGGGAATGAGGCGCCTTCACACACCTAGAAGCCCTCGACTTTCAGTTCACGGCTCCGACCTATTCGAGGCGGTGGGTGCCGTTTCCAACTGTATTATCTTAGCCCTTTCTGAACTATCGCAACATAGATTTCGCACGGGACATTCGAACAACGATGAACTACGCTGGCCGCAAGGGTCAGAGGATCTACTCCCATTTGGACCAAAGGTTTCTGTAGCTGGGCTCGATCTTTGGGTGGCAGGACCGCCCTATGGATATATTATATTCAAGCTGGCTGGCACTTTAGCATTGTCCCATGTTCCGTTTGCTAGGGAGGTCTTCCAGTGTCCGAATTTCACATTTGCTCTGGTTCGGCCTTGCGAACATCTAAAAGCCGCCGTCAAATTTTATCATGAAGTCCCTTCACCCCTTCCTCAAATGCAATTTTTCTCACACCCAATCATGGCAATCTCTCAATTTTTCGACGATCTCTCACAGGTCGACACCGCTCAATTTAATACGATGCTCGTCGCACGCGGCGATTGGCTAAAACTCATTCTCACACCTCTTGCGACAATTTTATTCACACTACCTCCAGAGTGGGCCCAAATCCGCTACTGGTGAATTATCTCACCTCCTATGCTTATGCGGAACTGGATCGAAGGACTGGAGCCGCAATTGTTAAATTTGACCGTAGCCAGTTTGCTGAGGCTCTTAGGCAACGGGATCCACTCGAGATGGCTTTCAGTGCGATGGTTGACGCCCGAAAGATGGGGTGCTGAAACGTTCAATGTCCCTCACAATCCGAAGTCCTCGATACCGACAAGCTGGTTATGACAGGACAGACGACCAGCTTCTCGATTCCCGCAAAGTCGTTTCCAAAAATTCCTTTGAATTTTACATATTTCACTTCGAATTCAAGTGATCAAACTTGTAGGTGGAATATCGAATTTATGACTCTATGCTGATTGTGATTAACGTCTAGGGATCAATTTCTATAATACTTGCAAAAATAAAGTCACATATGCGGACGGCAAAAGGACCCGTATGATTGATTCATTTGTTATGAAATTCCCAGACTAATGAGTAAACATGTAGCGGTAAAGATCCGCCTCATTTTGGACATGAATATCTTCGGCCTGCCTTCAGAACGGCATACGCCTGCTGAGGTTTCGGATGCAGACTGCCCAATCGAACTTTCTCTGAATTCCTCATGAAGTACTGCCGTTGGACCATTTTCTCTTTCGCATAATCATGGACTCACTCAACGCTGTCTCATTTACTTGCAATATTTCTTACGCTGCCACTCCTTTAGAACATTCCGAACAATACCATCATCAAGTGTAATCCACCAGTTGGACTTGATCATCCTGCCTCTTATGCCTCCCCCGATTTCATCCTACTAACACCTCTGTTTAGTACGAAATGCTTCAAAGCGCGACTTCTACCGTCCGAAGGCGATAAGCATCATTCCTTGCCCACAACGAAGGCGACGACTTGACATCTCCCCTCCCCTACCCGGATTCCCAGGGGAGATCGCTTGGTATTGAGGACGTTAACGAGCAAGGTGGGTAACCAACTGTGCCTAGTCCAAGGACCGTATTAATTTTGGGAAGTTGTAGAGATAAACTCTGAGGGCGGTGGCCAGGGCACGTCTAACGATCACAATTCGGGTTGTCCTCCTGCCTTCGACGACTTGCGGCGTTCCTCTTCCGCAACAGGGTCCAAGCACTCGGACGATTTCCCGGCTTCGGTACCCGACTATCCAAGCCTCCTCCCAGCGGGAAATTGAAGTTTACGAATAAATGGCCCGCTCCTTCTGCATTGAAGTACCCCGCCGTTTCTGCCAGCTGTCAGTCCGATGATCCTGGGATTACCATTCCGAGTCTCGAACATGGTCAAGGATCTGCTTCACCCCGTTCAGGAAGATGGACACTTTCGAAAATCTCGCTCTTTCTTTCCTGCATGACTGTCTTCGCTTATGGAACAATCTTTCTCTTGTGGGCCTCTGCAACCTGGTTTGATGGTGAGCCTAATATCGCCGATTC
>Ga0307517_10007979_pt1 | contig 15277 bp, 20 predicted proteins | sample 23_EM_MG_FD_194515 | JGI IMG/M metagenome (GOLD analysis project Ga0307517, IMG submission 194515) | Populus trichocarpa ectomycorrhiza microbial communities from riparian zone in the Pacific Northwest, United States - 23_EM | ecosystem: Host-associated > Plants > Roots > Unclassified | place...
TTGAGGCTTCGTATGTGATTTTCTTTCGATGTCGGTCCACCTGCTCCTAATCTTTGATTTATTTCAGTTCGTATTGGACTTGGGTCTTCCTCGCCTTCCTGGTGGTGGTTATTCAAATCCTGGGTGTCTCGGAGAAGCTTTGGATTAAGGTGAAGATGAGCGAGGCGCATTCCGTTACCATGGATTTAACTTTTGTTTTTCCAGACATGGGGCGAAGCTTATGGGACCAACGGAACCCAGTCCATTCCAAGCATCTATTCGTTCCAATCCATCATCACCCCGGAATACGAAATCCCGATGACAGGGCACCAGATGTACCACCATCAACATTCAAATAATGTCTATCAGAACCTGCCTCGTGCTACAAGCGTTTCTGGGAGTTGGCCGCCAGCATCTGAGCATCCGCTCTTTTATATCAGTATTTATGCAGCAATCGGACTGGCGAGCGCCCTTGCCAGTGTTCTTTCGGTGACGGCTCAGTATACGGGAGCTTTGAGGGCGTCGCGTATTCTCTTCAAGTATGTTCTTGCGTTCTTCAGCTGTGACACCTTGCCAACATGCCTTTTTTCATTTCCTTTCAGGCAACTCCTCGTGACGGTTGTTCGAGCTACGTTCCGATTCCACGATACAACACCTCAAGGTGCGTTGGATACTACTACCGCTGATCAATCCCCCATTCACTTCGATTGCCCAGGTCGTATGCTGAACCGCTTTGGAAAGGATGTCGAGACGATCGACTCTTCTTTAGCTGGTTCACTGCAAGCAGTCAATACCTCGCTTGCGGGTTTCTTTGCTGCTATCATCACCGTCGCGTGAGTCTTTTTTCCCAATGAATACCACCGCTTCGGTTAATATCTGTAAACAGCGTTGTTTTCCCGTACTTCCTTATCCCGGCCATTTTCATCGGGTTTGCCTACCGCCAGTTGGCCATCGGCTATCTCAACACAGGCCGCGATCTTCGTCGAATGGAATCCAACACGAGGTCACCCATCTTCTCGGATTTTGGAGAACTGTTGGATGGGATCGTTACTGTCAGAGCGTTCTCGGCGGAGAAGAGATTCTTGGATAATTTGCATTTGAAAATTGATATCACTACCAAAGTAATTTCTTTCTATGCTCGTAGATTCACCGACGACTGACGATGCCGAAGATGTGGTACTCATTCTGGATGACGAATCGCTGGCTGCTCTTGAATTTCGATGCGCTAGGAGCCCTATCGGTTCTAGTCACGACGCTCCTCTCCGTTGCGACCTTAACAAACGGTGCCGGTCTTGCAGGTTTATGTATCACTAGCGCTATGGCATTTACGAGTTCTGGTAAGGTTTTCTCGTTACGGGTGTTGTTCGTCCCGGCTGATGGAATGAATTTCAAGTGTACTGGGCATGTCGGTTCTGGACTGGTGAGCAAGCTCTGATGATTTTACAATTCCATGTGATCTCTGACACTTTTCTATAGCTCTTGAATTGGACCTCAAGTTGGTTTTCTTTGATGAATTTCATTTTGTAATTATAAAACTGATTCTGACGCAATATAGCTCGGTCGAACGTGTCGTTGAATAGTACGTCCTCTTGGAAAAATGACAATTTGGAGATAGCAATTAACCAAACAAATAGCCTCAAACTTCCGCAGGAGCCTCCCGCCATCATAGAATCCAACCGTGTCCCTGCGTACTGGCCTTCCAGTTCTAGCAACGATTCCTTGATCACCGTCGAAGACTTGGAAATTAAATATGCTCCTGATTTGCCGGCCGTTTTGCACAATGTTTCTTTTACCTTGAAGGCAGGTGAACGTGTAGGCTTGTTGGGTCGCACAGGTTAGTCCCTTTGGAATTTTTTTTTTGGAGCGGGTTTAAGATGTCTTCATAGGAAGCGGCAAGTCCACCCTTGCGATGAGTATCCTTAGATTTGTAAGCTCAATCTCTCGGTTGGTCGCTTACTCGATAACTGAAATTCGTCCAGGTTGACCCTACGAGTGGGCGGATATTGATCGATGGTATCGACATCTCTAAAATCGGAACACATGATTTACGTTCAAGATTAGTAAGACACTCATTTCGCTAAGATGAAATTAGACTAAATCTCTCTTCGCAGACCTTTATTCCCCAAGTAAGTCCGGACGTAATAGGAAACCAACATTTATCTAATGAATTTAGGATGCTACATTATTCTCAGGAACTCTGCGAGATAACCTTGATCCTTTTGGTGTGTACGATATCCTCACCCACAATTACAATATCTCATATTTGTTTCAGCCGAATATGACGATGCTGAATGTTTGGATGTCCTACATCGGGTGCACTTGATTTCGGAGAGTGCCCAAACGTCGCATCGAACATCAAGAGAACACAGTGCCTCTTCCTCTCGAAACCCCTCCAGGCCCCCTTCAATACTCGTCCAGGATGATGCATTCGACGCCTTATCCGTTGCTACGACCGATGTGGATTCAAAGAGTTCCATCACGCTTGATACGAAAGTGTCACCTGGCGGAACAAATTTCTCGCAAGGTCAAAGACAACTAATTGCGATGGCACGAGCTCTTCTTCGCCGAAGCTCGATAATTGTGTTGGATGAAGCGACGAGTAGCATTGACTTTGCTACTGATTCTAAGATCCAGGCTACAATTCGCCAAGAATTTACCGATTCGCTTTTGTTGACTGGTAATTTTTGCCCCTTTCTTGTAAGAACGTTTACGATGACAGTTGTTTCCAACAGTGGCGCATCGTCTCCGCACAGTAATTGACTATGATCGCTTAATCGTTCTCGACAAAGGACAGGTACGTCAATGGAATCTTATTTTTTCCTTGACTCTACATATGAACAAAACGTTGTGTCAGATTGTGGAATTCGACACCCCATGGAATCTCATTAGAAAAGAGGATGGTGTCTTCAGGAATATGTGTCTAAAAAGTGGGTCATTCGGCGAACTGGAGGTTGCAGCGAAGGCGAAAGCGGACACACAAGTGAAGATGTTAGACTGATCTTAGATTTTACTTATTTGTTAAGTATATCTACTATTTATATTTATGCTCCCGTCGTAGACAAATTTCCACAATATGTTTTCTGAACAAAGACTCGGAATGGAATGGTGGTATTAGCGGAGAATTTTCTGTTTCGACCTGTGTCACGTGGCCGCGAGCTAACAAAGTTGAGAATGTTCATCGAGATTCGTTTGCCACAAGTTTACCACATCCTCACTCCCTGTTCTTCCGTTACGCACCAAGGCAGTCAGCCAGAGATACGAGAACACTTGCGTCAAGATCCGCGACATTTGCCAGCCACCTTGCATCACCGCATGTTATGGGGCATGGAACGTTATATTCTGCATGAAAACAAATTGTTGGTTTATACGACCTTGCCATGTTCGCTTCCTGGACGACATTCCTCCTTCATTTAATACCCCAAATCTCCTACCAAGATGTCCAATTTCCGTCATCGTGTCTACAACACTCGCAAACTATTCAAGGTCTCGCCACCTGTCTCGACAAGTTCACCGTTCCTCACGACTCCTACACGCCGTGGACTTATACGTTAGCGCAACCTACTGCGAACCAACGGATGGATTGGAAGTCGGCTGTCAAGTCGCTGCTTGACGTTGATGGAAACTGCTCAACTACGTCACTGCCGCTCTCTCTCCAAGGTCTCTATGTTATTGAACCTTTCAAAGATTATTGCGTTCTTTACGAAACGATTACGCAATGTGGGACGTATCTCAAAGGTTGGGGCTTCATGGTCGTGCCAGCGTTCCGGGTCGCTATATCCCGAAGCGTTCACATATCTGCGCCTCATCCTCGCTATGATCTAGGGACGGTAGAACAAGCTGCGTCTGTTTTCGAAAACACAGGCGCGAAAAGTTTGCTGGTACCAGGCCGAACAAGGACAGCTTTTTTGAAGTCGTCGGATTGTATTGTACTTGTTTCTCCCATGCAAGATTATTACATGACCGATCCAGCCCATAACAATGTGCGTTTCTTTCGCTGACACTTTGTTCACTAATAGGACTTTTCCCTCATAGCTAGAACCCTTCTTCGATGCCAGCGTTTCTATTTATGACTGGCAACACGAACAGGGCGGCTGTCCGTCATCAACTTGTGGATTCGTTCAATTTCATGGCAAAGGGTCCTCAACCTGTGCCTCTGACGACATATTCCTCTCTTCTGGGATTGGTCAGTATTCGAATGGGCGTCCCCCAGTCATCGTTTGCTCATTCATTGACAGGAAATTCCACCGCCTCTAAAGCGTGGTATTCGAACCTGACGGATCGACCAGTAAAACGCCTTCAACAGAACCTCCAGCACGCTTTTCCCTCGTGGAAAGTAAATCTTCCCTCAGAGAGTAACTGCCCATTAACAGCCACGAAAAACGTTGTCGGGCGTCATATTAACGGAATCCCGGGGCATCATGTCTGCAGCAAGGGAGCAACAAACAGGACAGTGACCGGGGAGTTCGTGCACGCGGAGCAGGCAAGCCTGGCGAGAGATCAGCGTTACTACGATAGGTGGTCTCGAGCGATGATGGATACCTTTGATGCGACGTGCGCAGACGGGATGGCGATGGATCCGAGGACGAAGGAGTGTGTGCGAGCCCGAACGCCTAATACCCAACGGCAGGACTCGGAGGATGTTCACGATCATTCTGTCGCAAATCACAGAATGGCTGGGATGGCCCGACAGAGAATCAGTGGTACTCGTTTTTGTCTTCGCTCATACTATTTTAGACGTACTATACAATTTATCAATCTACTATACTTCCAGGTTGTTCTACCTCTTAAAATTCGAATGAATATTAACTTCTCGGTGTAGCTTTACGGACTCAGTTTGCGAGATTCACTTGACCAGTACCCGATGGTCAATTATTCAAGCGTTCACAAGGAAAAGAAGTTACTGAACGGTCCCGGCTAACCAGCGGGGAGTGGAGAAGTTCCTAGAGATTTAGAACATGGACTCGATCAGGCCTCACTGGCTTGAGGTGAGCGATTATGTAAAGCGTTCACGTGAGAGGTGGAATAACAAGTTAATTGAGTTAAGCCGTTAACAAGCCGTTAACGTTTAACGTTTAACTTCGATTCTCTTCACTATGGATCCCAAGACGTCGCCTTCCGATCGTGGACTCGTGGTTTTCCCAGCTGAACTTTTTCAATTTATCATTCAACACCTTTCCGAAGTCCCAAGCTCTCTGCGCGATATCTTTGGTATGCAGAATCCTTCACAAGGAGGGTCAGCGCCAGTTATACAGGAAGATGATATCCCCACGGGGAACTGGAACCCATATCGAATTTCTCAAAAGTATACTCGACAACAACCGGCTTGCACTCCTCGTCCACGAATACACACAAGAAGGTATCGCACACTATCAGAGGGGCACTCTGTGGGGTTATTTATGCCGAGGTTTACAGGCGATGGTTAATCTCAAGGTCTTGAAATTCCGGGCCTTGGATGGTCAACCCTCCGTGGAGATTCTAAGAAGGTGTACTTTTCAGCTTCAGTCCCTGGTCTGGGGAAATCGTGGTGATGAAGACCATCTATCAGGGTTCCTGCTTTCTCAACGCAATCTACAAGGGCTTGATGTTGACTGGGCTGACGACAAACTAGATCTGATCCCGCGCTCTTGTTGTCCACAGCTTCGTGTCCTTTGTGGCGACCGAGGAGCGCTGGAGACATTTCTCCCCGGTCGAGAGATTACTTCATTAGATTGGATGCCCCAACCCTTCTTCCTATACCCTTTTCACAGGTTCCACTCATTCGAACATATCTTACCCTACCTGTCACGGATCCGTTTCTTATCATTTGGGGAGTATTACCCCAGGCCATCCGAGTCCATTGATTCGATCATTGGGTTCTTTCCCTGTGTGGAGGTTCTGAAGTTAGAACTCCTTGAGGTCGCCAGTGACGAGTTAAGTGGTCGATTATCCTCACTATCGTTTAACTTAATTTTCGCCACTATTCGAGTTTCGGGAATTACTCACGAAGCTCTCGATGCTATATCTCCTGAAGGAATTGCAGACCCTTGTGATTTCGGGACATGCACCTATACCAGCCGACGGGTATTCGCAAACCATCAGCAGTATCTTCAAGAGGTGCGAGAAGTTTAAACAAGTCGAGCTTCTTCTGGATCCGGAGAATTATCAAACTTATCGATGGAAAGCGGGGTCGCTATTCAGTCTACACTTAACTCCCCCCGGGCCGGGAGGCGGTTCATCGATGGTGGCTCGTTTGAATGCCGTTCAATGGCGAGATTGCAATGCATCCTGTAAAATAATACTTGAATGCTTACATAGTAAAGCCATGTTCATTCGAGAGAGCAAATTAAAACGAATGTATATAAGTAGCAGTATGGAGTAGTAACCCTTAACAGATTAAGGACAGACAGTGAGAGGAAGAGGAAGAAAATGACAATGGCTATCAGCGGTGGCACTGGCAAGCATTACATAAAAATTGGAGGGACGAGATAATACTGAAGATCATCGAGGAAAGGTTCGAATCCAGTGGAAAAAGGAGAGGGCAGAGGGATTTATTCCGATTCATAGTAGGCAATATCATACGTACTCATACATGTTGGGCTGCACCCTAATGGCTCGTAATAGGTGTGGCAGTGGCCAAGTGCTAGTTTTCTGTGGATTGTAACCTACAGTTCCCACTGGGTACAACTTGAAATACACATCAAATGCCGTGGGTGATGGAAAAAAGCAGACTTGAAAGAGGTGGAGACGCAGTATCCAATATTTGGGCAATGGACGCGCTTGAAATTTGGTATTGTAAAATAAAATTTAGACTTGTATTTAGATAAATACTCACAGAGATTTAACCTCAAAAGTTAGAATTCCCAAAGTAGTCATTATGATTCAATTGAATCACGGATGCTCTCGGTAAAGTCTTGAAAACTGTAGTGAAGTGCTGGGCGCATACTCCACAAGAAATACCCAAAGACGACCGGGAAAACCTTGATAGTCATGTAGAGCCAGAACAAAACGCTCACTACCAGAAAGATCAACACGGTCACCAGGACCGGAAGATCCGCTCCTCCAGAAAGGACTGTGTGATAAGATCCATAGCAACTGAAGAAAAGAAGGATGGTCATAAAGAAGTAGATTGTGGTAAGAATGATGGGGAAGTGGGAGGAACTGGAAGAGGCTAGACGACAGAGAGCTTCTGCCACTTGTCTTTGAATGACTGGAGAGAGTATTGCTTGTCAGAGGACTCAAGGTTGATAAAACAAAAATTTCTAGTAGCCACCGACATTTTGTCATGGTCACATTTGCCATTGAGGGAGGAAGTAAATGAATCAGGCGATCTCTTGAGGGCCACCACCTTGTCTCCCATACCCAACCATAAATATGCCAAATCATCATCCATGCTGTTATTGGAGCGGTGTAGAATAGGACCTTGGTGGAAAGGGTTTTGTGTGTCTCTTGAAAAATTGAATGGACAAAAGAAAGTTGGAGAATGACCCACGCATTCAAAGTCACAAAGAGAAGGAGTTGCATGAGTGCGACAAAATGGTAAATCATCCGGTCTATGGGTCGCCTCTGGGCAACTACAAGGTACAAATTAGTTCAATCATAGGAAGGACTAACGGGAATACGACACACATTTCTTAACAGCCGCGAAGAACCTGCCGGTGTAGTCTCGAAGGCTGGAAGGTAACATAGTGGTTGATGCGAGGATAGGACCCCACAGTTGTACCCTCAGCAAAACGAGGAGGGCAACATAAAGGATGGTGGTTGGTATGTAGAACACTACAGCCATATAAATGTCTTCCATTGTGCCCTTAGATAGAGTTGGGCCTATAGGAAATTGAGAATCTCTGATATATTCTGGGAAAAGATTTCGGGTGCTTCGTTTTGCGTCTGGAACCCACTGGGCGCTTAAAATGACCAAGAAAAAAGTAGCAATGATGACAATTGGCAGTGAAGTGTTACTCCCAAGGAAGTCTAAATGAGAAACAGTAAAAGGAAGAATAAATCGATTTATGTCAGCGAAAGCTTACCCATGTTGATGAGGTAGGAACGATCATTCCGAAAAAATGAGGACCATAGGCCTAATGAGTTGTTCTCATATAGACCGCCAAGGTAAAGCCTGACGAGAGAGTTGCATGATTTAGCTTCCAGTGGAATTCAGCAGGATGAAATTAACCCACAATGATGTAAGGAGGGCTGCAAAAAACCATTCCACCCAAGTAGCAACCATGGATAGATTTGAGTATGTGAAAGTAGCTTTGAGGGACCCAAAGAACAACACCGCGCACGAGACAAGGATGCGGTATGAGGTGACAAGGTGCCCTGGGTCAAACTCAAGGTCGAGTTCAGTTGACAAATATTCTGGGCGTGGAATCGACAGCTTTGCCGCCAGATACCATACTATGTCGATACAATCCGGTTTGAATAGCCTTAAAAGGTGTTTTGGTATGTCCGTGCGCGTCTCATATGACCCGAGGAGGAAAAGGCTACATAAAAAGTAGTGTTGAGCTTTTTGATAAGATACAGTTGTTGAACCATGTTGACTTACACGAGAAAGACTACAATGCTACATATCCATTCTAGAGTAATAGGAACTGTGACGTTTCCCTTCTGGCTTGATATGGCTTTCGCTGTCCCAATGGCGAGCGGAGTCGAGAAAAAGATGAGGCGATACGGCGATATTTTTGGATGCCATCGAAGCCGGGGGAAAGTAGGATCATAGTGAGATTCTTGATTGAGGTCTGTGGCCTTGGGTGGTTGAAGGTAAATGTCTTGTTTTTGAAAGGCACTGCTTTCCGAACCATACTGAGGGCTATAATTGGCAAAATCGATCCGACTTGGACCTGGTTCGTACTTCGCCACCCCACCCCTCCTTTTCCTTGCAGCGACACCCTTCCCTTTGTTCAGATGAACGCCGATGACCTCGATGACGCCTGGCATTCCAATGAAATTGGCGTTAACCGGAACCGTCGTTGGCTTTGGTTTGAATGATGCACCACCATACTCTTGGGGATCGACGCGTTTCCCCTTGTCTGCCAATATCCCAGTAGTAGAAGACCCACCATCTAAAAAAGGTTTCCTCAGTTCCAATGTGGGGATTCTTGCGAACGTACTCTCCAGACCAAGTACCCCATCATTCTTTATCTGGGCATCCTCTCGTTCTGCTCGTAATGTTGGTGCAGCTATCGTACAGTCGCTTCAGCCATTTCCGTGTTCAATTTGACGTCGATGTAGATACTCACAAACTACATGTTGTCCAACGTCTGCATTCCTGGAGCTGTGGAAGGGTTTTTCGACCCCACAATGAGGAAAGTACTACAGTAAAGAGTCTTGGACTTACTGGGTTTGGGTGACTTTGATGACAGCGCTTGGTGAATAAACGATCTCTTCTTGACCCTCCATATTGCACTGTTCTTCTGGGACTAGGCACCTGTTAGATTGACCGACTGTGAATAGGTGGTGCTTGGGAGGCTTATCGAAGAAGCATGTTGAGGCGTTGGGGCTTGGGGATTTAAAGGTCATCAAACACACTGCCTCCATAATCTCATGATCACACTGCACCGCGATCTCATAAGATCTCACACTGCCCTTGAGCTAGCTTAACCTTTGGCGCCGGGGATAAAAATAGCTCCGGCCCCAGGTCCGCAGCAGCAAAATAACAAGTACTGCAGAATAAATTGGTGGTGTGATTGAGACACGCAAAGTCGCGTCAGAGAAAGAACAATCCACCTGCTTGTGTAGTGACCTGCGAAGTCAATACCATCGTGAAAGGAAAGGGAATTGACAAATTTCGCGTGCTTCTCCACATTCAACGCATCAACTAGCATACCGTCATTCCCCCAATCTCGTCTCAATCTCAGATATGGGCGGGAGGCTTTCAGGGTGCATGTAGATAATGACTTCGATACTGGGAAGAACATGTAAGCTGGGTCTGCTACGTTTTTAGTTCACTTAACTCTTCCGATTCAACCCTCCTCATCAAGATTTCTTCTGGAATGGCGGGTAGTTCCTCATCTCGAATAAGGAGATATTTACTCACCTCGTTAGTTCCTACCCCCGATTTCGGTGACCATAGCCGCTCGTGACCCAATGGAAGGTATTCTAGGGTAAATGGTATGTAAAATACTTCGTCGATACCATAAAAATGATTTACCTGGTCCGTTGCACAGTATGGACGTCGACGAGGCCAACCTACCCGACCTGAACGAAGCGACACCAGTGTCCAGGGAAACTGGATAGCTGCAACATCAGGATTAATCCTGTGCCCCATTGATCTCTCGGGTGTGAGATGCTTCACCGTTGTCATTATGACTATGCTCTTGAGATTGGTCCCACCTTGCTGATGGTAGTATGTCCAATTGGAGACCGAGCGGTGAGTAAACCACGCGCCGATATGGAGGAAAACCCAAGTAGTCTCGTTCATTACGGCGGCCATTTCCAGCGGATTCGCCCTTCGTTGCAAGTCCATTACAGATCCAGTCGAATCCGCTCACCGCCATGGCTAGGCCCGCATGCCCAAGAAACTCCGTCGAGAACATCTTCTTCCGCTGATGTCTTGCTGCAATTCTGGTTTGAATCAATGGCAGGACTTCCAACTGGAGAAAGTGAGTGACCGACCTTGATGGTTGCATGTTAGCCACTTCGCTAGGCGTTCGCCAGTCTTAGTCCACTTGCGCTTTCTAGAAGGTGAGGATGAAAGCTCATTCTGCCCCCGGATATTCTGGATATTCTAGGGACCCAAATTAAGTAGTATGAAAACCCATCGCGCCGGTGTGCTCACCGCCTGACAGATTCTACCGTATATGTGCGACGCCTGCACATTTTTAAGACTTACTCTGCCATAAGACGATGCCGCACTCTTCTCTCGTATTTTTTGTTGTGTGTCCAGTGTCATAGGTTATCCCAGAGTCATATAATAGTAGGTTGCAATACTTGAGTAGCAGGTAAAAATGTCGAAATATACAGATGCATTACTAGCCCACCACTCATTTGTATGAACCGCAATTTGGGTTACACCCCTGATGAATGCCATGAAGAGAAATAGTGACAATCGAAAGAACTGGCAACGTCTAGTCACTTTCTGAAAATCAACATTGAAATAACTTGTCTCACTGGATTGTCACTGGAGTCCCAACTTGAAAGCCTTGATTAAGCGATTACGTTCTCTCACTATTTTCTTCTTCTCTTTCCATTTCCATTGGACGCTCACTTGTATGCATATGAACGGTGAGCCAAACTCACCGAAGGACAGAGCATGGAAGTTGCGTACCAGTGGAATGTCATAGGCAACTCGTGTGCGGCGCCATTCAAATTCGGGCTCGGCAGGCCAGTAGCTCCGAGAACAAATAAAGCCAACTACCGTGTGACATGTGCAAGGGACTCACTATGTCAACTTGTAAATGAATCTCGTCCCTAATATGGCCATATCCTCGGTGCCAAATCTGGGGACGATGGGGCAATCGATAATGGGGCATTGATAAATACGGATTTACTAGGTGAGCCGACTCTATGTTGACTCTATGGCTCTCTATGACACCTGCCAGCTGATTGCTAAAGCTTGAAAGTTCAATATTCAATACTCGTACAACTTATCGTTTTCCATCATGCATCGCTTTCCCGGTGTTTCTGGATCGCCGTATCTAATGATACGACAACCCGCTCACCAGGATGACAGAATGCTAATCCAGCCATTCAGATCAGACCTATAAAAATATATGCCGATGTTTGTTGGATCTGTTATCGCTCCACAGGTCTTTATAGCTGATGCAATTATTCCCTTTCAGGATATGATAGGTCTGACATCTTCGACTTCGGGTTGCGGGAAAATTAAGAACAATTTCTGTCTATCGTTAAGTTCAGCCTCGTGCTGAAAGACATGATCGGATGTTCCCAACCTTCGCGACACCCTGGACATATAAGTGGTTGGGTTACCAGTTATCGATTTATCATCTATCCCACCTTCGCTACGATCTACGGTCTGACCCTTATCTCACAATACTATGAGTGCGCTTTTCTGCTTAACTTTTCAGCACCTTTCCTAATTATACAACCTCAGCGCGCTCCATCAACCACCCAATTGTCCTCATCCACGGTTTTTCTGACATCCCGGGTCTAAGTGGAACCTGGGCGTCCGTTGAGGAGGCCTTGCGCAAAGAGGCCGGTGTGCCCAAATCAGACATCCTGACGGTACAGATGCCACCGCTCAAAACTATCGAAGAACGGACGAATTCAGCTATACGTGACATTACTGCGAAATTCCCTGGCAAGGCTGTCCATCTGATCGCGCATTCTATGGTTTATTCTACCTCTATTTCTGGTCGTCAGTATAATGAATTGACTGTTTTATAGGGTGGTTTAAACGCTCGAGATATTGCTTCCAGATCTGGGACTGACAAGATTAAGTTCAAGGTTCTCACCGTGACCACTTTCGTGAGGCGCATTTCATGACCAGGTTACTTCCACTCTGACGTTCCTCACAAAGGGTACGCCCCACGATGGCGTCAAGGCTCTGGAGACCACCGGTTTGTGTCGCTATTTTCTCTTCTATGTGGGATCTCTTCGCTGACACAATTTCAGCTTTCGTCGATGCTGTTGTCAAGATTTTTGGAATTACAGCGCCGGCCCTCGTGGATATGAAGCCCAGTGTCGTGACTCAATTTAGTGAAAGGACTCGGGTGAACCCCGATGTCAAGTACTTCACTTGGGCGGGAGATAGCGTCGTTGCGACGCCCTTATTTGGGTAAGTCAAGGCAAAATAATGCTCCACCAACATTCCGCTCATTAGAGTGAAGCGCCGCCTGGCCGTTTACCATCCCCCACGGAGCCACGGATTGCGTGATCAATGTCTCCAGCGCGAAATGGGACCCAAAACACTGTACACAACTTGGAGTCATCATGGGAGCGGATCAGTCAGTATCAATTCTCACTGTCTGCGATTTGTAATAACTCATGAATGTCAATAGCTTTACCATCCTCAGCAAGCAGGCCACGAAGTACACAATCCCTCACTTGCAGGCTGCAGAAAACGGGAAGAAAGCACCTGTTGTGGAGATTGAGCATAACATTGCATCGGCGATTGGCAATCGGATTAAAGGGGACATTCATACCCTCACGGCTCCGGGAAGGGCCTTCGCGGGACTTTTCATTTAAGTGATTTCGGACTGCACCTGTCTCTGTACTACTAGTAGTACTATTTATACCATCCTCCTACTTCTCGTGTAAGCTGATTAGTATGCCTTGAATTATTAAAATTGTTGTGTTGTATTCCAACAGAAGTAGAGGTCACAGCAGGTTAGGTTACCATAAGTTAGGCCACTGGGATCCGGGACCGCCATTACGTCATAAATCTTCTTGGTCATGGTTCCAAAGTCTTCCTCCGGAAATATGGATGAGGACGGCTTGAGGACGGCACAGTTTATACCGTCAAGCATTCTCCAAACCCTCTACTCCGTGAACCCGGTATTTCTCCATCTGGCACTAAATGAGAGATACCGCGACATTGATCTCACAAAGTGCTGGACTGCAGCGACTGCCAAGTACCTCGAGCACCTCAAGTAAGAATTCACCCTTTTTCTTTCTTGGGGACTTGAAATCATAAATCCGGTTTGTCATCCGCATATTGCCCATCGCGTCCAGAAAGTTACTTTAGCCTTTAACTGGCTCGAGTTGAACACGTGCTTGGATCCCTCGGAGCTGACCTTGCGTATAATGGTAGCATGGTACTTGCCCTTCGACCTCGGTCGGTTCATTTACTCCATTGGATGCAAAATATCCGATGTCAAGCTGTGCAACGCTTTGATGGAGACCGCGGTAATCAACTTTCCGAATGTTTCGTCTCTCATCATTTTCCAGGGATCTAGTCCGAGTCGTTGCACATCTAACTCTGTTACATTCTGGCGCGGCGGCTCTGATGAACCCTCAGGAATTCTTCAGAAAATTTCCCGTCAGGGAACCCAGACAGCCTTACGAGTTTTTCATTTGTTTATTGGGGGCCTCTTGCTTCGCATGACTCAAATGCCATCCAATTCGTCAAACAACACGCCGATACGCTCTCTCTCCAACACGCGGGGCCATCACCCTTTGCGTCCCAATTTCTGGATGATCTCAACCCTTTGCTCCTCCCAGTATTGCCTCACCTTGAAACTCTCAATATCCTAAGTACATCATCTTGGAATAGCCTAAGATTGACGTCAGTAGTACCTTGACCACGCTCGGCTTGACACATTGTTCGTTTATCCTTCACGGCCTCGGTATGCTCCTAGATTTTCTTGAGCAGGGATCGTCGAAGAAAACGGAAGAGGGGGGGCTGAAGAATCTGACTGTAACCGTCCAGATCCTGAGTTCTCAGTTGATGGACATGTTGGCAGAGAAACTCCCACAACTCGAGAGCCTGAAAGTTGACTTTACGGATTTGAAGAGCAACAACGCCGCGAATATTCCACCATGGGTGGGTGAGGGTGGTGGAACTGGCCTGGGAGATTTGACACGCGAAGTACAACCCTGTTTCTCGTCCCCACCTTTTGTTTTGTTCAATCTGACATTTACTTTCTCGTTGATATCGTTAGGACATCGCACCATTTCTTCGTGAGATGAGGAAACGATGGTACTCGAGGTGGAGCCTGAGGTCCCTCAGAATTGGTCATGTGTGCTTGAAGGGAAATATGGCGATGGCGATCTTGATGCCGTTGACGCTGTGCATTCCGCACCTCGTGGACATGGCTGGACCATTTGTAAAAATTTGGAGAGAGACGGGGGGTACATGGACGGCAGGTGACTGTCATCATGACTTGTCCATGTTCTACATGTAAGTAAATGTCCATTTCCATCACGAAGCTCAACCCCACAAAATATCATCCATCCTAATGTCGATGAGAAGGGGATATTGAATGCCCTCATAGATCCAGCTATTCTTGATAGCGGAGAGGACCACTAAATTTACGGAGGATTTTACGAGACCGCGGGATTCCGTGAGTTTTGCAAGAAGTAGTACGAGAGGGCATGACGATAATAGCACAGAATTTGAGCGTGGTGGTGCAGAGCGAAGGAAATTTTTTGTCCAGCTAGATGTTGCACGACGCCAAGTCCAATTTGAAATACGTTTGAGGTCATGGCTATGGCGGCCGGCGAGTCAATTCGTGCGCTTATGTTTACTGAGTGATAGAAACGGGACCTGGGCTTGGATCCGTCTCTATGCCGTCTCACCTGATGTTTTCCTGAGCTGTCTTTTGCAAGTCCGATCTCGTGATCGTTGCTCTTTGAATTATTCGGATAATAAATACTCCAACTACAGCTTACCGTTTTTGGCAGTTGGGTAGTACGTCATAAA
>Ga0307517_10007981_pt1 | contig 15274 bp, 14 predicted proteins | sample 23_EM_MG_FD_194515 | JGI IMG/M metagenome (GOLD analysis project Ga0307517, IMG submission 194515) | Populus trichocarpa ectomycorrhiza microbial communities from riparian zone in the Pacific Northwest, United States - 23_EM | ecosystem: Host-associated > Plants > Roots > Unclassified | place...
ACTGATAAAGCATATTTAAAATAATTAATATTTTATTTTATTTAACTAAAAATATCTTCCAAGATTATTAAACCACAATATTTACTTCCCGTGAAAGTTATCAAATTAAAGGGGTTTTGAGAAGTGGGTTTCAACTTTTTTTTATTAAGATTTGATTTTTTTTATTTTAAATTAAATTTTTTAGTGTTTTTTAATTGGTTTAATGTGTTTATATTAAAAATAATTTTTAAAAATAAAAAATATTATTTTGATATTTTTTCAAATAAAAAACACTTAAAAAAACAATTTCTACTGTACTCATAAACCCAGTGAAACTTTTCTTTATAACAACAATAAAAAAAAGAAAAAGAAAAAGAAAACATTGAATTAAGTAAACAAAGTATCCGAGGAACCCCTGGACACTCAACGTCCAACAACCAGGCTGAATTTTGTGCCGGTTTAAAAGCAAGATAAAAATTGTTTTTTTAGATGTTTTTTTGTTTAAAAATATATAAAAATAATATATATATTTTATTTTTTAAAATTTATTTTTTATAATAGTATACCTAAACAATAAAAAATTTATAAAAATTTTAATTTAAAACTATTTTTAATTTTTTTTTTAAATATAATTGGATCCAGTATCAAACACTAGTTTCACAAAAAGTTTTCCGTAGAAGCAAAAACCTTTCCCAACACTCGAAACACCACAGGCTTTCCCCACAACCCCGAACGCCCTTCAACCTCACCACTGCAGCGGCGCGTGAACCAATTCCACAGTTTTTTTTAAAATAACCGAGGTCGGTAACACAGTAAAAAAAAGGTTAAAAAGAAGAAGAAAGAAGGTAAAAAAATTTGACTGACTGACCTATTCGATACTGGATTTGGATCTCCTAAAAAACCTAAACAGTTGACCGTCACCTTGCCTTTAGTTAAGTTTGTTACCTTTTCCACCTGTCCTTCTCTCCCCCTCTATTTTGTTTTTTTTTTTTTTTTAACTTTTCTTTTTCTTTAACCACAATTATCTTTAATCATAATTATAAATTTATAACTCATAACATATTTGGCTTCTCTTAATGTTATTCTTTTTTTTTCCCCTACTTCTCTCCTGTCGCCCGTCATGAGCGTCCAGTAAAACCCTAATTTCTCTGTTTCTCAATCTCTCCCTCCCCCACTCTCCTTCTCTTCTTCCTCACAACATCAGGTACGATATCGATTGATTTTCTCAACTAGAAACCCTAATCAATTATTAACGGTCACTGGTTTTGATTTTGAATTTTGGATTGTTCGGTGGATCTGATTTTTTTTCTGCAGAGAAATTATTGAAAAAGAAGAATATATGTCCTACAATCAATCAAGGAGTGGCAGCGATAAGAGCGAGTTACAATATAGGAAATCAGGGCGATCCATCAGCTCTAATCAGCTACGGACTTCCTCTCAATCCTACGGTAAGGGCGGTGGTGGCGGCGGCGGCGGCCCCCCAGTCCCTTCACCGTCTTCTTCTTCTCTTTCCTCCAATCGCAGGTATTTTTTTTCTTAAGTTTAGGGTTTTTATTAATACATGAGGAGGTTTTTTTTTATTTGATCTGTTGGATTTTTTTGGATGATGAGCAGTTTCAATAAGAAGTCTAGTTATGTTCCACAAGGAGGAGGGCAATCTAGTAGGGTAAATGTGGCACCTGTTGTGAATTCTTCCGATTCCGGTAATAATGCTGCTTCTACAATCCGTAATGTACAGAATGGTGCCGCGGCGCAACCCCCATTACATGGTATGTTGGATGATTTTTACCTACTTGTATGGAAATAATCGTACCTTTGGTTGAAGGAATGTGATAATGGAATGCGAAGTTTGGATTTTTGATGGGAAGTTTTTTTTAGTGATTGCTTTTTTATTTTTTGAAGGAACATCTGATGCTCCGCCGCCTGCAAGCAGTGTTACCAAGCCAACAGAAACATCAGCTACTCAGAGGAGTGCCCGAGCTGTTCCAAAGGCTCCAACTTCTCAACCTGCCACCATAAGTTCGGAGAGTGGAGCACCCACTACACCTGCCAAGGGTAAGTTTGCTGTTTCTGTATGGTACTATGGGGACAAGTAACTTCATTGCTGTTTTCATGTTTGTTATAGCGATTTTCACTGTTTGTTTCTTGACATTGTTTTATGTCCCTCCATTGGAACAGTAAGTCATGTATTTACAATGTTTCTGATGTCACAGCCCCAGTAGATGCATCTAAGGCGTTTGCGTTTCAATTTGGGTCCATTAGTCCTGGCTTTATGAACGGGATGCAGGTATTTGGTACTGTTTCATGCTCTTAGTGCAACTTGCAATTCTCTATATTTAGTTTTTTGTTAGCTGAAGGATTATGTTCTAGGTTCCTGCTCGAACAAGCTCAGCTCCCCCAAATTTGGATGAGCAGAAACGTGACCAGGTATGCGGGTTCCCTCCCAACCAAGCAATGTTCTCTTGGTAGCCCTTCCCTTTTCTTGCAATGCTCTTAGACTGCATTCAACATTGCACAATATTGTCTTAACAATCGACATAAAGATGTGTGTTTTATTTCTCTATCTTTTCCTTGAAGGAATTCACTCTTTTACCTTTATGCTCTAATACTCCCAAGGGTTTTGAATGTAGTATGGCGTGTGTGTGTTTGAGTTATCGAATCTTGACAGCTGTATCTTGTCTTGATATTTGGCTAGAGATATGTAGTCATTATGTCTATAAATAAATATCAAAGCAGTCATGCCATACCTTCAACATGCAGGCACGCCAAGATACATTTAGGCCTGCTCCTTCATTACCGACTCCTGCTCCGAAGCAGCAATTTCAGAAGAAGGAAGTGAGCGCAACAGAACAAACTATCTCTGGGGGGGTTCATCCGCTTCCCAAGGCCAAAAAGGAGACACAAGTCTCACCTGCACCATCTGCGAGCCACTCACAGAAGCATTCTGTTCTTCCGGTTACTATGACTTCTATGCAAATGCAATATCTGCAGCCACAGGTCTCTGTGCAGTTTGGTGGCCGAGGCCCACAAATTCAGTCCCAGGGTGTCCCACCAACTTCTCTTCAGATGCCAATTCCAGTGCCATTGCAGATGGGCAGTGCTCCTCAAGTGCAACAGCCAGTGTTTATTCAAGGTATCCAACATCATCCTATGCAGCCTCAGGGAATGATGCGTCAAGGGCAAAACTTGAGTTTTACGACCACAATGGGTCCTCAGATGCCTCCTCAGTTAGGCAGCTTAGGAATGAACATTGCCTCACAATATTCTCAACAACAGGGTGGTAAATTTGGTGGTCAGCGTAAAACATCTGTCAAGATTACTGATCCAAAGACACATGAAGAGCTGAGGCTTGATAAACGGACAGATCCATATCCAGACACTGGACCATCAGGTCTAAGGTCTCATCTCAATGCTCCCCAGTCCCAGCCAATTCCATCATTTACACCTTCACGTCCAATTAACTATTATCCTAGTTCTTACAATACAAATAATTTATTTTTTCAAACTCCAAGCTCTCTACCATTAACTGGTGGCCAAATAGCACCAAATTCTCAGCCACCACCTAGGTTTAATTATCCAGTTAGCCAGGGGCCCCAAAATGTTCCATATACCAATGCATCTGCTCTTAATTCTCTTCCAGCTAGTAAGTCTGGGATTGCAATTCACGGTGTTGCCGAACTGCATAAATCAGAACATGCCAGTGATGCACCTAATGCAATCTCCTCAACTCCATCTGGAGTAGTACAAGTGACCATTAAACCACCTGTTGGTTCTATTGGAGAGAAAGTTGTGGAGCCATCTTTGCCAAAGATCTCTCCTGTCGAAAAGGGCGGATCCCACAAATCCTCAAGGTCATCTGGGGAAGCTAGCCCATCTCCTTCTCAAAGAGATTCAGAGACTTCATCAGAAAGCTCTTTACGGCAGGCAAAACCTGTTGGTGAATCGCTGGTCAAGTCACCTCCAGTGGCAGCAAAACAGCTTGCAGAGGTTGCTGTTGATGGTGCAGCATCTACTTTGCCAGCTCAGTCTGTGGAGGCAATACCAGGTGTATCTAATGCTGAAGACCAAAAAAAGGAAGCTCCGAGTATTCAGAAGAAACCAGGCAAGAAAGGAAATATTGAGCCTCAGCATCAGGTACTAATACGCTGCATTCAAGATCATATATTCCATTAATCATCATGCAATTATTTTTGATAAGGTGGTTCTATTTTTTCATTTGCTTTTTTTATATATAGATTGGTGGACAGACTACCTTGTCCACAAGCTTGTCTTCTCGCACTGTGGAACTTGGTGTATTTTATGGCAGTGGAGTTTCTGAAACTGCAGAAACTAATACAGCTCCTTCCCCATCACCAGCAAACAGTGAAGCTTTGACAAAATCAATCAAGGAACCAGTGTCAACAATTTCTGCTTTGAATCCTGATGTTTCTGAAATGAAGGTTGAGAATGCTGGAGATGGTTTTAACACTGTTTCAGCTCTGGGTCTTGTTGCTGGAGTTGCTAAAACCCCACACACCACTCCACAAGCTATGCTGGATGGTTCCTCCTCACAGGAAGAACTACAATGTGAAATTCCAACCGCAGAAGAGAAAGGACAGAAATCACTGTCTGAATGTCTTAAACAAGATTACAGCATGTCTCCAGCACCAGTTAATTCAAAATTTGCAGACATTGTCAAGCAAGATAAAGAGGTATCTGATTTGACAGGGACATCTGTTGGCAATGAGGTCCCAGCCTCAGAAACTGGACAGGAGGGTCTGGTGGAACCTGTGACTCGCCACGCAGCAAATGACAGGGTATCAGATAGTGTGGATGTCTCTGCATCCAGAAATTTGGATTCTGCCGATGATAGAAAGCCTTCAGATGCATCTTTGAGGCACGGTGATGGCATAGGTAATAAAGAAGCCTCTGTTACAAAATCAAGTGTATCAGGTCAGCAGGAATCTCTTCCAGTACCTGATCTTTCTGAGGCAACTGCAAAACACAAAGGGCAATGTGCGGAAAACCCCGGCAGTGGAACAGTCCCCCATGCAATATCTAGTTCCAAAGAAAAACCCACTGAGCCGACTTTATCAAAGAGTACCTCTGGTAAATTTAAGAAGAAGAGAAGAGAATTTCTTCTGAAAGCAGATCTTGCTGGGACTACTTCTGATCTTTATGGGGCATATAAAGGCCCTGAGGAAAAGAAAGAAAATGTCATATCTTCAGAAGTCACAGAAAGCACCAGCCCTATTCTGAATCAGACACCTGCTGATGCCCTGCAGGTTGACTCTGTAGCAAGCGAGAAAAATAAAGCCGAGCCAGATGATTGGGAAGATGCTGCTGACATGTCTACACCGAAACTGGATAGTGATGGGGAACTATCATGTGGAGGATTGGGACAACATGATTCAGATGGGAATGCAAATACAGCCAAAAAATATTCCAGAGATTTCCTCCTTAAATTTTCTGAGCAATTTTCTAATCTTCCTGAAGGTTTTGTAATTACATCTGATATAGCAGAGGCTTTGAGTGTCAACGTTTCTCATCCTGCTGATCTTGATTCTTACCCCAGTCCTGCAAGAGTTATGGACAGGTCTAATAGTGGATCTCGAATAGGACGTGGGAGTGGCATGGTTGATGATGGCCGATGGAGTAAACAGCCTGGTCCATTTGGTCCGGGAAGGGATTTGCACTTGGATATGGGTTATGGACCTAATGCCAGTTTTCGACCTGTTGCAGGAGGCAACCATGGTGTTCTGAGGAACCCGCGAGCACAGGGTCCTGGACAGTATGCAGGAGGGATTCTATCTGGACCCGTACAATCAACGGGTCTGCAGGGAGGGATGCAAAGAGGTGGCTCAGATGCTGACAAATGGCAGCGTTCTGTTAGTTCTGTGTATAAAGGATTGATTCCTTCTCCTCATACTCCATTACAGACGATGCACAAAGCTGAGAGAAAGTATGAAGTGGGTAAAGTGGCAGATGAAGAAGCAGCCAAGCAAAGACAGTTGAAAGGCATATTGAACAAGTTAACTCCTCAGAATTTCGAGAAGCTTTTTGAGCAAGTAAAAGCTGTTAACATTGACAATGCTGTGACACTTAACGGCGTTATCTCACAGATCTTTGACAAAGCTTTAATGGAGCCCACATTCTGTGAAATGTATGCTAATTTCTGCTTTCATCTAGCAGCAGAGTTGCCTGAACTCATTGAAGATGATGAAAAGGTGACTTTCAAGAGGTTACTTCTGAACAAGTGCCAGGAGGAATTTGAGAGAGGGGAGCGAGAGCAAGAGGAAGCTAATAAAGCTGATGAAGAGGGTGAGATTAAAAAGTCTGATGAGGAAAGAGAAGAACAGAGAATCAAGGCACGGAGACGAATGCTTGGTAACATAAGACTAATTGGTGAGCTCTATAAAAAAAGAATGTTGACTGAAAGAATAATGCATGAGTGCATCAAAAAGTTGCTGGGCCAATATCAGAATCCCGACGAGGAGGATGTTGAGTCTCTTTGTAAACTAATGAGCACTATTGGAGAGATGATTGACCATCCCAAAGCTAAGGTGCATATGGATGCATATTTTGACATGATGGCAAAATTATCAAACAACATGAAACTCTCATCTAGGGTTAGATTTATGTTGAAGGATGCAATTGATTTGAGGAAAAACAAATGGCAGCAGAGGAGGAAGGTTGAAGGGCCGAAAAAGATCGAGGAAGTGCACAGAGATGCTGCTCAAGAACGACAGCTGCAAACTAGTAGGCTGGCTCGCAATCCTGGCATGAATTCTTCTCCAAGAAGGGGCCCTATGGATTTTGGTCCGAGAGGGTCAACAATGTTATCTTCTCCAAATGCTCATATGGGTGGTTTCCGAGGGTTTCCTTCTCAGGTTCGTGGGCATGGCAACCAGGATGTTCGGCATGAGGACAGACAATCTTACGAGGCTAGGACTGTGTCTGTTCCCTTACCTCAAAGACCTCTTGGTGATGATTCTATTACTCTGGGTCCACAAGGTGGTCTTGCAAGAGGAATGTCCATTAGAGGAACACCTGCTATTACAGTTGCTCCTGTATCTGAGATTTCTCCAAGCCCAAGTGACTCGAGAAGAATGGCAGCTGGTTTGAATGGTGTTAGTGCCATTTTAGAACGATCAAATTATAGCCCAAGGGAAGATCTCATTCCAAGATATTCTCCTGACAGATTTGCAGTTCCACCTACTCATGATCAAATGAGTGGTCAGGAACGGAATATGAATTATGTTAACAGGGACCTGAGGAATCTAGATCATGGTTTTGATAGGCCGTTGGGATCATCATCACTAACAAATACACAAGGGCCATCTTTTGCCCAGAGTATTCCAACAGGAAAGATGTGGCCTGAAGAACAACTGCGAGAAATGTCCATGGTCACAATAAAAGAATTTTACAGGTACAATTTCCTGTCATACATGTGTTTTGCTCATTCATCTCAATATTATTGGTTTCAATTTTTCTAAGAAGAATCATGATCGAATGGTTTTGAAGTTAATTGTTGGTTTGGTCCAATTTTAATATATTTCACAAACTTCAGTACCGTGTCTCACAATGTCTTTTCTACTAGGATGTATCATATTATGGTGTCATACAAAAATAGGCATAGATACATGCAAGTTTGGTGGTTGCTTCTGTTGAATACAAACTTGTTTCCTAGGGTATGGCAGTATTTTCATGTTGGAGAGGGAGACTATTGTCTCTGATTTTTTTGCACACGTTTGTTTTCCCTGAATTTAAGCTCATTATTCTGCGAATAAGAGAACCTCTGGTTCAGGTTGTATCAACAGGGTACTAAATAGATTGCTATTACCAAACTGGAGTGATGGTAATAGTAGTCTCTGATAGAAATGGATGGCTAGTGGAAAAGGATGCTTTGTTTCATTTATCCATGGTCCATTTGGGAGTTAGTTTTGGGTTTTATTGCATACGCAAGACAGGTACATGGGAAAAACAAAATGTTTTCCTGAAGACATTTGTGTTTAACCGACATTGTACAGTCTTAGGAAACCACAAGCAAAGCAATGCTTGAGAATGAAATCCCAATCTAAGACAGGATATGAGTGTGGTAAGCTGTGAAGGAGTCTCATTCACTTCAGTGGAAACCTTAACTCAGTTTAGCTTCATTGTGTCCTTGTCGATAAGATGATTGTGATGTTGATCCTGAAAGGGCTGGGATTGGATAAAGGTAGTTTGTGTAATTTCAATATGATATATGTATCTGGCGTTTTTTTGTCTTCTAAAAGGTCATGATATTTGTGTTATGGCAGAAACTGTTGGGTTTCATGAGTCAAGTGTTAATATAGCTTAAAACTGTGCGTGTAGATTTTCTCATATATTGATTGAAATTCTCTCCTTTCAGTGCCAGAGATGAGAAAGAAGTTGCTCTATGCATAAAAGATTTGAATTCCCCAAGTTTCCACCCTTCAATGATCTCTCTCTGGGTCACAGACTCATTTGAAAGGAAGGACATGGATAGAGATCTTTTGGCTAAGCTTCTTGCCAGTCTTACAAGATCCCAGGATTGCATTTTGGATTCAAATCAGCTCGTCAAAGGGTAGGAGCAATTTACTCTGTTTGATTGAGTTTAATTCTCTCTTGTCTACAATGTCATTTTTTTTTTTATACTGTGTGGCCAGGTTTGAATCAGTTCTGACTACCTTGGAGGATGCTGTAACTGATGCCCCCAAAGCACCAGAATTTCTTGGACGCATCTTGGGCAGAGTTGTTGTAGAAAATGTTGTTCCACTAAAAGAGATTGGGCGGTTATTGCATGAAGGCGGAGAGGAGCCGGGTAGCCTTCTTAAGTTTGGGCTTGCAGGGGACGTTCTTGGAAGTGTTTTGGAGATGATCAAAGCAGAGAACGGACAAGGTGTCTTAAATGAGATTCGCAACGCCTCCAATTTGCGTTTCGAAGATTTCCGGCCTCCACATCCTAACAGATCAAGGATACTAGAGAAGTTTATTTAGATAGCGATGCTCATTGTATCTTTTTAGGAAAAAAAAAAGATTAAAAAAAAACATGTCTAGTGCTTCTAGGTTACTAGTCAATTTTCATAAATATTTTTCCTTGTGGGTGGGGTGGGAGATTTATATATGGGATTTCCTTCGACGAGTTCTAATATTATTCAAATATTCACCTTGAATATGAAAGGTTCAATTGAGCGTCTGAATTTTTATGCCTTGATTCTTTGGCAGGCATCTATTTTGTGCTTGTTACATGGTTCTTGCCATGCTTTCCATTGCGAGTTTTATTTTCATGTTTCTATGATTGATTTGTCTGTTGAGTTAGCATCTGTGATGTGTTATTGGAAGCGTTATTCGTTTTGCTTTTGAATTGAGCTCAGCACAGCACAACATGGAGAGAGTGTGAGTGGATTAAATTAATATTTTTTTATTTTTTAAAAAAATTATTTTTAATATTAAAATGATTTAAAAATACTAAAAATATATTAATTTAAAACAAAGAAAAAATTTTAAATTTAAAAAAAAACTTTAAAAATACAAAAGTAAACAAGATCGAAGCTATACCAAGGTAACCACCAAACAAGTTCGTGAGGGGCTGGTTGGTGGAATTTAGGGATGAGGAAGAGCTGAGTTCTTGGTCTTCATGTATTTTAGCACTATTGATGGGTGGTTTTATTGGCTTTTGATATTGATTCAAGTGTTTACAGGGGAATCTGCAAAGCAAATATCTTGACGGATACGTCCCGGGGAATCTTTAAAGTATAATTTGGAATCTTTTATGCAACCTTTTGATGGTTGTGATTGGCTTGTCTGCTAGAATGGAAAGGGGCCGCGAGGATATTATTTATTCCCTTGAACAAGTAAAAAGCAACGCAAGCTTAGCCCAGACAACTGCTTTATATCACCGTTTTCCTTCTTACATCTCTCCACATTCATATTCTGGTAAATGATATGGTGAATAGTCCAGTCCAGCAATTGGTAGCCGTGGCCTTGATATCGGCAGTAGCTGGCTGTTGACAGGATGACATTCCGTCGCAAAGAACTCCAAACTTCTCATTGCAGGTTACCTGGGAACTCATCTTCTTCCTTCAAGCTTAAACTCAAGGGCAGCACTGTATTGACGCCTTCACTTTTGCAGCCTGAACTAGGAAGTTAAATTGCCTATACTCGCATTCAGCTGCTGGTGTTTTTTGAAATTCTTTTCCCACGAAGTCCATCATCAAGGGGAAGAACATACGTCCATCATCCCGGTTATATTTTTATAAAAGCATCCCTTTCTATTTTTTCTTTTCTTTTTCTTTTTGATAACTTATAAAGGCATCCTCTTTGTATATGAATTGAGCAATTTGGTTAATCACTTGACCTTACATGAAAATCATTAAAAAAAAATTAATATAATAACAAATATAAAGAAGGAATATGCATTAACAGTACCAAGCTATATATATATAACAAAATGGAGTGTCAGACAGAAACCTTGTTCTACAAGCGCGAACAATATCTCCAGTATGTTTTCAGCAAACAAATTACAAGAGCACGAGAAAGACCCCTTTCCTTTAGACTGAATTACAATGAAAGTATATGAAAAAAAAATATGAAAGAACTTTAAAGAGAAAACGGTCTTGTATAAACATCAAAAGGCTCGCAAGAAGTTAGCTGTGGCTCCTGTCAACGAAGAGAACACAACAAAACATCAATATGATAAAAAAAATAAGTGCTTTTACAAATCACAGGATTTCACATGCATCAGATATGAACTTATGCGAAGGAGTGACTTGTTAATAAGAATTTTCCCAAAAAAATAGTTGGAGGAGATTTCCCCGCAATCCAAACACGACATAATGTACTGAACCTTTCCCAGCAGCTATCAGTGAAGTTGATGATGTTGACCCATACAAACTTCACTTGCATCTTATTTCTTTTTTATCAATAATTTTGCTTACAGCTTTAATAGTTTGAAGATGTGAAATCAGTGGGAATGTCAATTCACTTCTCATCATTTTAACAGGTTGAAAGTTTAAACAAGTTCCTTCATTTACAGGTCTGGTTGATCTTAATGCATGAGAAAGTGGCTGCATGTCGATCTTTGTGTGAGTAGATGCAAATCAAACCAAACATCAGTTTGACAATGCATAACTATATTTTGAAATGTCAGATCCTATTAACAGCACCCCACACCCATATTTTATGGAAAGATCACCCCTTCAGTTCCCAACCATATAGATGAAATTCAACATATCATGGATAACATGAATTGCACAAAAGGTAATGCCTATGAGGTAAATTTGGAGTACAGTCCCCTTGTGAAAGAGAATAGAGAAAATCAGGGGATCTCAAGGCAAACTAGCCTATGCCTTCAATATTGATCAGTATTGGTACTCATAACATCAAGAGTTGATTAATGCAAAGATTGTGAAAGCCCAACCTGTCTCAGCCCACCACCACCACCACTGCCTCCTGTCAAGAGCATGCCGATGAGAGATGTCACAACATCCCCCCCGCCAAGGTTATTACCACCAGTATTTCGAATAGCGGTACGCATTGAGTTTAGAATGCTCCCATACGTAGTGCCATGTCCACGCTCAATGGCTTGGATGAAGCAAAAGGTCATTGCACCTGTCGAAGTTATCTTTGATAAAGCCTGTGCAATAACAAAATTTGAGTTTTTGAAACCCAGGTCTTAAAATGCCTTGCAAATATAAAATTTCACTAATCTCTCAGCCAATTTTTTTTTCCTTTCATGAAACTTACAGATGTATCAGCAGAGGTTTGATCGTCATCACAACCACTTAAAGAAATGACATCTCCACCATTTGTCCCTTTCCATATACCTGATCGCGGACGATGGTCCTCCCATACATACTGCCCGTTCCTATTTTCAAGAGGTAAGACATGATCAGAACAGAGAATATAGTAAAACATCAAGGACAATATTGTAAAACACAAAGGAAACAAGAAGCTTATCTTTGGTGATAATTTGTATACACAAAAGATGGAAAACCAAACCTGTATTTCACACATGCTTATATCTATATAATTATCTTCAATTCAAGAAGTATGAGATAACTTACTTAGGAATCAAATAATTCAGGTTCACATATCAATGCTCTATCCGCATTTTATTATTTTCACTTTAAGGTCCTTTCAGCAATAACTTAAGCAAAATCAAGAACATTGCATTTAACTTGGGTAGATATACCAAAACAAATGTCAAATATCGCATGTGGATTCCTTCTCTAACTATAAGAAGTTGTTCTACCGTGGAAAAATGTTTTAAATAAAAACAATTGGTTGAATATGGCAAATGACAAAAAAGAAGTCTGTGTAGTTAATGTTCAAAATATGAAATGTTTTGTGGTCAATGATGTTTCAATATAGAGGTCACTTGTCACAAACAAGTGAGGAGAGAAATTTAATCACAATCTAAGAATGTTCTGACACCAACTAACCTGTCCATTCTGCAAAGGAAGGGTAGATCCAATACAGTGCCACTATGGCAAGCATCAATCATTGCGTGAAGCCTAACACCATGAGGAAGAGGTCTGACAATTGTTGCATTGATTTCATCATCAACAATCATACCTTGAGTTTCAAAGTCAAGTGGACATAGAGTTTCATCATACCCATCAACCTCATCACCATTATAATTTCTTTGCCTTGAACCATGTCCAGAATAGTGAAAAAGCAAGGAATCTCCAGGTTGACAACCTTGTACAAGCCAAAATAATGCCATCCTCATGTTTTGTTTGTTGGGAATTCTGTAGGGGTCAGTTTCTTCTTCTGCACTTCAAATTCCAGACAAGGATTAATACTGGACATGTCCAAAAAAGCCTAAACCAAAAATTTACTCCGCCTAATGGCTATGCAAACAACTAACTATCATAGCAATGAGACAAATATAAAACTTCATTTGTACTGCAAAACAAAAGGCAAGAGCAATTCCAAAACAAACGATATCAACAAAAGGCAAAACCAGTGACCACAGCTAGATAGTAACTTCAATATGCCACCAGTCTTTAGGAAAATGCTGTACAAGGACAAAAACTCACTTTGGGAAAATGATATACAAACAAATAAATCATAAGAAAACTTCTGTCGAAAAGAAAAGGGAAGAAACTTAAGAATCTTATCTATACTTGAAAATTTGAAATGGTTATTAATATCCAAATCTACTTCCTTCTAAGCAATGAATGATAGCATCAGTTGCTACACTCCTAAAGGGTCTGGTGGGAAATCAAATTCAAAAAGTGGAAACATTTACAACAATTGCTATATTTTTCCAGCCATCGCAAAATGGAATAAGGAATCGAAGTAGATGGATTACAAGCATGAGCCAGACAGCAAATTCAACTGCCCCAGCTGTAGAAAGAGCAATACTTCCAACTCAAAAGTTCCAGAGAGTAACAATAGCTACTAACATTTTCTACAACGAGAACCTCATTCAGAACTCCCTCAACTTGCTATTGAATTGAACATAGCTTCATCTCAACAGCTTAAACAGCACTAGCAAACTTCATCTTTAAAAAACCCATAGTTAATTCCATTAAAAAAAATCTACAATTATACAGCATCATTGCTAATTAAGCACATTTCGATATGTAAAAATTATCATTTGAATAACACCAACCCCTACTAAAACATTATTAAGAACCCAAACTTTTATCAGTCCAAATCCAAGACAACACAAAAAAATCAATCTTCAACCAAAAGGGTCTCTCTTTTTATCAACAAAAACCCTTTTTAACTTTTAAGCACCCATCTTTGAAAAAAGAAAAAAAACGATCTTTTTAGATCTGCAGCTGAATAATCCGCATTAAGATTCAACACTGAAAGGGACCGTAACACATACCAGTTAACATGAGAATAGAATCTTGAGGGAACTGAAACTTGCTCATCAAAAGATGACGCATGCACTTTGCATCATTGATACACCCCTTTAACTCGTGCCTCGAGTACTTGTACGAAATCCCAACAATAACTGCCTTTTTTCTTCCGTGTTGGTTTGGTGGAGGGCCCGGTGGCGCGTGGTTGTAGGGGGACGGTGGTGCGAGCGTCGAAGGAGGAGGACGAGTGGTGGGGTTTGATGGTGGAGGAGCATGGCGAGAGTGGACAGCGACGTGAGTTACAGCTTGACAGATAACACAGCGGATGGATTCGGCACCCGGGGGTAGCTGGAGCGGAGTCTGGCATTTGGAACAATTTACAAGCATGTAACTATACATTATGGTTGTTGTTAGGTGTTTTTTATGGATATTTCTGGTTTATTAATGGAGATGTGTTCTAATCTCTATTGGCTAGGGAGAAATTAGCAATTAGGAATTCACCAAATAATAAAATGGCAGGTCAGAGGCATAGATAGGACCAGCAGGGGCGAGGATGGTGCTGGGGCTGGTGCTGGTGCTGGCGCTGCCTTTACCATCATCTCACCTCATTTGACTTTTCGTGACGCGATACCACCACGCGGAATCGCGTTATAACTATTAGTTGTATTTTAAAATATTTTTTCATGATGTAATTTTAATTATTTAGAAATCATTTTTTTTTTCATTTATAATCTTTTCTATTTGATTTTCTATTATCTTTGTTCTGGTATTCAATCAACGTTAACATGTATTAATTTTTTTTAATAATACAAGACTTTTTTCAGTTTTCTTCTTTTTTCATTTTTTCTTTATAATTTTTTTTTTTTTTACTTTGGAAACTAATTTCCAGCACATGAACATGGAAAAGGGAAGGGGAGAGAGGGGGTGAATAAAAAGTATGAGAAGCCTGGGGAAAATCTAATTTTATTGTGAGTAATTAATTAATTATATGTCTATATAAATTAACTTGCGTGTATAAAAAAAATTATTTTTACTATGAATTATAGCCGTGTAGAGCTTGGATAGATTGTGAGTTTGGCTTCTACTTTCAATTGATTCGGGCATTCCCGGCGTCAATTAATTTTTTTTAAGTAGAAAATATTTTTATTGATTTAAATATTAATTAAAATTAAACTCTATTTCTGAACAAACCTGTAAAATACACTTGTTTTTGGATAAAACTAGGGTTTCTGCTGTTGTTTTGTTTATATATTAAACATAAAATTGAGAAGCTTCTTGATTCATTCTATGAAAGGAGTCGACAGAGCTGCTTTAATGGAATACGCCATCTTCGTGTCGCTGGAGATATAAAAAAGAAGAAGAAGAAGAAGAAATTGTGGATTTGAATTCAAAAGGAATACTCTGTTTGACGAATTCTTTCTGCTCCACATAAAACGTAAAGCTTCGATACTTCCACCCATGAGCATAGTTGTAAAATTGGACCGATTAATGAGTCC
>Ga0307517_10007984_pt1 | contig 15268 bp, 9 predicted proteins | sample 23_EM_MG_FD_194515 | JGI IMG/M metagenome (GOLD analysis project Ga0307517, IMG submission 194515) | Populus trichocarpa ectomycorrhiza microbial communities from riparian zone in the Pacific Northwest, United States - 23_EM | ecosystem: Host-associated > Plants > Roots > Unclassified | place...
TCTTTCTTTGAAAAATACTTTTTTTAAAAAAAAGAATTGAATATTTTTAAATTATTTTTTAAATATTTTTAAGATTGTTTTCATACAATAATGTTAAAAATAAAATTTTAAAATAAAAGATATTATTTCAATATATTTTCAAGTAAAAAAACACTTCAAAAAATAAATATTACCATATTATTAAACAAAAAACAGCACATTTTTCTTTTCTCTTTTCTCGTTTTTTTTTTCTTTTTTAGCCTTCTTCCCTCCCTAAATTGAATAATTAAATGATAAAATAAAATTAAAAAATATTATATATGAAACACCTAATTACATTTTCTAGTTAAGTAATCTCCCTTGCAACAATATATATAACATGATACTAATGGTTTTCCCATTCAAGTAAATATATGATATAGTAAAACTGTTAGTAATTTTATTTTATGTTGGCAGTCTAATTAAATCCATATTAAAACTGTAATATGCAGCCAGGAACTGTTATTGGACACACACACACACAGAGACAATGGACTTTGGTCGGTTGTCATTGCTGCAAAATTCAAGACCCAAAATTTCTGTTCAAATTTATTACATTGAAAGCAAGAGGTACTTGTTGTCTGCCTTAGTATGTGCTAGTAAGCCTCTCTAGCTAGACCATTTGGTTCATTTCTTGAACCATTTACATTATTTAAGGGGTCGTTAAAAATATAATTCTTATTATAATTCTTAATTTGAATAAAATAAAATCAATATTTTATAATATCACGAATACAAAATATTAAGATTACTGTTATAAATCATGGTTTTGATTTTTTATGAAAAATAGTTATAATATTGATGCATTTCTTTTTTTGTTGGAAAATTTTGTTTTTATTCTCAATGGACATGTTTTTCAATTTTTTGTTGGAAAAGAAAAACCCGAAATGAAAAAGAAAATTGAAATAAGAAAGGAAAACAAAATTCACTAGATTCCCAAGGCAAGGACTTGAAAACAAAATCAAAACAAAGGGTGTAAGATGCCTGAGTTGTACATAAATGGTCGCTTTGTGATGGACTAAATTCCAAGGAGTGTACTCCCCATGGTCCTAATGATCTTTCAATTCTTCCCTTTGTCTTTCTAAAAAAGGACGAACTTTTCTAATATTCTAATTAAACACCCCAATTTCCCTTCCTTAATCTCCCTTTCTTTTCCTTTTTCCTATCCCCTTCCTGGTTAAAACTTCAATGCTTATCAAAAACAAGTAAGCAATATCAAGAGTCACACTCCAATACCATTTCTACCATTTCTAGTACTACTAGCATAATGTCAGGGTTCTCATTAATTTTCCAATAAATTCCATAACCACACGTTTTCACACATCATGAAATAACATTTGCTATCAGAATTTTACATATTAGCTAGTGATTGTTCCGTTGGTATTTAGACACTGATTTTGTCGAGAAAACATTTGCTATTATTTGTTAAGGTGAAAGTCTTATTATTTTTCATACAGTACAAACATTATAGTTTTCATGCATATATGATCTAACTAGAAATCATCTCATGCACAAAAAAATCATTGATAGTTCACATCAAAACTGTCTTTATTTGAAAATTATATTTCTTCGAGACGTCATACGTCAAAGTCTCAAACGATCACAACTGATTTAACTCATCAATCAACGGTCGAAGACAATCATCTATATTCCTACCAGAACTGTCAGGACTGGGTATGATCATAGATAAGAACATGAACTTCGACCTCATACACATTATCAGTGGCAAATTATAAACAATGAGTACCATTGTAATTAAGTCTCGGATGGATTTAATCGACAGATTTAAACTCATCAGGAAGTCTGTCTGTAAAAATGACATGTCATCGTACTTCTTGGTTTTCTTTTTCATTCTTTCTTTTCTTATTGTAATTTTCTCGGTATATACCGAGAAAATATTTACTTCGGTGTTTATCGATGTATACAACAAGAGACTATATATTCTGTCAGTAAAATTCATCGCAATCTCCCAACGAAAAAATTTCATTAGTATTTTCATTTGTATTTGTCAATTTTTTGATAGTATTTTAAAAAAACATAAATTCATTTCAAAACTTAATTAGAGACAGATTTATTTTATGTCTCCGTCTCCGTGCTTTCAATCAAATGTATTTGTATCCCTTTTATACTTGTTCTTTCTATGGTAAGAAACTAACCAAATACAAGAAATTTCCATTCACCAAAACAAGTTAGCCCTTGTCCACACTTATACAAGGGTCGGAATCTATGGTTTCAATGGTTCCTTGATGAGTTTGAGAAATGTAGTACAAAAACATGGCAAATATGTCAAAGGGGGTAATCAATTATGTGAAGCTAGCTAGCATTTTTAATAAGGTTTTTTTTCCTTCTCTTTTCTCAAAAAAGGGCAATCAACTACATGCATACAAACATCACAATCCATGTTCTATTCTCCTGGCCTTCGTGTCCATAACAATGAATAGGTTGTGGCAAGCGTGCGTGCATGGGTGTAGTAGATGTGGATGTGGAGAAAAAGAAAAGTCTCGATCCTGCACTTGCACTATAACTCATAACTCGTTCCTATGCTTTTGTTCACTTCTCAAGCCTCTAATATGCCTTCCCAACGCCCCTAGATTCTTGTCCCCCATGCATGAAGATTGAAGCAGTGTTGATTTTTTAAATGGTTAGGGTATTCTTCAACAAATTTCCATGCACTAATATTAAATTTCTCCCATCTTAGATCTTAAATAATTAATTAATTGGGACGACGATTTCAAAATTGCTTGAAATCAAAGTGTAAGAACATCTTCAAAAATTAACAAGATGAAGAAAGATCGATTTTGGAATTTTTAGAAACTTTGAGAAGACGAGACATCCCTAAATCCAATATTCTTGATCATTTTTTGTATAAATTAATATATTTTTAAATTCAAATTCAGATATAATTCTTTTTGCTCAAAAACTCAAGGGAATGCATGAAGTCCTAAGGTCCATGCATATAAATTCTAAAAAATACATCATAACTGTTTCAAAACCCAAATTGACCGTTCCCCACCAAAGCCTGGGGTTTGATAGTAATATGTATGGGAAATGTGAGGGTGACATGTGAAGGCAATTATCCATCCTGACACGCCCATCTCCATTATTTAACTTGAATAAAGCTGATAGACTCTCTCTCTCTCTCTCTCTCTCTCTCTATATATATATATATATATATATATATATATATATATATGTTGTTGATTGTGATAAATTTGGAAATTTCTTGGGTCCACAAACTGAAGGCCTGTAAAAATTCTTTCTCCATCGACAAAGCCATTGGTAGTGACAGTGATCTTGGAAAACATGTCCAGGGAAAACTATATATATTCTTGAAATGCAGTACAAAACAGAAGAGAGGTCATCACAAAAATACGAGAAAAGATTTCCTTAAGACCTGTAATAGATATAGTGGTCCATCTTTAGTTCTTACATGTGCAAAATTCTGGAAATTAATTAAATTTCTGAAGTTTTGACTTGAGTTGTAAACAAGGTTGTTATTGTTATTATTAATTATTTTATTCCAGAAGCAAATTTAAAGGAGGGTGGTAAAAATCTATTTTTCATAAATATATAATTTAAACATGAATTAATAGCCTATCTAGAATCTAATTAATAGGAAACAAAAATTCAATATTGGCGTTGGGGAAGAATCCAGGATTATAAAATTTGGAATATATAGTTTTTATTTTGAAAGGAATATTTTGCAAGGGTTGCCAAAAATCAATTAACAAGTTCAAGGGGAATTTTGGAACTTCTGAAAATTTTGGAGTGGTCAGAGCTTTCCCCTGGCCACCCTCTAGTTTCGTCGTCCTTGATTAGCATGCAAATGTTGATTTAAAAAACCTAATTATTATTAATGATAAATTAGAGACTAGACCATCTAGCTAGTAGAGATCAACAGCTATAATTTCTTTTATTTTTCCATTTCCCTAAAGGTTTTATTCGGAAAAAAAATATTGTGTACGCCTACTACTCATGAACTTTAATAAATCTTTACATCTTAATATTTTAACAAAAAATACTCAAACTGAATTAAGGATTAAAGTTTTTGTTTTGGAGGAAACTTTAACTATAAAAATACAAGCTTAATCCACTACCAGCAAGAAAAAACCCTAGAGATTCATTAAAGTTTTTATAAATTTCATCAGGGATACTGTCTATGAGAAATTAAATAAAAGTTTTGTTTAGTTTTCTATCCCAATTTTTTTAACTTCTATTGTTTCTTGTTATCAATGGCTAACAACACGGAAATGTCAGGTGGAAGAGTTACGGAACTTCCATCATCTTCATCAATTCCAATCAACTTCCATCTACTTGCTCAATAAAAAAAAACACTTACAAAAGTTGTTTTTGGCTACCCAATAACAACTTAAGGCTGTTCTCAACCATCCACCACTAATTCTTCAATAACTTGCACCTCCTATATATATCGGTAGCTTCATTTCACAAAAGAAATTGGACAAAACAAAGTAGAAAAAAGTAGGCATAATAGTGAGTCTCACTGTTCGTAGAAGCAGATCTCGTTACCATGGGGACCACTCCTACACAAGTTCATTGAATTTCATATATATATATATATATATATAGTATTATAACAAATAGCGCTAGTATTTTAACAAATATAAGGTAGAAATGAAACCCTAGGCAGACCATCAATGCAAGTCACTATTTGTTTGTCAAGAAATCTATTTGAGATTATAGTTTCGCAGAGATATATAGTAATGTACTTGCTAGCTAACAAAATAATGTTGTTAATGGTCTCCTGTGCAAGGAATAAGACATGAGAGAGCATTGTAGGAAAATGTTTCCAGTTCCCATCCTTTGATATGCTACTAGCTAGTTTGGACTATATAAATGTCACTATGTCATGCTCTGAATTCTTGTCTCTAATGTATATTTTCATGTCTCCTTCAAGCTTATATCCATCATATTCGTTTCATGTGATCAGAGATGAAGGTTTTCCCTTAATGGCTTTTACTTGCTAATTATATGATCCTTTTTCTAGCCCTGCAATCGCATGTACAAGAGCAACGCGATATGCAGAATATTAATTAGGACCTATTTTTGTAGATTATCATCAATACTGTATTATCAACAACCATCACAATTAATATTATTTGTTAATGGTAGAATTAATGGCAGCAATTTGACAGAAATCAACATGTTAGTGGCATAAACTATGGCAGATTCTTGGTAGAAATTGTGCCTGGAAATGAAAAGGTCTGTCCCTTGGTTCTGGCTATTTAGAGAGAGAGAGAGAGAGCGAAGGCAACAGAAAACACGATAAACAAGTAGTAGAAGGAGCTGCCTTAATCGGCAACAACAGCTACAGATTGGCAGCATAAAAATTGTAGTCTTAAAGCTGTAAATTTCCTTTAATTATGCCTCCTTCTAAACTCTTGTAAAATTCTAATATGGTATCAGAACGTATTCTTAACTTTAACATTAATATTAATGTTGTTTAGGATATGTTTTTATATTAACTTTCTAACATATATCATACGCATGTAAGAAGTTAATTGTAACTCAATCAACTTTTTAAAAGCTTTTTTCTTAGGCCAACACACTCTAATTAGGCCTTGTTTGTTTGGGTGCAAACTGCGTTTTATAAGAAAAGGCATCAAGGTTGCATAGCAGGACGTAGCCAAACGGGCTGGAGACCTCCTGGAGACTTGCATTTGCGTAATACAAAACCCATTTGGCCCACTTCTTGCAATTTCTTCAGATGTCCCTTCACAGCTGCATGGGGACAGAGAGGTACACTACCCTACACCTCTCCTGCAGCACTTCAATGGCTACGATTCAGTCTGATAATTATATTGTTTTCTCTTGGGATGCTTAAAACTTCTGACACAGAGTATTTAGAAGAAGAAAAAATCCAAGCAGGAAAAGAAACGAGCGTGCGGTTAATAGTTATTATTAGCCTTTTAACAGCAAGTACCTTCTTCGGTCTGGTAACGTAGTTGTCTCACGGTTGTTTCTTCCTTGGGCTAACTACATATTAGGTCTCTAATTCTGATGGTTATTTCAAATCAGTCCCTAAAGTATAGATACTCTCAATTCTACCACCTGATATCAATGAATAGTAATCAGACCTGATCAGGGGTTAGATTGCCGTCGATCCTTAGACTTGGTATTATTACTTTCTTTATTATTTAATTATATGATAAATGTTCATTAAGATTTATTATATTTCTAATCAAAGTGTATATTTGGAAATGCAATGATTTCTACTTTTAGATGATTTTTAAAAGGGTGTTTGCCTTGAAAAAAAAATTAAATAGATGTTTATTTTAGTTTTGTTTTTATTATTTTAATTTTCTAATGTTAAAAATAAAAAAAATCTAAAAACAAAAAAAAATTAATATATTTTCAAGAGAAAATTAATTTTGAAAGCACTACAAAACATACGCTACCTTATTTCTAATTGGATTTTTTAAGGATGGAAATAACAATTTCATTTGTTAATTTTAATGAAAAATGACCAAATTTCTTTTAAAAAAACATTTTTGTTCTATTTAAAAGGCTCTAAGATGGATTCAAAAAGACTAAGCTTTATCTCAAACTAGACTCGAACTTGCAAAGAACAACGTGCTAGTTGGATGGTAAAACCGCAGTAATAGTTAGTTTGAGTACCTCTTTAAAATAGACAACATAGTTGGAGGACTGATTTGTAGTAGCCAAAACCCCCCTTCTTTTCACTCGCATGATCATGGAACAAAGACAGTGTGTTAAAGAATTCAAACTCTGGAAACTCTGCGGGAGGTGAACAGGTTTCTGCTCCATTTCCCCAAAAATATACAGAAAAATATTTGAAAGTTGAAACCCTCACGTTCACAGATGACAAAGCCAAAATAAAGACTCTGTCTTTCTTTCTTTCTTTCTCTCCTTCCAAAACAAACACTGCATTGCATTTGAGTAAATGCCATTTTCAGCACTCCTTACGATGCATTTACTTTGAATCCCATCACCTTTTTTTTTCTTTTTAAGATCAGAGACAAAGACACCCGGATAGCTAGCTATAGCGTCAGCAACTTCAGTTTTCTGTTTTGTTTTGGGTGTTTTTGATGTTAGAATGTGCTTCTTTTGAGCTCAAAGTTTAAATCTTGGACTGTAGTTTGATGATCTTGATCTTAGCTTGTTGTTCTTGAACGTCTTTGATTTGGGTTTGAATAGAAGACAAGTAGTGATTTGATTAAGTTTGAATCTTTTCACTTTCTTTTAAGCACTAATCTTAGTTGTTAATATTTGTTTAATCAAGTATTAAAACCCCATTTCATTTCTTTAATATTTGGATGGTTCTAGCTACTATACTGCCAGGGTTTATGGCATTTGACCTGGAATCCTGGTTCATGTTGGTGGTTGATATGCATTGAAAGACACCATTTTTGTGATTTTGTTTAGTTTGGGAGATTAGTGTCTGGGAAAGTTGTTAAATCCCATTAATCTTCATCATTGTAGATCTGATTTACTTTGGGGTTTTAGCTTCCTTGAGGAATGGAGCATGTTACCAATAAACTCTCTAAACCCTCTTCAAATATATCTGAAATGGTATCCAAATTTGCAAAAGTTTGCAAATGGAGATCCATTGGTGTCTTCTCCAATGACCACCACTATCAACACAACCTCATTGGCAACAATGATGGTTCATCGATGGGTGAAGATAGTAGTGATGCCACTGAGGAAACAGAATTTGATGGCGAGAAAATCCATCCTCAACCTGTTGTAGTTCCAAGCAAAAGCAACATGTATGGTGACAAGGATATTGTAGAGTTGTTTGACACGGTTTCTGCCTTGAAACTAGCTTATGTTCAGCTTCAGGAAGCACATATTCCCTATGATCCGGATAAGATTGTGTCTGCTGATGAACTTGTCGTGGCTCAGCTTGAGGCACTTTGTAAGTCCAAGAAGGCATTTAAGGAGAAGCAATTTTCAAAAACCAAGCTTGACTCCTCAACGTTTGCCTCTCTGCGATCAGAAATTGATGTTATCGAGAAGCTTTTAGAGAAACTGAAGTCCCAAGATAGAGATAGAGATGCTGAGATTGTACGCCTGCGCCAAGAACTCCTTGATTTGGATGCGGGGAATGCAGTATTGGTTGAGAAGATTAGGGAGAAAAGTTTGGAGAGAAGGAATGTGACGATTTTGAATGTTGCCATGTTTGAGGATACGTTCAAACGAGCTTCGAAGGCCATTCATGACTTTGCGAGGCCAATAATTAGCTTGATGCAAGCTTCAGGTTGGGACTTGCACCTGGCAGCGAATTCGATTGAAGATGGGGTTCTTTATGCTAAAAGATCAGATAAGAAGTACGCATTTGAAGCCTACATTGCACGAAGAATGTTTAATGGGATGACACTTAGATCCTATGATGTGGATGATGTTTTACGGTTTGATGATCCTATTGATTCTCTGATAGCTAATCCAAATCCAGGATTTGCCAATTTCTGTGCGGAAAAGTACATGCTTGTTGTTCATCCCATGATGGAGATGTCTTTCTTTCGGAATTTAGACCAGAGGATGTTCATATTGAGTGGCAAGCATCCAAGGACTCCATTCTATCAAATATTTGCAAGAATGGCAAAGTGGATTTGGATTCTTCAAGGAATCGCGACCTCAATTGATCCCAATGCACAAATATTTTCTGTGCATAGGGGAAGCAAATTCTCAGATGTTTACATGGAACCTGTTCAAGAGAACAAGGAAGGTATGATTGTGTCCGAGGGAGAACAATCCGACTTCAAAGTTGAGTTTATGGTCATGCCTGGGTTCAGAATTGGAAGCACATTCGTGAAGTCTCGGGTTTATCTTTCAGAAACGAAACAGCCTGCCGGAACATAATAGAATGAGATGCTGCGACTTCCTGGCGGGTAACTTTCCAAAGCTAATCATGTTTTTTTGTTTTGATGATATCAATATTTAGGTCAAGTTAGTTGAGAATATTATAGCTAGTGAAATGTGGTGGGATTAAAGCCCAGAATCTCAGTGCCTGTACTTCTTCTCAGTTGTTTTTGATATATCTACATATGCTGCAAGCTGCAAGAACATTGTTGAATGCTTCTTCTTGAACTGTAAATAGATATCTACTTGATAATGCTAACATCTCTGCTTAGTGATGCCATCATACTCGGTAGTTTCCTTATTGCCTATTATGAACTGAATGGACATTAGAGTTTAGATAGTATGTATATTTGGCCTGTTATCTTACTAACATAGAGGTGCATAAAGCTCTATTTCTCAATTTTCCAAGTGTTTTTTCAATGTTGTACTTGATCAATGAGAAGGAAACCAAAGATCAGTTAATGACTAATCTTGTAATTAGTACGAAACGTGTGCTTTCCAATTCTTTGGCAGCATCCTCGAATTTCACCGCTCTCTCCCTTTGCTTGATTTGCCTCCTAACACTAAGAGAAAACGATATACAACAATGGGATTTATTCCTTTCATTATCTACTCGCAATACAAAGAGTCAACAGAGAAACCAGAAGAGGGATTGCGGAGAGGACAGGGATTGTCTCTGCAGTGCAAAGGAGGAACAGCAATACTATTCGCAGAATCATTTGGGAGATTTGGGACTATCAACGTCGGTGTTGTCAACATCAGGAGAGAACAAGTCCTTGCATAGCTCTCCGTAGAATCTGCAGACCAAACCAATGAAGACAGGACACTTGAGGTTTTTCCAGCAATACAGAAGCTCTTCCACATCCGCTAAATCCCTTACTTTTCCCTCTTCAACCATCATCTCCACCAAATAGTTCTCGAAACTTCTGCATGCATCTTCTACATCTTCATCACCAAAGGTTTGCCTTTTTGTGGCCAAACTGGCCTTGATATAAGCTGGTGTGAGAGGAGATGGATAGAGCATTCTCTCACGCTCTGCTTCGGAGACGCTCCTAAGTTCTGCAACTCTGTCCATCTTTCTTGACTTCCTAAAAGAACGAAAAAAAGTAAAAACTCGGCTCTTTTGAGGAGCTTTTCTGCGTTTTTTGCTACGACGATGAAGTCGAAGATCTCTTATAAAGACAGGTCCTTTGAGCTTGAATCTGAAGAGTATTAGTAGTTTCTTGCATGGCCTGAAAAGCTTGGATCTGAAGACAACTAATGCTTTCATTTTCATCTGTAATGATTGATATCAGAGTGTTGTTGAAGAAATGGAGCAGAATGGAGTCCTTTTATTGCTTCTAGCTAGTTCAAGGACATAATGTTGCTCCACTAACGGTTGGTGTACCAGAGGGAGAGAGAGTTTGTTGAAGATGGATATAATAAGAGGTTAGTTAAGCCCTGTGTGCATCTCCTTGCTATTGTAGGGTTCATGTCCTCAAGGAGGAAAGTGGCACCCCATGAAGTGAGAGACTATTTTGGCAAGAATCCTGATATGGAGAAGAGTTCAATGGATGCTCATCATTTGGGCCAAAAGTTCCATTAAATTAAAAATGATCCTCATTTTCCAATTTGTGAATAATCTACCAACTTCATATGTGGCCTTCAGATTGCTAGCAAAGCCATGTAGTGGAAGCCATGTCTACCAAATACATAACCGGCAAAAACCTCTCGCTTATTGGCGCGAGTGATGCATGGGTTAGTAGCTTTTTCTTCTCTTTTATTTTTATAAAAATACTAATTTACTCCTAATCGAAATAAAGTATAACAAAAAGACCTAGAGAAAAATACTAAAATAATTTTTAATTCATCCTTTATTTATTTTTTTTACTTTAAGGACAATGAAGTAATTGTAAACAGTGCAAAAATAAAATTACGCACCTTTCATTTTATTTTATTTTATTGCCTTAAGGGTATCTATATAATTTAACTGTGAAAAAAAATATAAACTACTAAATTACCCCTAATTAATTTGCAAGTGACCTTTGAAATCCGTGAAAAATATCATTCTACCCCACCCACTAGCAAGGCAAAGACTTTGTATAGGAAAGGATAAAATAATAATTACAGTGGTTAGTAAAGCTAAAGTCCAAGACAACCTTGTCCTTGGTGGCTGGTGCTCTCTTTGGGCTAAAATCTAGCTCCTAAAGCCCCAAAACCATACACATTGAGACTCCAATTGCTTCTCACAAAAGCCATCCTCAATCTGGGCTGTGCTTCTTCTGGTTTCATTCACAGTCTAATTCTAGTATAGCCATGAAACCAACTTTTCCATCTAGTCTTGGCCTCTGAGTCCAGAAAAGTTGTTGGACACTAGCTTTATAGTTGCTGCTCTTACAATGGATGTCAAGGTGGCAGCGCAATCAGTAACTCTTGCCAAAAAACCATTTGTTGAACGCTTGAATGCCATTAACTTCCAGTCCCCGGTAAAGAGAGAATGTCTTATATATATCAGAATAAGAAATTTCATACTTGACGAAGTTTTTTTTTTTCTTAAGGAATTTTTCAGAAGGTTGATGAAATAATTGTTGTGATCCTTAACATACATGATTCCTAAATTATTGCTAACTGTATTTGGTCCACAGTAGCACAGCCTAGTTCCTAAACTCAGTAGCCAGAATTAGGTGTGCCTCAGACAAAACCAGCATGTGATTGACCTCCCTTCACCTGTTGCTGTATCGGAATCCATCAGTTTGGAGAAATGCAATTTCATCCTCAGCTGGGAAGAGAGAAGTGAAAAAACCTATAAAGTGTTTGGTAGGGGACCCGAAACTGAATGTGCAGCACCAGGCATGTGGGGCATTGTGAAATCAAGTTGAAAAGGCACGGAATATCATCATTTGTGAAACATGGAATCATGGGAAAGAACACAGCACTTAGTAGACATATGGGCCTTGATTAATGCTAAAATCATCATTACTCTCTCTTAACCCTTGATTTGGCTGAGCAAAAGATGAGGCCCCAGATGAGGTGTTCTCACAAATCTTCATGTTCCAGCGATATATTGGCTACTGGCCACAGGAGTGTATATAAAATGGTACAAGTGATTCACAGACTAAACTTTAGCCAATGTTTTCAGGCCCTCAGTTTCTTTTAGTAAAGTTGAATTTTGGAGATCATTATGCATAACAAATCCTGATTATGTTTGTCTAATCCAAAAAAAAAAAATTCTGATTTGTAATTCTGTTAGTTGTTATGATGGAAGAGGAACACACCTGCTTTCATGCTGAACTTTTTTCTAGTGAGCCCCCATCTATTCTTTACCTTTTATAACCCAAACTTTGTAAGCTCTTTTTATCTTTTCAGTAATCAAAGAGAGGGAAAGGTAAACCAACTCAGACAAATCTCAGAGAGGGAAAGAAAAATGGGTAATTACAGGTTTAGATTATCAGATATGATACCAAACGCCTGGTTTTACAAGCTCAAGGACATGAGCAAAAGCAGAAAGCATTACACCTCTCGAGCTTCCAAGAAAAAACCACCTCCAGGAACTGTAACATCGCAAAAACCCAACATTTCTCATCAAAGATACTCTTATTACTTCACCACAGAACCTGAAAGAGCTGAGAAATTAGATTACTATTCACCTGCAAATCCAAAAGCCTCAGATACTCACTTCCCTGATCCACCAAGAAAATCATCCAATAGAAGAAACAAAAGAAAAACCATTTACAAGCCTTCTCCAAAACTGGTGTCCACATTCTCTGCTGATTGTAGCTGTCGCGTTACAGTTAACTCGAACCTGACCGGGTTTATTCCAGGTGATTCACCTGACTGCTCTAGCTCTCCTGTTGAGAGCTCTTATGATGAGCTTGACTTCCTATCAGAATCTGATGAAGATGATGGTTTTCTTGTTCCTGATTCAATTGATCATCATTTAGCCTCCTGGGCTAGCTCTTGTAACTGTAATGTTAGCTCTTCAACCACTGACATTATCATTGATATGAATGAAGAATCCTATGAAAGGAAAATCAAGGAGGTTGAAGGGTTTGGTAGGATCCCTGAGCTAAACCTTCCTCCTATACTGACCAAGCCTGAGAAATTCAACGACAATGAAGTTACTAAGTTCAGAAGAAGTTCATCCAAATTGGAGGAGGTCAAAGCACATAGGTCTCTCTCTGTCAAGATTGTCAAGGAGAAAAGCATTAGGACTTATAAAGAGAAAAGGATGAATCCTCCTACAAGAAAGTCCTCGGTGAATTCGGCAAAAGGGATAAAACTCCGAGCAAATACTCCAAGAATTGCAAGCAGGAAAATTCAGGGTTGTTCTCGAAAAAGTGTGTCATTGTCAACAAACAAGACCCTTTCAGAGAGCTTTGCAGTGGTTAAGTTCTCAGTTGATCCACAGAGAGACTTCAAGGATTCAATGGTGGAGATGATTGTGGAGAACAATATCCGAGGTTCAAAAGATTTGGAAGACCTTCTTGCTTGTTACCTTTCTCTCAATTCAAAAGAATACCATTATATCATTGTCAAGGCATTTGAGCAAATCTGGTTTGACATGACTGACCTTCACTTGTAATTGTAAAGCCTTGTTAGATTATCAGAAGCATGAATAATATGATCCTGTAAATGCTAGTGCTTTAATTAAAATTTCTATTCTCTGCTTAGAATTGTTGGTTTAATCATGGAGAATTGCTTCAATATGTAGTTGATTTTTAAAGAATTTTTACCAGGAAAATGTACCTAAAGAATCTTTGATTCCTTCCCAATTCACAGTTACTAAGCCCAAGCAAAACCATCAAGTTCATGACTGACAACAAAACCTGAGTTCTGTTTCTGTCAGAGTTAACTAAAAAGAAAAATTTGACATGTCACAACCTGCTCCGGTTGATACCAGATTTTCTGAAGAAAACAATGAGTTGAAATGCAAGCTTATGGATCATGATGAAGGACAAAGTGAGCATGAGTAATGTTATGGTTGCCAACTGCATGAGCATGAGCTTTTGAGCTTGAGACATGGTTGAGGTAAATGTTGACTTTGAATAGACAAGACTTCCACATGCATGGACAACAACATTAAACAAGATTAGTCGAGTGCGATCAATTTGTATTTGGTAAAGAATACCTTAATAATTAACTTGAGCGAAACCTTTATCATGCAACTAAACATAATTAACACCATTGACTTGATTGCTAACATTCACATGTATGAACTTTGTAATTAATTGCAACTGTGACAGCTAAGGCTCCGCTTGTTTCTGTGATGTGGCGCGATCCAACGAATATAAAAGTGTTTGGTTAATGAATATATAACATAGTTTTGCCCCAAACTCTCTCTTACTCTCTCTTGAAATCTTAAGAAAAAGCTATAATTTATAACTTTTCTTAAACTTTTTTAAAAAAACTGCAACTGTAAAAACTACTGCAATGTCAAACACACTTAGAAAATCTGTATTTCAAAATGAGAAAAACAGAAAAATGGTGACACTCAGCTGTAAACTGTAAACTCCTGCTTTCAGATCTCCATTCCAGACTTGCCATTGCTTTCCTACACAGGTCCAGATAGAAAGGATCATGAGCTGGTTTTTCGTATGGGAAAAAGTTTAACCTTAGATAGGAATTATTAGAATCCTATCACATACAGGTAGTCTTGTGCCTCCGGTGGCAGATTTGTTATAGTATGGAAGGACCGACATTTTCACTAATGTAACAATTATTGCAACCTTTTTTTAGCAGAAAGTTGCTTCATAGGCAATTTAAGGTAAAACAGGACCACCAGTTTTTCACCCCTACAATTTCTTATGTTACCTTTCGTAGGTATAGCCAGTTTGGTGACAAGTTTCTGTCCCTTTGTTGTTTAGTCATGCTGCTGAAAGTGGTGGTTCTTGCAAATGCAGAATTGCAACATGAGGGTTGGAGGCCAGCTGGTTGATTGGTATTCAGATTTGCCGAAGATTTTTAAGTTCTGAAAACATCATGAAGTACAGATTTTAGCTTTATCTTTCTCTGTAGATGGATCTAAAACCTGGAAAAAGGGAAGGCACCAATCCAAAAATGACAGTGATGCATTGCTTCTCAGTAGAGTTACAGCCACATTCAACTAGTATAGCCCTAGCAGCAGCAATTGCCCTTCAAATTTCTCTAGCTTTCTTACCCAATTTACCATCTCTTTCTACTCATTTTTTTACATGTTTTGAATGGCTAGTCCCATCAGATGAGAAACGAGAACTGAGGGGTCACGAGAGGAATAGCTTGCTGTTATGATCGGGAAATAAGCTAGTAAATTTAGGTCAGAGTAATAGTTGAAGTGTAAACCGTAAGATTGAATACTAAAAAGTTAATTAGTAATTTCTATAGCATGTTTTTTAAGAAATAACATAAAAAACGACAGCAAGCACAAAAAAAAAAAAAATTCGTGTACAAAAGA
>Ga0307517_10007985_pt1 | contig 15268 bp, 17 predicted proteins | sample 23_EM_MG_FD_194515 | JGI IMG/M metagenome (GOLD analysis project Ga0307517, IMG submission 194515) | Populus trichocarpa ectomycorrhiza microbial communities from riparian zone in the Pacific Northwest, United States - 23_EM | ecosystem: Host-associated > Plants > Roots > Unclassified | place...
TTGGGAGAGGTCGGCCAATCCAAGTATTTGGCGACCTCAACAACGAAAGGCTTGCCTTCCGAAGTCATGGTATAGCTCGCGAAGGACTCCGGTAGTCGTCCCACGTCCTCGAAGTCGAGTATGCACATGTTCCCTTCCGTATCGATGAAGAAGTTGCTCTCATCCATATCGGACTGGGTGAATACCGACTGCTCGCTGCTGAAGCTGACTTTACCTGGCCTGATTTTCTGTGGAATCCAATCGCAAACCTAGTTCAGGTCTTGGTTAGCGGACGGTGAATGCTAAATAGAATGCGACAAGCGTGGAGGCACCTTGTTCATGTACCTTTCTAAGGCCTCTATGCTTGAGAAACATAGAGGCGCCGTATAATTCTTGAATAGCGCGTGGCGGGCGGGACCACCTCCTACAGGGCCGATCGTGACGTCGGAAGGAGCTGGAAGATCACGAAGCCACTGGAGAGCCTCTGCAACCTTTTCGGGGGCGTCACGGGGTAGGGTGGATTGAGCCTCGATGTATTCCATGATGAGGTACGCCATCTTGTCTTCGACAGTGAAGTAGTCGTAGACCTTGGGAACGTGTGGTGCACTCGCGTCGCCATCTGCAAGATTGGCGATGTACTGCTGCGTCCTGTACTGGGGATACAAGGACTTGTGGCTGCCATATTTGATGAAATGACCCTCGAAGACCACGCAGCGTCTGAAGTCACTCTTTGAACTCTCTTGTCTCTCGTGTTCATCACAACGCGCAATGATCGCTAGTTGAAAAGCAGGTAGTGTGTCGGGCATTGCGGTGTGGCTTGGGAGGTGGTACTTGGATGAGGGTAGGGGGGGTGCAGTGGGTCGGGGTGGGGTGGGAGGAAGATGGGAGAAATGCAGATGCCGTTCGTTCAAGACTGCCGTTTGCACATGAAAATGAACTGCAGGCTTTCGTGTCTCCCTTCTTACGTCATAGATCTTCCATTTGATCTCCGAGACGATTCTGATGCGATGATTGCCTTTCCTTGATTTTCTAGGCTACACTGTTGGGCGGTATTTGTCCGCGACGGGACCATCATCAGCAAAGATTCTAAGGAGGACCCGAGCGTGGACCTCGGTACCGAGTTGACCGAGACCTACCTCGAAAACGATTCCCACGCCCACGAACTTATTGGTCGAGGCTTCTGGATTGGCTGCAACCCCGTCGAGGATGACCTCACTCCCGAGACTCTTTTTAGTGACAGGCGTTTGACGTACCAGTTGCCTAAGCACACCGGCAACGACGGGAACTAGGCCTGCGCGCGCCCCTGTGGCACTTCCATCGTTGCCGCGTGTTTATCCCGTCTCCAAAGTCTCCCTTGAAAGCAATCCACATACATACGCATGTTTCCCTTTCTTCCCGCTCATTTTTTTAAACACCAAAACACCCAAAAAATCCCCCCTCTACGAACCCTCTTTCCGTGTCGTCTTAGGCCTTCTTCCCCTTCCCCCTTCCGATTACACGCCCGCCAGTTACTGACTGTTATTGGACTTTGTCGTTGTTGACGCAGTTTGTCGTGGTTTTTATTTATAGAAAATGTGGATGAGAAAAATATCGCGTGAAGCAAGGAAGCTCAAGATTTGTTCCTCCTATGCGAATCCTCCCCCCCCCCCGAGCTGACTCTGGATAGAATTTCGACAAGTTACGTGAGATATAGACCGCAGATGTCGATGATCGTCCGAAGGGCACTCTTCGAGACCGTCCGTGACGTGTGTCGACCCACGCTCTTCTTGGCCGTTCCCGCAAATCAGGTAAGTAAACCCTGACCGGGAAGTTGAACGCCGTCTGCCTGCCCAATCGAACGAGAAATCCTTACTGTCCCTTGGAACCTCTCCACGCATCGGCCAGCGACGGCACCGACGCCCTCGACCAACTTGTTGCTGCAAGAGATAATCCATCTCAAATAAACGTCAGATTTGTCGCGGCACCGGACGGCCGAACCGGTCGTCAGTTGGTTGGCAATATGTGTGCGGTCATTCCACCTTTTCCCCTGCAACTCCTTGCAATCTAGGCCTGTCCCCTCTCCCGTGTTCCCCTGCGGCGGGATCCCACATTTGAGTTACACTCGGTAACTCAAGTCGACCCGCTCACCTCATCTCCGTTCCGTTCTTTTCAATCCCCCCTTTCCCTCTTGGTTTCTTTGACCATGCACCTGAAGCGTACCCCGACGGGGTACCTAATCCTAGCCGACGAACGCTGAACCATGGGTTCTCAAGCGATCACTTTTGGATTCCAATCACCGCACTTGAGAGTGAATTCAAGTTACCCACCCAACCTCGCGGTGTGCCTCATTGAACTTGCAGGGCGATACAAACTGGCATTGTGGTTGTACGCAGGTCCCTGTTGATAACCTACGCATAACGCGGCCGCAACGCCTGCGTCTCTCCGACGCATTATTACCCAGGGTGAGCTGCCGCTTTCCGTTCGCCGCTTTCATACACGGTTGACGTTGTAGGTTAGACGAGAAGGACTTACCATACGAACAACACATACATGCAGATATATCATATCGTCCCGAGCGTCGAGTGATACCGAAACACTGACGCGCCGTTGCTCTGTGTGTGGTTGGAATGGTATTTCGGCTTCCACAACAAATCCGAGACGTCGCTACTCAGGAGGTGCGGCTGCTCTATTCCTTCCATTTCTAGTTTAACACACGACATATCATGAAAATTCCCAGGGTTGCTCGTCATACTGGACGAAGACAATACACATCCCACAAATGGTGGCTCCGAAGAGTGTGTGAGTATGAAACATAGAAGGACGTTCGTGATTTTATGGCCCTCAAATATTTTCTCTAGAACGGTCTTGTCTGTCCTCATGGCGCTGTCTTCCTCGGGGTGGATGTTGCACGGTCAGTTCATCAATAGACCGACTCCAAGCGAGTCATACTACAGAACTGGAATGAAAATTTCTCCTGGTGCTTAAGATAACGATGAGCGCCCTGAATACAATCGGGACAGTTTTTCGATGCCTCTCGCTTTCCAGTCTAACCGCCGTGCATAACGTCCAAAGGCACCCCATTTATACCCTCTCCCGTGACCACCGAAGACCCTGTATTCCTCTATGCCTACATTCACGACTCCAGGACCGCGAGGGGGTTCATTCTACATCAGCAATCCCACCCCCCTCTGTTGCTCGGCAAGAAGGCGATCGACTCGGTTTTGGAGCGGATTTTGAGTCGATTTTTTTGAGTCGATTTTGAGTCTAAGCGTTGGGTTCTCCATTCAGAATCTTCTACCCGACTTGCTTGTTCGGCAAACACATTGCTGATGCAGTTGCGGCTTCAATGGACTTACTCAAAGTTACCTCACACCCCAGACCGATCCTTACCTCAAGGCTTGGGCTGCATCCGACTTCCCCAACTGCTGGTCCACCTCCGAGTTCCCAAGGTCGTTCACCGTCACAGTATTCACACCAATCCGAGGTTGTTCTGTTCTGCGAACAACTCCCTCGAAGGCGTCATACCAGAGGAACCGATCCACAGGGAGAGGGTCACTCAGTTATATCTACGTGGACTCTATCAGGCCGCGAAGAGTATTTTGAATACATTATCTGTGTTGTACACGAAATGTTTGCCCCTCTGGCCAAGCCGTACGTGGGAGGCGTTCCCATCGCACCATGTCGCTTCTTCTTTTACCCTCCTTCCAACACCGGGATCATCGATACAGCTACAACAGGGACAGACGTAAGCAGGTGGTTAGTGAAGAATCTGGAGGAGTCAGATCCCGAACCCGTGCAACCAACCTCGCGCATTCAGCGAACGATTTGGTGCTTCAGAACATGGATCCCAGTATTTGCGTGCATTTGGGATGGTAGGAGACCCGTAGCGTGGTTGGTGGAACAACTGGACGGGAGTTTAGGGGCGCGGTGTGTGGATCTGGATTACAGGGGGGAAACGTTAGGTAGGAACGCACAAAGAGGCTGATGGAGAGCTCGGAATATTGTGGGTAAGTATCAGGGTGGAACATCGTGGAAGTGTTCCAGGAACTTCGTCAAGAATAGGAACCTTTAATCGTCTGAAGGGATGGGAGACAGACTGACAAACTTGATGGGTTGGACTCGGTATGGCCAGGTGCAGCGAAGTTTACACATGGAATAACTAGTCAAAAGTACGACGAACATCGGGTCACAACATAAATCCGAAAGGCAGAAGTCGCAACTCTCTACCGAGGAAACAAGGGACGAGACGGTATGAACCCAACGGCCGACGTCGCGCACGCTTGGGATTCCAAGTAGAGTCCATGGCAATCGCAATGCGCCTTCCCACGTTCGATGTCGTGCGAATCCCGATCCTTCTCTTGGGGGAACTCCAATGACAAGAGAGACGGCCGTCAACGAGCCAAGCACGCAAGAAGCCCTTGTCAACCTTACAATCCTCGCCTCCAAAGACTTGCAGTATTAACCCAGACTCCGCCCTGGCGATTTCAGCATGAAGAGGGCTGAGCGGTCCGCCAACAGCCTGCGATTCCCTGATAACGCGAGCCATAGCAAGATCCCTCAAAACCAGATAGTCCCTAGAAGTCACGCGCATGAGCTGATCGACAAGTTGAGGGTCTGGGGGGATGGGAGAATAAACGTTTGGTGGTTGAACGTCCCGGCGGGATAATGACGCGTCGTGTTCTATAATGTTGTGTTTGGCAAGATGATCAAGGTCGACAGTTCGCCCATTCCCGCAGAGAAAAACGCCGGAGACAGCCAAGAGATAAGCCAACGGTTTCGTGAAATTGTATACGCGTTGCATTGCCTCGACGAGCGCGCGTACTGTGAGGTTCCTGCCGTCGCGATTACTGGCGCCGGTAAGTTGAGTTTGGCCGGCGAGATCAGAACAACTACCGCATACATGTATCCATGATTTGCAAGTGCGTTCAAGGCAGGGCAAGGAGAACGCAGGTCGGATGGGCTTGGAGGAACAAACGGATGTGAGCTAGAAGTGGAGATGGAAGTGGAAGACATGTTGTGCCACAAATGATCGAAGTTTACGAGCTCTTTCTGATCGACTACCATAATGGCCGCCCCTATCCCTGGTCAGGTTCCAATAGGGCCCCCGCCGCTACCCCCGGGATGGACAGAACATGTTGGTGAGTCTCGCTCCGTGCTCTACCGTTCGTTCACAAACACCTCGGACTACAGGGCCGGGCGGTCAGCCGTACTACTTCAACATTCACACAAGCGAGTCTACATATGTCAGACCGCTCCCTACATTCCCTATGATGAATCTCGCTGTCGCTACTCCTGCTCCTGCCCCAAAATCAGCCAAGGACAAGCCTCTGGTCAAAACACCTGTCCCCGGAACTGACTGGGTCCGCGTCAAAACCACCCAAGGTAACACATTCTATTCGCACAAAGTTGAGAAGCGAAGCGTATGGACTGTCCCAGAGGACATCAAAGAAGTTGTGGAGGCCTTGGAAAAGGAAGAACAGGATGCGGCGGAGAGGCTAATTAGGGAACAGGAAGAAGAAGCCACCAAAATCGAAACTGAGCGGGTCAAAGCCCAGATCGCGAAAGAGACTGCGAAAAGGAAAGCTCGGGACCCCGTCCCAGTTGACGAGGTCGTTATTTCCAAGAAGGCTCGCGTTGACGACGAACCTGAGGACGAGGATATGGACGATGAGGACGAAGACAGCGACGATGATGAAGAAGAGGAGGAATGGCAAAGGGAGGCCGCTGCTCAGCTTGCTGCCGAAGCGGAGGAACATGAGAGGCAGAATAAGGAAGAGGAGGAGGCTGAACAGAAACGGATAAAGGATGAGGAAACGCTGAAGGAGGAGTACAAAACTCAACAGCTGAATATGCCAGCTAAAGTCGACCTGGCACCAGAGGAGGCGAAGGCCCTTTTCAAGGTGTGTTGGCTACCACTTATCTACATTCTCTCTGGCTTACCGGTTTCCAGACGCTATTGAGGGAGAAGGATATCAACCCACTTCATCCCTGGGATAAATCTCTTCCCTTATTCATCTCAGACCCTCGCTACGTGCTCCTTTCTTCCGTCTCTGCACGACGCGAAGTATTTGACGATTACTGTCGTGAACGAGCCCGTGAGCTACGGGAATCCAAAGTCGCGAAAGAGAAGGAGGATCCCAGAGAGGAATTCGAGAAATTGTTGAACGGAGAAGTGAAGAGTACTCGCACGAGTTGGACTGACTTCCGCCGACAGTGGAAGAAAGACCGACGGTTCTATGGTTGGGGTAGGGATGAAAAGGAGAGGGAGAAACGTTTCAGGGATTTCCTGAAAGAGTTGGGCGAAAGTTTGTTTATCCTGTTCCACGACTCTTGGTTTATATGCTACTGACTACTTTTTTGTTCACAGAGAAGCGAGCTGCTGCCCAGAAAGCAGAAAAGGACTTCTTCGTACTTTTGCGTGAAAATAGTGCCAACGATGAGTCGGATTGGAGAGACTTCAAGCGCAAGATCTCTTCGGATCCTCGATACGAAGCCGTCGGATCTTCCTCTCTCCGTGAAGAGCTCTTCACCACCTTCCTGAAAGTCAATACCGATGGTTCCTCCGCCTTGCATCCTGTTGCTTCGAGCTCTCACTTTTCTGAGAGGAAGCTGGAGGAAGATCCTGAAGAGGCAGAACGAAAGAAGAAGGAGAAGAGGGATCGCGCTTTGAGAGAGCGAGAGCAAAAGGTCAAAGCTGACCTATCCAAAGTCGAGGCGCAAATCGAGCGATCGAGGACGGGACTGAACAAGGAAGAGGATGAGCGTGATTTCCGGTGCGCCAAGCTAACCTCGCCTCGGGAATGCATATCCATGGCGCTAAACGTCGTTCACTCCAACTTTTCCCAGAACTTTGCTTACGGATGCGGTCCGCGACCCACAGGTAAGTTGAACATCGCAGTGGAACTGTACGCTAAACCCTTGTGATACCCAGGTTACATGGGATTCTGTTCTCCCACAACTCGAAACTGATCCGAGATTCACGAGATCTACGCTTCCTCTGAACCACAGACTTCACATTTTTCACGACCACGTCGGGAAGCTCCGTCACAAACACGTCCAAGGCCTCCACACCTTATTCGAATCACACACACCAACCCTCGCCACCACATTCTCGATGCTCCCCCTCGACTCATTGCTTTCTTCACTGCCTGTGACGAAATTGGGTTTCAACAAACGCGACATAGAACACGAGTTTGAGAGGTGGCAACGGGAGAGGAACACTGAAGCCCGAAAGATGTTCGACGAGATGATGGGAGAGAATTCTTTCATCGAGTTTTGGGGACGATTGGGTAAGATCGGTGGAGCAGGTGTGGACAACTCAATCCAGAACGATGACATTGGTGAAGAGGACAATGAGGATGGAGAAAGGGTGGATATGAAGAAGTTGGCGAAGGGAGTTGATGTGAAGGAAATCGTCAAGGTTCTCAAGGTATGGCAGGGTTACCAAGTCTTTCCGCATAACATTAACTTGTCGTCTTCTAGAACGATAAACGCTATATTGTTTTCAATCATGTCCCAGAGCAGAGAGAGAGGTGGATCAGGGTGAGTCGGAAGATTGATATCGCACTCCTGCCTGCTGATTCTGGTTCGCAAAGGACTACGTCGGAAACATGAAGCCGCCACAACTCTCAGTCCATGTCCCCGAAAAATCGTAATTCATTTTCATTACATTAGCACCACGAACATACTACTAGAGTTTACCCTCTTACCCCCCATGCATACTCGTCTTGTGCAGTACTTTCCCAGGATTCCAAGGGCCTGAGGTAAGTCTCTAGTGTTAACGTTAGGTGAAGCGCCAACGACTGTCGACCTTGACCTGCCCCGTACATGCGCTGTGGAATTCTCAACATCGACGAGATTCTCGGGCACATGTTCTCCTGGATTTTACAGGTGGGTGATGGAAGAGTGCGCCCAATTTGGCTTGCTGTTGCGGAACGCAAGTTCGGGGAGCCCGTCCTCAGTGCAGTCTAGGAGAAACGGGAATTGTGGCATCTCACCCACCTCCTAGCCCAACCCTGTGGCCTTCGCGCTGATCGGGAGACAGTTTCCCAAGCAATGTTGCGTGGCCCAGCGTAAGGGGCGGGGGGCTGCTGGGTATGGATCCTGTATGAGGGCGCCTATAGTGGACGCGTGTTCCACGTTGAGTGTCGGTTCTATTCCTCTCGCGTTGTCTGACGTTCCAGCGATCCAGGGATCTTTGTGTGTCTTCCCAGTGCTGAGGGAGGTTCACATTCGGGAAGGACCACGAGTGAGGGACGAGACACAGGACTGGACGCCAGGGCTGAACGTAGCGTTGAGGAATAGTCACGATAGAATCGGTGCTCGACTTACGTCTGATCCCGTTGTATCGATTGCGCAAAGAAGCTTGTGGGCATCAGCAAAACGATCGCGTCGCTGTGACACTCAGGCTGTTGCGGGCGTTTAGTTGTTTCCCGAACGTCTGTCGCGCTTGTGTGCCGTGGCATCTGCTGGGTGTCTGGGATGCTGGGGCACTGTAGCGTTCTATTTTTGTCCGCTGGGACAGAGTCATTCAGAAGTTACCGATACCTGGGAATTCGGACTTGGGAAATGTGACATCCTTTTCGTCCCATCCCACCAAGTCCCCCAAGCAAGGCGGAGGCCTGCCCATCCCCCACACCATCCCTACCACTTCGCCACATCGACAATATACGTTACGGATGCGCCGACCGCCCTCGACCTAATCTTAGGTTCCCTGACTGCGTGATGCGTGCCCGCCTTGATTTCACTGAACTCCCCCGGACTGTTGGCATGTGTCCCCGAGTCCTCCTTGTCCCTGCTCCTTAACTGCTTGGTGTCTTGTCTCCAAACAATGTGCCCCATCAACCAGAAGACACCCACCCGCCTGCAGTGGCCTCCCCGCCTCGGAACGGTAGAGCAAGCCCCCCCCTGATCCTCCCAGCTCTCGTGCTCACCATGCGCGCACTCTCTCCATTCGTGGTCTCCCGGTTGTCACCGCCACATGTATGGCTGCGGGTGGTTGGGCTCGTTCAAACTATTCTCTGCTTGGGCCTGTTGTGGGATTGGGCGGATCATCAGGTCTGTAGATGTGTCGCTTGTTCCTCTCCACGAATTATCGCCTACCATCTGATCCTTCCCTTCAGATGTTTTTGGCCGAGCATGTTTCTTTCCCCTTCTTGGGGATCTGGTATCGAGGGTGATAGCCAGAATTCTCCCCCAGTCTCGCCCGAACCCGGTGTGTCCCTTGAACTAACATCGATTGGGGGGTCGGGGGGGTTCCAAAGGAACGAAGGGCTCGGTATATGGGGCAAAAATTTCCCATTCTCGTACTTGCTATATGTGGTTACCATATTTTACGATGTCATCATAAACACACACCGCTGATCATCACCCTTATGCTGCGCGAACGCGATTCAGCTGAGGGAGCCGGTACGGGTTCTGGTCAGACGAGATGGGAATGTCCAGCCTGACTCGGGACAAAGCGCTAGAGGGTTGCGCCAATATTATTTGTATCTCGCATTCACCGCTGGGGGAAGGTCTGATGCTCCTTCGCCCACATCCGGGTTGGGGATCATCGGTTCCGGCCGTGGCGCCTCCAGTGCTGAGACTGCTCAGGCTCGGGAGTGGAAGCTGGATGCATGGCCAATCACACGCTTTCCAGCATCACAGCGTGGCAGCAAAGCAATGGTGAATTAACCCACTGTGGTGCTGTGGACGACTGGTGATCGATCGCCACAGCAACTTAGAACCTCACAGCAGCAGGATGGTTTTGCTGACACATTTTAGCGCCTAAACTTTCACAGTCCAAAAAAACCACCGTCAGTACTGCTGAGCTTTTTGCACTGACGATCAGTACTGACTATTCCCATAGTGAGTGTCCTCAAAGCTTCAAGCTTCACTTCTCGGGGCGGGTCCACCTGCAAGTCGTGAACTGAGGAGAGAGCGCCGACCACGCAGTGAACTCGTGGCTGATCTTTCGGTCGATCGAAACACCAGCCTTGATTGATATGAGGGCAAGTGGAGGGGATCTAACGGTACACATTTGTCATGCACCAAGCGGCCGGCAGAACGCAAGTGAAACGAAACTAGTTGCGCAAGTTTAGCGCACTTTTACCTTGAACCATGAGACGGTTGGTGCGCCCGCTGGCACCGTAGAACCCACAAGGGTCAATACTGATCTGATAAACGAGTGAGTAGGGCAACCTGCGCTGGGTCGTTAATACACCTACCTCTCGTGGGAGGTGTTCGTTCACCCCCCGTGAACAGAGCAGGATGTGACGTCCGACATATTCCTGAAGCTGCTTTTGTTTCATTTCGTTGCCACAGAGAGGGCGTCCTCATCTCGCGTTGTGATCAACCACATCAAGTCTCCACACAGGAGCGACCTGCCACATTCACAGGCGCGATCCATTCTCCCTAGGTCGTGTCGGGCGCCAGGCTCGACATATGGTTGTCGAGCGACTCGGATCTCGCGACCCCGCTGTACCCCTGAGAAAAAAGGATGGTGAGTTCACGGTATGAGTGCGTCGAGGATAGTGGCGCGTACCTCTTCTGACATTAGCGTTTCCCCTTCGAGGTGCCCTGTTGGATCCCGTGAGCGCACCCTGGACCTGTGGTCTGCGAGTCCCGGCTGAGACGTTGTCGAGCCTGACGCTGATCAGAGCGAGCCAAGGGCTGCTGTCGTACCCTCGGTGAGCCGACTTGTGTTGCTTGGGTTGGTTTAGCTGGCCACTCGCGAACTTGCCGGGCAATGCCTTATCCCAGCTCGCCGGACAATGATGTTGGTCTGGGATTTCTGTTCAATGTTCATTATTATTTGCCGGGCGATGCTCACTGGCATTGTGCCCGGGACCTGTGGCCCCGGGCCCGCGCCACACGCAAAAACTCTCATACTGTCCGATGCCGTCGTTTCAAACTTACTAGGTAATGTTGGTTTCAATGCACCGCGCCCGCGGCCCTCCAACTTGAAGTAAAATGCAATCCGTCACCCTGGGCGTTTTTTCTTTTCTCTTCTTCTCATTTTTGGCGTCGGTTTATCGTGCAGAAGTAATCACAGTCCGCGAGGTTTGAGAGGGTGGGGCGCCCCAGACTCCCATCACCCGCACGTCCTTCCCTCCAGATACAGGAGCCCAAACTGAGACTCTTGATATCGCACACCACCGTCAGTGACGGTTGCAACTAATCAGAGGGAGGCAACGCCTCCACACGGGCAAGCCGCCACATTCGGTTCGCCCCTCTCGGCCCCGGCCAATGGGGGAGCGCGACGCCTCGGATACGATGAGAGGGCGCATCGGCCAATCAGAAATACTCATCCGTCCCTTATCTGTATAGATTGTATATGTTGGCAGTGGCAGTTCCCTCGAGGTGCAGTCACTCATCGGATAAACTTTTTTAAGGGAACTCGTGCAAGTCAAAAACACGAAGTGGGGCCTCAATTTCGTCGAAGATCTCATTTGGGCGCACCTTCCAGGCTGTGGGTGAACTCTGCCAAAACACGTTCAGTGAGGTCTTGGAGATGACAATCACGGAACATCTACGGATCCCCGGAACCAAAGTTTATTGTTAGAATGCCTGAAAGGTTGTACTGGTGTCTGGGTTGACGCGATAGCATAATGGTCCCTGGACCGTCAGCGTGAGGTCCAGCGGCAGTAGGGGCGTTCACGGTTGCAGCGACTGCAGCATCTGCAGCTGCTGCAGACGCTAACTAAGCGATCAAATTTCCTTACCCGGAAGGTTACAGCTGTCTACCCTTCGATAGCGGTACGGCACTTCGGCAGGGTCTGATTTTCGTACTTGGGTTCAAAGTCCGCTGATGCGTGTGATGGCGTTTTGTAGAAGTTTCTAGTCTCACCACATTCGATAACATTTAAACGCAATACAACTCTTGGCACCAGAACTCATCTGGTTGTGGTCACATCCACCCCTTGCGTACGTTCACAAAAACTATTCTATTTACATACCTACAGTGCTACATGTAATATACAAAAATGTATGTCCTCCAACTGTGAGGCGAGGTGAAGAGCCTCGCGTTCGTCATTATTTGTTACCGAATGTAGTGCTATAAAACACTCATCGGCGGACTTTGAACCCAAGTACGAAAATCAGACCCTGCCGAAGTGCCGTACCGCTATCGAAGGGTAGACAGCTGTAACCTTCCGGGTAAGGAAATTTGATCGCTTAGTTAGCGTCTGCAGCAGCTGCAGATGCTGCAGTCGCTGCAACCGTGAACGCCCCTAGTGATGGGAGTTTTCGAGCATGGGGCGACGTCCCACCCTTCTGTTTAGCTCACTCACCGGTGACACAAGCCTCCGAATTTGGATAGCGCCTTCAAGCTGTTTTCGTACTTTTTGTTCGCCCTCCGTTGTCAGAGATTGTGCAAAAAATTGTCTACCGGATGCGTTCACGCTCAAAGAAACTTCGACAAGCAGCTCAAGCCCGGAATGTAATTCAAGTGCACGTGCATTAGTACGCAAAGTTTCTCCCGATCGGAGTCCACAAGAACAAAACGGTACCCCCCGGACATCAGTCTGGGGACCACCACCACCACCACCAACCCTTTCTTTTCCGCTCGCGATCTGCTGGCCGCTTGTCATGCACGCGGAACTTGGAGTGCGGGGTCTGCTGTGCGTGCTTGGCGTGTCAGATAGATTTAGTGTTGGACTCTACGCGGTAAGGACACCAGCCGTATGGGCGGCCTCGAGGATAGTAGGAGCAGGCGGGCCATCCAGGTCAACTTTTATGCAAAATGGTATGTCGCATGCCGAGATGGGACTCCAGTGTGAAGCGACCCGAGTACGGATGTTTACAGAATGTGCGTATGACCTCCTAATGAGACTGCAATCTGCGGCGCTCAGAAGCGGAGGCTCGAGCGCCAGTATGGCGAAGTGTGATCGCGGCGTTCCACTGAAACGCCCTGAAGCTCAACCCGCAGAAAACAAACTCCCATGCTCTCCAGGCACACACCAACCGGTCATATAAAATGGATATATAAGTCACGACAACTTGGACTTGGAGGTAGTGGAACCATCTCTAACAAGCCTACATGTTCAGCGAGACCAGCCCTTCTGGCATGTATCCGTACCTTCGGCTCCTTGTGGTGGATGGGCACTCACCTGGATTTTAGACGTGCTTTTCTGGAACACCATCTTTTCGATGGATATCACATCCACGGAAAGTCTTTCGACCGTTGCGACTCTCGTCCACTCTCCATCCAGAATAATCGACGCCAGGAGTCTCCAGGGTGATCAAGCCCAAAGCCTGATTGATCTAATTGACCAAGTAAGCGACTAGGTAGACGCCCATCGTTTCCTCAGACATTGACCATGAGACACAGCTTCTTGCGTTGCCACACCTCGATGAGAAAATATCAAGCCGTTGCTCACGACTGCTTTACAAGATTTGTAAAGCCCGTGGGATGTTACCAGCTTCACACGTCGTTCACCAAGAGCTCATACACGTTGGCGAATTCGGGTGGAGCGGCGGTTTTGCAGACGTGGGCAAAGGAGAATATCGAGGACGCCCCGTGGCCATCAAGCGCCTTAAGATCAGGATGAGGGATGAATTCGATGAAATATTCAAGGTTAGTAGCTGCACTCTGCTGCACAACTTACCATAGCTAATTTCCCGTTCAGCGACTTTGTCGGGAAGTTCTTATCTGGAAACGCTTGTCTCATCCGAATGTCTTGCCTCTGTTGGGAGTTTCCGTGTCTAAGAATCCCCCATGTTTCCGCGTCATCTCCGAGTGGATGCCCAACGGAAATGCGGTGGAATACATAAGGTCCAATCCAGCGGCCAACCGTTTGCGTTTGGTGAGTCCCGCCGTAGATCTCCCGCGAGGTCAATGCTTATCTTTGTTCACAACCTACAGCTTTCCGAGGTGGCGGCTGGCGTAACGTACCTTCACAGACTCGGGATTGTGCATGGAGATCTTAAAGGGGTGCGCTACTACATTCTACACAGACCCTTCGCATCGTTGATAGTCCTTGTAGGCTAACATCCTCATTGACCACACGGGGACCGCTCGCCTTGCAGATTTCGGTCTGACGATCATGACTGATCTAAGCACGGTTCTACTTTCCAACACTGCGGACCCCTCATGCGGGACGACCCGTTGGATGAGCCCTGAGCTACTGTATCCAACTGATTTCGACTCAGACGGCCTTCCATCTCGCGAGTCTGATTGCTATGCCCTTGGTATGACCATTTACGAAGTGAGCGGTTCTCTCTTTTCCTGTAACCCTCTCGTATTCACCCATCTCCAGGTACTTACTGGTCTCGTACCGTTCGATCACCTTTGGTCTAGCCCCGCAGTTGCGTGTGCGATACTTAGAGGGGAGCGTCCGGGAAAGCCTTTAGACGCGTCGTCTCTTGGTTTGACTGACGAACTATGGGGACTGTTACAATCGTGTTGGAGCGAGTCGGCCTCAGCCCGGCCTACCGCCCAGCAGTTGTTCGATTATCTTCGTCCGGCCTCTCTTACTTGGGTCCCACCCCCGACGCTGTGTCCCGCCACCGGGGTTGTCAGTGCCCCCAGCTCCGACATCTTTGGGGCCTCGGGGGTGTCACCCTCGGGTTTTATGTGACGAGTACAGTGACTGACGGTCGTCCAAAAGAGGTTTCCCCCTTCGGTGTGATTTTCCTTCCAATCTACTTAAATTTGTCACTGTTGTACCATTGTATGTACTCCCTACTTTCTCGCCTCAGAATTATCAACGTAGAGTGATCCGCAAATCCTACTAATCGTCATCCGGACACCATTCGTCAATGCAAACCGCTGCGCCGACCCACGGCCTCAGCATCTCCTCCATCGCTGTAGGGGGCTCTTCCATGCAGACTGTCAAACGTTCGAAGGGTATCCCCAGCGCGTGCTGTGACTTTGCAAGTTCCACGATAGCAGCCAGACATTCCTCCTTACGTTGTAACATTAATGGGTGTGAGATCTTGAGTTCCTTGATTGGGGGGAATACGATAGGTTGCTTCATATCGTTGAACTCCGGGAGATCGAGGAAGGGGACGAGGTATGAATGTAGATCGCAGCCGGAGATGGTCAACTCGTCCAGAGGACCCACAGACTTGAACAGTCTTCCGACCTCGTTTGCAATATGTTTGAGTCTGTGATCCAAGAAACAAGCCCTATAATTAATGTTGAGACGCTTGATGTTGGGCAGCGATGGGTGATCCCGGATGGTCCTAAAGCTTGAGAAAAGACTTGGTAAAATAGGACTCTGTAGGGGACCAGAACCTCCTCCTCATCGGATTCGGAGACGTTAAAATCCAATCTAATGACGGTCGCAGGGGATCGGAAGACGAGGGAGCATGTGACGATGTGAGA